>OJPD01000819.1_pt1 | contig 19958 bp, 17 predicted proteins | sample 1598371 | NCBI WGS metagenome assembly OJPD01 (sample SAMN03922478, study PRJEB24848) | human gut metagenome | isolation source: stool sample | host: Homo sapiens | place: Germany | collected 2010-11
GCCCCTTCGTTTCATATCCCCTTCCCGCGCCGGGAAGGGGCGAGGGGATGGGCCGCCATGGAAATGCGCTGCCGAACGGCTTAACCGCGGCGGGAATACGACAATCCTCAGTCACGGCTTACGCCGTGACTGCTCCTTTGCCAAAGGAGCCTTTTGGTTTGTGCGCTCTCGGATGCCATCCGAATACGAAATCCTTTGGAGTTCACCACTCCCCAAAGCCCCCTTTTTGAAAGGGGGTGGCGGCAGCGTAGCTGCCGGCGGGGGATTGCCATAAATCAGCGACGCAAGCATCGCCGGCGGGGGATTGCCTCGTTTTAGCGGCGCGCCGCAAAGCATGAATGCCGAAGGGGGCGTTTCGCGCAAAACATTGGGGCGCGCCAATCCGGCGCGCCCCTGCTGCACGGGTTTATTTCGCTTAGCTGTTCTTCATGATGACGCTTTCGATGACGTCGCTCGCATGCTCGCAGGCGTCGAAGCAGTTCTCCAGGCCCTCATAAAGGTGCGTCCAGCTCAACACGGTGACAGGGTCGCTCTCCGTCGTGTAAAGGCGGCGCATGGCCTTGAGATAAAGCCCGTCCGCTTCGCTTTCGAGGGAGTTTACCTCCACAATCGCCGGGCGGATGGTATCGGATTTGCGGAAGTTGGAAAGTTCGCCCACCGCGCTGCAAAGCGCTTCCACGCAGCGCACGAGCAGCGCCGTAAGCTCGCCCACGTCATCCCGCATAGCGGTGACGTTGTGGATGAAGATGCGCTGCATGACGTCGTCGATGCAGTCCACCACATTGTCGAGCTCTTGGGAAAGCGCTACGAGATCCTCCAGCTCGATGGGGGTCATGAACTCTTTGCCCAAACGTTCCATCATGTCATGCTTGAGCATATCCGCATCGTGCTCAATGGCGTGCATGGCTTCCATGCGGGCGCTGAACGTTGCGGTGTCGAACCCGCCGAGCGATTCCTGAAGGCATACGGCGGCCTTCCTGCCGAATCCCGCACAGCGCGCCATGGTTTCAAAATAGTATTGATCTCTGGATTGTTTCACGTTCGTTTGCTCCTTTATCTAAAAATGGTTAAAAGATCCACATGAAAAGTTTTGCCATGACGAAGCCCAGAAGCCCGCACCCGGGGAACGTCAGAACCCAGGCGAGCGCCATTTCGCCGACAATTTTCCAGTTGACGGCCGAAAGCCTGCGCGACGCGCCCACGCCCATGATGGAGGTGGTCTTCGTATGCGTGGTGCTCACGGGGATGCCGGTGAGCGAGGAAAGCAGCAGGCAGAGGGAAGCGCCCGCATCCGCCGCAAAGCCCTGATAGGGCTGGAGCTTAACCATGTCCATGCCGACGGATTTGATGATGCGGTAGCCGCCGATGCTGGTGCCAAGCGCCATCACCGCGGAACAGAGGATCATAAGCCACAGCGGCACACTGAACTCCGTCGCCGTCTGCCCGTTCACGAGGAAGATGCCCAGCAGGAACACGCCCATGAATTTCTGCCCGTCCTGCGCGCCGTGCATGAAGGCCATGCCCGCGCCGCCCGCGATCTGCGCCTTTTTGAAGAAGCCGGTGGTTTTCCGGCGGTTCATGTTCCGGCAGCAAAGCTCCGTCAGGCGCGTGGCGAGGAAGCCTGTCCCGAAGCCGAGCACGGTGGAAAGGCCGAGGCCGTAGAGCACCTTCACCCATTCGGAAAAGTTGATGCCCTCAAGGCTCGAATGCAGCGCGATGGCCGCGCCGGAAAGCCCGGCGATGAGCGCATGGCTCTCGCTCGTGGGGATGCCGAAGGCCCAGGCAGCCGTCGCCCAGACGACGATCGCAAACAGCGCCGCGCAGAGGGCGACCGTCGCCTCGTGGGTATTGCCGCCGAAATCCACCATGTTGTAGATCGTCATGGCAACCTTGGAGTTGATGAGCGTCATCACGAGCACGCCGAGGAAATTGAACACGGCCGCCATGATGATGGCGTTTGGCGCGCGCATGGAGCGGGTTGAGACGCAGGTGGCAATGGCGTTCGGCGCGTCCGTCCAGCCGTTTACCAGGATGACGCCGAGCGTCAGCGCAACGGTGACGGCGAGCATCGGGCTGCTGAACACCTGCGCTAGGAAGTCTGTCAGGGGAATGGTCATGCTTTACTCCGTTCTTACGTTTTCTTCACTTTTTTCTTCAGGATAATTATAACATTCCGAAAAGTGCGGCGAAATATAAAATTCCGCTATGCTGTGTTAAATGTATGTAAAGCGTCCTCGTGGAGCCGCACGTGGACTTTTGGCCGCGCATGTGCTTTAATGAAAGCGAAAACGCTGCATTTGGGAGGAAACATGCGCCCTGTTTCGGAAATGACCCCGATGGAGGCTGCGCGCATCCGCGCCGTCCTCTTCGATATTGACGACACTGTGACCACCGCCGGCAAGCTGACCGCGGAGGCCTATTCCGCCATGTGGGCGCTCGCGGGCGCAGGGCTCCGGCTCATCCCGGTCACCGGGCGGCCCGCGGGCTGGTGCGACCTCATCATCCGGGAATGGCCGGTTTGCGCTGTCATCGGGGAGAACGGTGCGTTCGCGCTGTACAGCCTCGGCGGGGAGCGCCCGCGCACATTCCTGCACCCGAACGCGCCGGCGGATGCGCAGGCGCGCCTTGCCGCCGTGCGGGAGGCCGTGCTCGCCGCCGTGCCGGGCTGCCGCGTGGCGCGGGACCAGTTTTGCCGGAAATACGACCTTGCCATCGACTTTTGCGAGGACGAGCCGCGCCTGCCGCTTTCCGCCGCCGAGGAGATCCGCCGCGCCTGCGAGGCACAGGGCGCGCATGCGAAGGTCAGCTCCATCCATGTGAACGCCTGGTTCGGGGATTACGACAAGCGCTCCATGGCGGAGCTTTTCTTCCGGGAAGTGCTGCGCGAGGAGCCCTTCGCCCAAAGCATCTTCTTTGGGGATTCCCCGAACGACGCGCCGATGTTCGAGGCCTTCCCGCTCTCCTGCGCGGTGGCGAACATCGCGCCCTTTGCCGCGCGCATGGCGCATTTGCCGCCCTATGTGACGGCCCTGCCCGGCGGCGCGGGCTTTGCGGAGGCGGCGGCGCACATCCTCGCCCAAAGGGGGCGCGCATGAGCGGCTTTTCCAGCTTCCCGTTTGACGCGCTGCCCGCGCTGCTCCTGCCCTGGTACGGCGCCTGCGCGCGGCCGCTCCCCTGGCGCGAAACGCGCGAGCCTTACCGCGTATGGATCTCGGAGATCATGCTCCAGCAGACGCGCTCCGCCGCCGTCTGCGGGTATTACGCCCGCTTCCTCGCGGAACTGCCGGATGTCGCCGCGCTCGCCGCCGTGGGCGAGGAACGCCTGCTTAAACTCTGGGAAGGCCTTGGCTATTACAGCCGCGCGCGCAACCTCAAGCGCGCGGCAGAAGCCATCGTGGCGGAGCACGGCGGCGTATTTCCCAGGGAATATGATGCGATCCGGGCGCTGCCCGGCATTGGGGACTATACCGCTGGGGCGATCGCTTCGATCTGCTTCGAGCAGCCCACGCCTGCGATTGACGGCAACGTGCTGCGCATCGCCGCACGCCTTGCGGACTGCGCGGACAGCGTAGACGCGCCGGAGACGAAGCGGGCGCTGCGCGCGGCGCTTGTTCCGGCCTACCCGGCAGGGCAGTGCGGAGCATTCACGCAGGCGCTGATGGAGCTTGGCGCGACGGTCTGCCTGCCCAACGGCGCGCCGCTGTGCGGACGCTGCCCGGCGGCTTCGCTCTGCCGCGGCCGTGCGCACGGCACGGCGAAAACGCTCCCCGTGCGCGCGAAAAAGCAGCCGCGCCGCGTGGAAACGCATACGGCGCTGCTGCTCATCTCGGCGGACGGCCGTACCGCCCTATGCAAACGCCCGCATGCCGGCCTGCTGGCGGGGCTTTGGGCGCTCCCGAACCAGCCCCAAACGCTTGGGCCGCAGGAGGCGGTCGCGCTGGCGGAAACGTTCGGCGCAAGGCCCCTGCGCCTCGTGGCGTCGGCGGAATATACGCACGTGTTCACGCATGTGGAATGGCGCGTGACGTGCTACCGCATCGAATGTGCCGCACCGGACGGTGCCGCGCCGGAGGGGGAAGGGCAACTCGTCTGGGCGGACGCGGCCCAGCTTGCGGACGAATACGCGCTGCCCGCCGCCTTTGCAAAGGCATGCAAAGCCTTGCAGATCGGGGAAAGCAGGCTTTGAATTATTGACCATTGCGGACTGTGGGAGGTGGCGTAAGTAAGACAATCCTCAGTCAGCGCTCACGCGCTGACAGCTCCTTTGCCAAAGGAGCCTTTTGGATGGTGCGCTCTCGGGCGCCGTCCGAATCCGAAATCCGTTGGAGTTCACCACGCCCAAAAGCCCCCTTTTTGAAAGGGGGTGGCGGCGCGCAAGCACCGACGGGGGATTGTCGTATCACAGCATCGCAAAGCATGTTTCCCCTGCGGTGTATAATATCGTCTGTGGAAGTAAGACAATCCTCAGTCAGCGCTCACGCGCTGACAGCTCCTTTCAAAAGGAGCCTTTTGGTTTGTGCGCTCTCGGGCGGCGTCCGAATACGAAAAAGCGTCGGGGTTTAGCACGCCCAAAAGCCCCCTTTTTGAAAGGGGGTGACGGCGCGTGAGCGCCGACGGGGGATTGTTGTATTCCAGCGGTGGTGAAGGCGCAGCCTTGCTGCGCGAAAAACATCTTCCAGCCCATGTATGCGACGAATTCCTCGGGCGTTGGGCGTTCGCCCGCGCGGGGTATCGTTGCCCAGAACCGCTGCGTTTCCGGGTCTGGGTCGTCCAAGGCCAGCCGAATCAAACATTCGATGTCGCGGTAAACCTCATCCGCCGTATAACCGTACCTTTCGCCCACCAGCGTAAGCAATTTTTCAAACGTCTCGCTCATGGTTTTCTCCTATAATATAATGGGAAATATTGCGAACCCATGACAAGCTCATTTTAACATAAACAAATATCGCGTCTCTAAAATGAACCCGTAATAGTTTCCTGAATGGGCGAATTTTATGAAAGAGCAAAAGGATTTATTGTTATGTATTTCGGGAGGAATGCTCTGAAAATTCTGCTCGCGGACAGCTCCTTTGCCAAAGGAGCCTTTTGGTTTGTGCGCTCTCGTGCGCCGTCCGAATATGAAAAAACGTCGGAGTTCGCCACTCCCAAATGCCCCCTTTTTGAAAGGGGGTGGCAGCGCGCAAGCGCTGACGGGGGATTGCCGTATTACAGCGGCGGCGCAAGCGCCGACGGGGGATTGCCGTATTCCAGCGGCGCGCAAGCGCTGACGGGGGATTGCCGTATTCCAGCGGCGGCGCAAGCGCCGACGGGGGATTGCCTTACCCCCGCGGCTGCTTCAGGGAACACGCCGCCCCCTGCGGGAACTCATTTCTTTTTGCCGAGGTACGCTTCCGCGATGGCGGGGTCTTTGAGCAGCCCGGCGGCGGGCCCGCCCGCGCTGATGCGCCCCTGCTCCAGCACGTAGGCCGTATCCGCGACGGAGAGCGCCTTGAAGGCGTTCTGCTCCACGAGGAGGATGGTCTTGCCCATCCGCTTGATCTCCAGGATGATCTCGAAGATGGTGTTGATCAAAAGCGGCGCGAGGCCGAGGGAGGGTTCGTCGAGCAGGATCAGCTCCGGGTCGGACATCAGCCCGCGCCCCATGGCGAGCATCTGCTGCTCGCCGCCGGAGAGCGTGCCGGCAATCTGCTTCTCGCGCTCCTTCAGGCGGGGGAACAGCGCGAACACGCGCGTGAGATCCCGCTCGACGGCCTTCTTGTCGCGGCGCAGGTAAGCGCCCATGCGCAGGTTTTCGAGCGTCGTCAGGTTGGCGAAGATGATCCGCCCCTCCGGCACCTGGCAGATGCCGCTTTTGACGACCCGGTGCGCCCGCGTTGGGAGCGGCGCGCCCTTGTATTCGATGCTGCCGGTGTATTTCACAACGCCGGATACGGCGTTCATCAGCGAGGATTTGCCCGCGCCGTTGGAGCCGATGACCGCGGCGATCTCGCCCTCCTCCACGCCGAACGAAACGCCCTGCAGCGCATGGATGCCGCCATAGTGAACGCTGAGGTCCTGGATTTTAAGCATCGTCATCTTCGCCGTCCTCCTTCCCAAGATAGGCCTCCACCACGCGCGGGTCGTCCTGCACCTCGGCGGGCGTACCCTCCGCAAGCGGCTTGCCGAAGTTGAGCACGAGGATGCGGTCGCACAGGTTCATGATGAGATCCATGTGGTGCTCGATGATGAGGATGGTGAGGCCGAAGCGCGCGCGGATCTGCTGGATGAGCTCCAAGAGCTGCAAAGTCTCCTCCGGGTTCATGCCGGCGGCAGGCTCGTCAAGCAGCAGCAGCTTGGGGTTGACCGCGAGCGCCCGGGCGATTTCCAGCTTGCGCTGCAAGCCGTAGGGCAGGTTCGCGGCGACCATGTCCTTGTATGGGGCGAGGCCCATCAGCTCCATCAGCTCCGCGGCCTTCTCATGCAGCGCGCGCTCCTGCCTCTGGAATTTGCTGAGCCATTTGGGCCCGCCCCAGCGCCACAGGGCCTGGAAGACGTTGTAGTCCGCGTCCGCGTGGCAGGCGGTGAGCACGTTGTTGTAGACCGTAAGTTTCTTGAACAGGCGGATGTTCTGGAACGTGCGCGTCACGCCCATCTGCGCCACCTCGTGCGGCTTGAGGCCGGAGGGCCTGCGGCGTTCGGCGTGCAGGCCGTCCCCGGCGGGATCGCCGCAGTACACGACCTCGCCTGCGGCCACCGGCTCGCCGTAATAATATACCGCGCCTTCGCTGAGCTGGTATACGCCGGTGATCAGGTTGAAGATCGTGGTCTTGCCCGCGCCGTTCGGGCCGATCAGGCCGAAGATCTCGCCCTTTTGCACCCGGAAGCTGACGCCGTCCACGGCGGTGAGGCCGCCGAAACGCTTGGTCACATGCGCAAGCTCCATCGCCGGTGCGCCGGAATCGAGATCGACCGCCCTGGGCGGCCGGATGGTTTTTGGGATCGCGGCTGCTGCGGTTCTCTTCGCTTCGCTCATGGTTCCGCCTCCTCTCCTTTGGGCTCGGCCTGCCCGGCATCCGCTTGTTCCGGGGCGGGCCGCTTTTTGCACGTCAGCTTCCGCAAAAGCCCGCGCAGGTTCCGGTACAGCCGTTTGAAGAATGTGGCCATGCCCTTGAAGCTGAATTCTTTGCCGCCCATGAGGCCCTGCGGGCGGGTGATCATGATGACGATGACCGCGAGGCCGTAGACGACGAGGCGCCATTTTTCAACGCTGCGCAGGATCTCCGGCAGCGCCGTGAGGAGCACCGTGCCGACGATGCTGCCCGTGATGCTTCCCATGCCGCCGAAGATTACCATGATGGTATATTCCGTGGATCTGACCATCATGAACATCTTGGGCTGCAAATAGCCGAGGTAATGGGCCATCATGCCGCCGGCGATGCCCGCGTAAAGGGCGGACATGCACATGGCGAGCATCTTGTAGCGGAAGGCGTCGATGCCGCTCATCTGCGCCGCGAGCTCGTTCTCGCGGATGGCGAGCATGTTGCGCCCGTGCTTGGAATTCATCAGGAAGGCCGTGGCGGCGACGAAGACGGCCACGACCACGAAGGCGGAGCCGAGGTTCGTTTTCAAGGGGATACTTGCGACACCCTTCGCGCCGTCGAGCACGAACTGCTTGCCGCCGACGGTCATCGTCAGCTGCAAATTGTTGAAAATGAGGCGTATGGCCTCACCAACGCCGAGCGTTGCAATACAGAAATAGTCGCCCTTGAGCTTGAGCGTGATGCTGCCGAGGCCTGCGCCCAGGAGCATGGCTACAAGGCCCGCCACGAGGAGGGCCGCCCAATAGGGGAGGCCGAAGGCCACCGTGCAGATGACGGAAGCGTACGCGCCGATGCACACGAACCCCGCATGGCCGAAGGAGAACATGCCCGTGTAGCCCGTGAGGATGGAGAGCCCCAGCACGACGAGGAGCGTATAACAGGATTGGATCAGGATCCCTTCGATATAATACCAACTCATGCGCCGCCCTCCTTAAGCCTTGTCTTCCGCAGCCTTGCCCATCAGGCCCGTGGGCTTGACGACGAGGACCAGGATCAGCAGGGCGTACACGAAGAGGTCGCGGAGGCTCGAGTTCCACGAGGCCACGAAGATCTCCATGATGCCGAGGAGCAGGGACCCCAAAATCGCGCCGGGCAGGCTGCCGAGGCCGCCGAAAACCGCCGCGACGAAGGACTTGTTCGTGACCTGCCCAATCGTGGGCCGGACGATGAAGCGCATGCCGTAGAGCATGCCTGCGAAGCCCGCGAGGACGCCACCCATCAGGAAGATGGTGAAGATGACGAGGCTGCCGTTGACGCCCATGAGGGTGGAGCCCTTTTCGCTGTAGGAGCAGGCGCGGATCGCAAGGCCGATCTTCGTCCTGTGTATGATAAACATCAGGATCAGCAAAGCGGCCGCCGACACGATGATCATCAGCAGGCTGTCCATGCCGAGGGAGAGGGAGCCGACCTTGACGCTGCTCGCAAAGATGGCGGGGTAGTTCCTGGGGGTGCCGTCAATCGAGGCGATGACGAAGTTCTCCAAGAAGATGGACGCGCCCATCGCGGAGATGATGAAGTAAAGGGACGGGGAATTGCGCTTGCGCAGCGGGTTGTAGACCAGCCGCTCCAGGATCACGGCCAGGAGGCCGCTGGCCAGGCCGCACAGCAGGAACGCCGCGAGAAATGGGCAGCCCAGCGCGGTCAGCGCGAAATAGCCGACATACGCGCCGACCATGATGACGCCGCCGTGGGCGAAGTTGGAAAAGTTCATGATGCTGTAAACCAGCGAGTAGCCCACAGACATGAGGGCGTACATGCCGCCCAGGCATATGCCGTTGACGAGCTGCTGGAGATAGTACTCTAAACCCATAACAGCCTCCTTCTTTCTGTTGCTCTCAGGCGCCCTTGCAGGAAGGGCGCCTGGGGCGGTCTTGATGGTGCGGGCGGGCCTGCAATGGGCTTATTCTCCGGCGATGTTGGTGACGAAGCTGTAGGTTTTGTTGACGCCGTCCACCTGCTCGACGCAGCCGCTCTTGCCGACGGGGTTGTGGGTTTCAGGGGAAATTTTGATGGTGCCGGTCATGCCCTCGACCTCGATCTGCGTGTAAGCGTTGGCGATGGCCTCAGGGTCGTCGCTGCCTGCGTGTTCCACCGCGGCGCACCAGGTCAGGAATGCGTCATAGGCCATGTAGCCGTTGAGCTCCATCTTGGCGCCGCCGTACCGTTCGGCATATTCCGTGCGGAACGCCTCGCCGGAGGGGTCGGTCAGCGAAACGTGGTTGATGACGTAGCTGCCGTTCACGTCCTCCGCCGCGTCAAAGAGCACCTCGGACGCGCAGCCGTCGCCGCCGAGCATGGGCAGGCCGATGCCCAAGGTGCGAGCCTGCTTGTGGATCATCATGAAATCCTGGTAGAAGATCGGGGTGAAGATGATCTCGGGGTTCGCTTCCTTAATTTTAGTGAGCTGCGCGGTGAAGTCCGTGTCGCCCGCGGTGTAGCCCTCCTCGGCCACGATCTCGCCGCCCTTTGCGGTGAATACGGCGATGAAGTTGTCCTTGAGGCCCTGGCCGTAGTCGTCGTTTACGTCATAGAGGATGGCGGCCTTGGTGAATTTGAGGTGGTCGGCCACGAAAGACCCTGCGATTTTGCCCTGCTCCGGGTCGATAAAACAAACGCGGAAGTTGTACTCCTTGAGCACGCCGTCCTGCACGGTCACGCTTTCGTTGGTGGCCACGGTGGCGAGGTCGGGAACCTTGTATTCATCCAGGACGGACTGGATGGCGATAGCCTGGCCGGATGCGTTGGGGCCGAGGATGGCGCAGACCCGGTCCTGCGCGCAGAGGCGGCGGGCCACGTTGACGGCCTCCTGCGCGTCGCCCTTGGTGTCGTAGCAGATGAGCTGGATCTGCCGGCCGAGCAGGCCGCCCTCGGCGTTCTTGTTGTCCACCAGCATCTTGAGGGTCTGGCTCTCGCAGATGCCGTAGGCCGCCTGGTCGCCCGTGAGGGAGCCGATCCAGCCGACCTTGATGACGTCTCCGCCGGCGGGGGCGCTGCCGCAGGCGGCGCCGAGCACGGCGAGGGAAAGGGCCAGCGCGGCGGCGCAGATGAGAGAAATAAGCTTCTTCATTACGGAACCTCCTGTTTTTTTATTCCGTCACCACCTCCATCCAGAGCGTGGTGCAGCGAACGGCAAAATATATGGGCGGCATGGGTTATGCCCGCCCGTAAATATATATTTGTCATGGCGCGGAATTATGCCCGCTCCAGCCGGAATCGTGAGCGGGGCCGATTGACGGATCATGTGTTTAGTTGTATACTATTTATTGTGATTCATCCGGAACACACAGGTCTGCCGGATGAAAAACCATGCCACAAAATGAAAAGAGAGGAACGAACAATGAAAAAACTGATTGCCCTGATGCTTGCCCTGGTATTGGCAGTCGCTGCGTTCGGCTGCAACAACGCGCCCGCCAATGACGACGGCAATGACAACAAGGACGGGAACGGCGACGTTTACAACGTCGTGAGCCTCGTGAACGGCAACCTCGGCGACAAGTCCTTCTTCGACTCTGCCGAAGCCGGCCTCAAGGCGCTCCAGGACGCCGGCCGCATCACCTACAAGACCATCGAGATGGGCGGCACGGATGAAGACCAGCCCAAGTGGCTCGAGACGCTCTACGAAGTTGCGGAATCCGGCGAGTATGACCTCATCATCTGCGGCACCTACCAGATGCCCGAGTACCTCAAGGAAGTCGCCACCAAGTATCCGGATCAGAAGTTCCTGATCTACGACGATACCACCCATGTGGGCGAGAACGCGAACGTCGTGAACTTCTCTTACAAGCAGAACGACATGGGTTACCTCGTCGGTGTGTTCGCCGCTGCGATGACCTCCGAGACCTCCGTTGCGAACATCAATGCCGAGAAGGTCGTCGGCTTTGTCGGCGGCGTGGACAGCCCCGTCATCAACGACTTCCTCTATGGCTTCCTCCAGGGCGTGCAGGACACCGACCCGGAAGTCAAGGTCGATACCCGCTACGTCAACTCCTATGTTGATACCGCAACCGCCAAGGAAATGGCGCTCTCCATGATCAACGACAACGCCTGCGACATCATCTGGGGCGTTGCGGGCCTCTCCGGCAACGGTGCGGCGGAAGCCTGCGAGGAGACCGGCAAGAGCTGGTTCGTCGGCGTTGACTCCGACCAGGAGCTCACCCTGCCCGACGCGCAGAAGGCCATCACCCTGACCTCCGGCCTCAAGAACATCGGCCAGTCCCTCATTTGGTTCTTTGACAAGTGGGACGCCGGTGAGGCGGAAGCCCTCTTCGGCACTCAGGTCAACCTCGGCCTCAACGAGGGCGGCGTTGGCATCGTGACGGACAAGAACTTCAAGAACGTTGCGCCGCAGGCCGTGCAGGACGCCGTGCTTGCCGCGCAGGAGAAGGTCGCAAATGGCGAGATCACCGTCCCCACCGCCATCGGCGATGAGACCAACGGCGTCGTCGCGCTGCGCGACTCCATGCAGCCGTAACAACCTCATACAAATCAAATTCGAGCCGGCCGGTTTTCCGCCGGCTCGACCGGCCGAATCCGGCCAATCGCGGTTGAGATCGGCCCAAATAACGCAAACGAGCCGGGGGGAGCTAATTGTCGTGGCTCCCCCCAGCTTGCTTTATCAAGAAAAGGAGGGGACGAAAAGCCAATGCCGCAAGACGAATTCGTTGTGCAGATGAAGGGGATCACCAAGGTGTATCCCAACGGCATTGCCGCAAACCAGGGCGTGGACTTCAACGTGCGCCGGGGGGAGATCCATGCGCTGATGGGCGAGAACGGCGCGGGGAAATCCACGCTGATGAAAATGCTCTTTGGCCTGGAGCAGCCCACGGCGGGCGAGATCATCGTAAACGGGGAACCGGTGCGCCTGACCTCCCCGACGGTTGCGATCGCAAAGGGCATCGGCATGGTGCATCAGCACTTCATGCTTGTGCCAAGCCTTACTGTGGCGGAAAACATCGTGCTCGGGATGGCGCCCAAGAAGGGCATGTTTATCGATTATAAAAAAGCGGTCGAGATCACGGAGGAATTTTCTCAAAAGTACAACCTCCATGTGGAACCGGACAAGCGGGTGATGGACATCCCCGTCGGCATGAAGCAGAAGGTAGAAATCCTGAAAGCACTCGTGCGCGGCGCGAAGATCCTCATCCTCGACGAGCCCACCGCCGTCCTGACCACACAGGAGACGGAGGAGCTCTTCCGGGAGCTGATCCACCTCAAGGAACAGGGCTACACGATCATTTTCATTTCGCATAAACTCAAGGAAATCAAGCAGATCACGGACCGGCTGACCATCATGCGCGGCGGCCGTTCCATGGGCGTATACGAAACCGCCGACATCACCGAGCAGGAGATCTCCCGCTTGATGGTGGGGCGCGACGTGGTGCTCGCCGTGCAGAAGGACAAGGCGCGGCCCGGGGAGCCAGTGCTCCAGGTACGGGATCTCGAGTACACCAACGAATGGAACAAGAAGATGCTCGACAAGGTATCCTTCTCTGTGCGGCGGGGCGAGATCCTCGGCGTGGCGGGCGTGGAGGGCAACGGCCAGGGCGAACTTGTGGAGATGCTCTTCAACCTGAACCGGCCGGACGCCGGAACCGCGGCCGTGAACGGCATGAACGTCATCGGCATGCCACAGGATAAGATCCGCGCCTTGGGCGTGTCGCTCATCCCGGAGGACCGGATGACCTATGGCATTGCGGGCGCGGCCACCATCGAGGAGAACCTCATCTCCGACCGTGTGAATGAAAAACGGTTTAACAAGGGGCCGCTGTTCAACATGAAGGCGATCCACGCGGAGAGCGACCGGCTCATCAATGATTTCACCGTGCTGTGCAAATCCCGCCAGCAGAAGGTGCAGATGCTTTCCGGCGGCAACATCCAGAAGGTCGTCGTGGCGCGCGAATTCTCGAGCGGCCCGCAGCTCATCATCGCGGATCAGCCCACCCGCGGCATCGACGTGGGCGCGACAGAGTTCATCCGCAAAAAGCTCGTGGAGCTTTCGCGCGCGGGCGCGGCGGTGCTGCTCGTCTCCGCGGATCTCAACGAGGTCATGGAGCTTTCCGACAGCCTCATCGTCATGTACGGCGGGAAGATCGCCGCGTACTTCGAGGATACCTCCACGCTGACCGATGAGATCATGGGCGAATACATGCTCGGCCTCAAGCGCCAGAGCGATGAAGAAATCAGGAGGGTTTGCCATGAGGGATAAGCGGTTAATGCTCTTTGAAGTGGCGCGCGGCGCGGCGGCGATCCTGCTTGCGCTCTTTGTAGCGACCATCTTCATCTTCCTTTGCTCCGATGAGCCGATGACCGCGCTGCGATATCTGCTGGTCGGCCCGGTCGTGAAGAACAGCGGCGGCTTCAACACCACGAGCTTTTACACCATCCTCGCCGCGATGATCCCGACGATCTTCACCGGCCTTGCGACGTGCGTGATGTTCTCCGCCGGGCAGTTCAACCTTGCGAGCGAGGGCGGCGTGATGGCGGGCGGCTTCGTCGCGGCGCTGTGCGGCATTTACATCCGGATGAACACGGGCCTCCACGCGGTTGTCTGCGTGCTGATCGCCGCGGCGGTCTGCGGGCTCATCATGCTGATCCCGGCGCTTCTCAAGGTGAAGCTCGGCGCGAGCGAGATGGTCACGAGCCTCATGCTCAACTACATCATCATGTACGTTGTGCTGCACTTCCTCAACTATAACTTCGCGGACCGCTCCAAGGGCTCCACGCAGACGTACGCCTTTGCGGAGACCGCGCAGATCTCCGGGCTGGTGCCGGGCGGCAGCAAGCTGAGCTGGGGATTTGTGGTGGCGCTCGTGTTCGTTTTGATCATCGCGCTGTTCATGTACCGCACCAAATGGGGCTATGCGATCCGGATGATCGGCATCAACAAGTCCTTCTCCGCATATTCCGGCATGAAGGTCGGCGGTGTGATCGTGCTTTCCCAGGTCATCGGCGGCGTGCTCGCGGGCCTTGGCGGCAGCATCGAGGTCCTGGGCCGGTACAGCACGTTCCTCTGGAAGGAGCTCCCCGGCTATGGCTGGACAGGCGTGACCATCGCCATCCTCGCCAAGAACAACCCGATCTTCGTCCCATTTGCGGCGTTCTTCATCGCATACCTGAACAAGGGGTGCATGCTGATGGCGACCTACAGCGACGTGCCCTCCGAGATGATCGACATCATCCAGGCGGCGATCTTCCTGTTCTTCGCCGCGGAGCAGTTCCTCGCGCGCTACCGGCAGAAGATCGTCGTGCGCAATACGCAGGCGGATCTTGCAAAGATTGAAACCGGGAAGGAGGCAGAGGCGCAATGAATCAACTTTGGGATATGATCTTTCAGGCGGAGTTCCTCTCCTCGGTCATCCGCATCACGGCGCCGATCCTCTTCGCGGCGCTCGGCGCGGTCATCGCGGAGCGGGCGGGCCTCACCAACATGGGCCTCGAGGGCATGATGATGATCTCCGCGCTCTTCGGCACGCTCACGAGCTATTGGACGCAGAGCTGGGTGGTCGGCGTGCTGTGCGCGCTGCTTGTCGGCATGCTGCTGAGCCTGATGGTGGGCTTCTTCGCCCTCAAGCTCAAGACGGACATCATCCTCGCCGGCATTGCTGTGAACATGCTCGGCAGCGGCGGGACGATCTTCCTGCTCTACATGTTCACGGGCATGCGCGGCAACACGGGCTCGCTCGTGACGCAGAACATCCTCATCCCCACGGTGAACATCCCGCTCATTCAGGATATTCCGGTGTTGGGCGAGATCCTTTCCGGCCATTCGGTGCTCACCTATCTTGCGTTCCTCTTCGTGTTCCTGATGTGGGTGCTGCTGTATAAGACACCGGTGGGCCTGAACATCCGCGCGGTGGGCGAAAACAACCATGCGGCGGAGAGTGTCGGCATCAATGTGCGCCGCATCCAGTATGCCGCGCTGGCGATGTCCGGCGCGCTCGCGGGCCTGGGCGGAGCGTTCATGTCCATGTATTATTCCCAGGGCTGGAACTCCGGCATGGTTGCCGGGCGCGGCTTCATCGCGCTCGCGGCGCAGGCGATGGGCCAGGGCGAGCCGGTGGGGACGATGCTTTCCTCGCTGCTGTTCGGCCTCGCGCAGGCATTGCGCACCAAGGTTTCGGCGCTTCAGGGCGTGTCGAGCTACCTCGTTTCCGTCATCCCGTATGTGGCGACGGTGCTTGGCCTTGTGATCTACGCGATAGCCACAATCCGCCGGGTGAAGAAGAGCCGCCGCGCGCGGAGCATGCCGGCTGCTGCGGAGGAGAAAAAATAATATGAAGAAGCTCCCGATCATCCTGGACGGCGACCCGGGGCATGACGACGCGATCGCGTGGGTGCTTGCAAACGCGAGCCCTATGCTGGACATCCGCGCCGTGACCTCCTGCTGCGGGAATCAGACTATCGAAAAGACGACCTACAACGCGCTGCGCATCTGCACGCTCATCGGCCTGCATGCGCCGTTTGCGATGGGGCGCAGGAGGCCGCTCGTTTCGGAGCCCATCATCGCGCCCACGGTGCATGGCCAGTCCGGCCTGGATGGCCCCGCGCTGCCGGAACCGGATTTCGAGCCCACGGGGCTTGATGCGGCAACGCTCATGGCAAAGGTGCTCCAGGAGAGCACGGAGCCGGTCACGCTCGTGCCGACGGGGCCGCTCACGAACGTCGCGGCGCTGCTGCTCGCACACCCGGAGCTCAAGGGGAAGATTGCCCGCATCTCGCTCATGGGCGGCGGCATCGCCTACGGAAACTGGACGCCCGCGGCGGAGTTCAACATCCTTGTGGACCCGGAGGCAGCGAAGATCGTTTTTGAAAGCGGCATCCCCATCACGATGGCTGGGCTCGACGTGACCGAGCGCGCCCTCGTTTACCCGGAGGATTTCGAGCGCATCCGCGCGGTGGGGAACCCGGTTGCCCGCGTCGTGGCGGAGTGGCTGGAATTTTTCTACGGGTTCCACAGGAGCAAGGGCTATCCTGGTGCACCGGTACACGATGCGGTGGCCGTGGCGGCGCTCGTGCGCCCGGAGCTTTTGACCAAGAAGCCCTACTACGTCCAGGTGGAGACGGAGGGCGACTTCTGCAAGGGCGCGACGATTGCGGACCGCTTCGGCGTGCTAGGCCATGCGCCCAACGCGGATGTGATCCTCGACATCGATCGGGAGGGCTTTGTGGATCTCCTCGTCGCGGCTGCGGAGCGGTATAACGAAACGGAGGTGAGCGCATGAACCGGTTTCCCGTGATCCTCGACTGCGACCCGGGCGTGGACGACGCGGTCGCCATCCTGCTTGCAAAGCAGCTGCCGGAGCTTGATGTGCGCGCCATCACGGCCGTCGCAGGAAACGTGGAGGTGGAAAAGACCTACGCCAACGCGCACAAGATCCTGCATGTGGCAAATTGGGACGTTCCCGTTTATATGGGCGCGGCAAAGCCCATTGTGGGCACACAGGTGACCGCCGCAGGCATTCATGGCGCGGACGGCCTCGGCGGTGTGGATGTGCCGGAGGCTGTCATCCCGCCCGTGCCGGAAGAACGGGCCTGGGATGTAATCTACCGCGAGGCCGTGGCCGCGAAAGGCGAGCTTGTGCTCATCGCCGTCGGGCCGCTTACAAACCTCGCCGTCGCCTTTGCGAAATACAGCAAACTGCCAGGCCTTATCCGCCGGATCGTCATCATGGGCGGCGCGGCGACGCTCGGCAATACCACCCCTGCGGCAGAGTTCAACATCTATGCCGACCCGGAGGCCGCGGATCTGGTGTTCCAAAGCGGCGTGCCGGTGCATATGGTGGGGCTGGACGTGACGCTCAAAAGCTACTTGACTGCCGCCGAGATCGACGAGATCGGTGTGTTCGGCAGCGAACAGGCGAAGTTCTTCCACGCGATCCTGCAAAACGTGCTGGCGTTTTCCACGAAGCTCGGACTGCCCGGCGTTTCCATGCACGACCCCGCGGCTGTGCTCTACGCGGTGGAGGAAGGCCTTTTCACCGCGGAGGAAGCGGGTGTGCGCGTGGAATGCAAGGGACGGATCGCCCGCGGCAAGACCGTCACCGATCTTTACAGCGACGCACAGTTCGAGAAGAACGCCTTCGTCGTTACCGAGGTGGACCGCCCGGCGTTCGTCGCCCGGGTGAAGGAGCTTTTGCGGCGGTATTGACGGAAACGGCAGCGCAGAACGGATATGCAAGAAGGGCGGCTCAACTGGGCCGCCCCTTGGCGTTGGCAAGGAAATCCTCAGCCGCCTGCGGCGGCAGCTCCTTCTAAGAGGGAGCCCTTTTGGTCTATGCGCTTTCCATTGGCGGTGAAGGGGCGCAGCCCCTTCATACCACAGTCCCCTTCCCGCGCCGGGAAGGGGCGAGGGGATGGGCCGCCATGGGAATGCGCTGCCGAGCGGGTTAGCCGCTGCGGCGGCAATAATCCTTAGCCCGCTTCGCGGACAGGCCCCACAGTTCGCAATGGTCGCGCAAATAAGAACAATCCTCAGTCAACGGCTGTGCCGTTGCCAGCTCCTTTCAAAAGGAGCCTTTTGGAGTTTTTGCCGCTCAAGCCTCCCTCCCCGAGGGAGGTGGCAGCGCGTGAGCGCTGACGGAGGGAGTTCCCTATGGATGCGGTTTAAGCTGGGATAAGGCAACTCCCTCAGCCGCCTGCGGCGGCAGCTCCCTCTAAGAGGGAGCCCTTTTGGACTATGCGCTTTCCATTGGCGGTGAAGGGGCGCAGCCCCTTCATATCACAGTCCCCTTCCCGCGCCGGGAAGGGGTGAGGGGATGGGCCGCCATGGGTGTGCGCTGCCGAGCGGGTTAGCCGCTGCGGCGGCAATAATCCTTAGCCGCCCAAGGCTCCCTCTAAGAGGGAGCCTTTTGGACTATGCGCTCCCATGCGTTGTCCGAATACGAAAAACGCTGGAATACACCACTTCCAAACGCCCCCTTTCTGAAAGGGGAGGGATAGCGCGTGAATGCTGACGGGGGATTGCCTTACCCCGGCGAACGTCTTGCAAAACATGTCAACCCCTGCGGCTTATATCCTGCAAGCGTTTAAACCGTCTCCAGCTTGATCTGGTTCGTGTTGCCGGATTTGCCGTTGATTACGCCGCCGGTAATGACCACACGGTCGCCCGGCTTGGTCAGGCCGGACTTTTTTGCCGCGAGCAGCGCATGGTAGAACATCACATCCGACGAGGTGAACTCTTCGCTCAGCACCGGGAGCACGCCCCAGGAGAGCGCCAGCTTGTGCCAGACGCGCTCGTCCGTCGTCATGCCGATGATGAACACCGGCGGGCGGAAGCGCGAAACCATGCGCGCTGTTTGCCCGCTGCGCGTGCAGACGACGATAAGCGAGGACGCAACGTCCATCGAAAGTGCGCATGTCGCATGGGAGATCGCGTCCGCATCGCTTTGGATGACAAGCGACTCCCCTTGGAACCGCTTCTTATAATTGATGTCGTTTTCCGTCTGCGCGGCGATGCGCGCCATTGCTGCCACGGATTCCACCGGATATTCGCCCGCCGCGGTTTCGCCGGAAAGCATGAGCGCGCTCGTGCCGTCGTATACCGCGTTCGCAACATCGGAGATCTCTGCGCGCGTGGGGCGCGGGTTATGGATCATGGATTCGAGCATCTCCGTGGCGGTGATGACACGCTTGCCTCGCCTGCGGCAGCGGGTAATGAGGCGCTTCTGAATGGCCGGCAGCTCCTCGAACGGGATCTCCACGCCAAGGTCGCCGCGGGCTACCATGATGCCGTCACTCGCGTCGATGATCTCGTCGATCTTGTCCACGCCGGACCGGTTTTCGATCTTCGCAATGAGGTCGATGTCTGCGCCGCCGTTTGCCCGCAGGAATTCACGCACGGAGAAAAGGTCCTCCTTGCAGGAGACGAACGAACATGCCACAAAATCCACCCCAAGCTTTACGCCGAGCAGCAGGTCGGATCGATCCTGTGCGCTCAAGTATTCCTGGCGCAGCACCTTGCCGGGGAAGCTCATGCTCTTGCGGTCGGAAACCTCGCCGCCGATCACAACGGTGCAAACGGCGTCATACCCGCGGATTTCGCGCACCTCAAGCACGACGAGGCCGTTGTTGAGCAGGACGCGGTCGCCGGGGGCAAGCTCTTCCGCCATCTTCTTGTAAGAGATAGAAACGCGTTGCTGATCTCCTATGACGTCCTCCGCCGTAAAGGTAAAGGTGTCGCCGCGGTGCAGCGTGATTTTTCCGTTTGCGAACGTGCCGATGCGATATTCGGGCCCCTTAGTGTCGAGCATCACGGCGAGCGGCACGCCAAGCTCCGCGCGCACCTTTTGCACAAGGCGGATCTTTTCTTCCTGCTCCTGCTGCGTGCCATGGGAAAAGTTCAGGCGCGCTACGTTCATGCCTGCTTCCACCATGGCGCGCAAGGTTTCCGCGTCCGCACAGGCTGGGCCGATCGTGCAGATGATCTTGGTCTTTTTTGCGGTCATATATCTTCACTCCAATCCTCTGTTGAAACGTTAAACTTCTCCATATAAATAAGTATAGCGCCAGACTTGCCGAGCGTAAACCTTGGCAGGGTTAAAATTTCTTTATAAAGCGCTAAAATCTATTGCGTTACATCAAAATGCCGCAAGCGGCACGAGCCTGGAACGGAAGAAATATTTGGAGGCCCGGGAAAATAAAAAATAGATTAATATGAATTCAAAAGAAAACAAGAGATTTAATACAAAATAAAATATTATTTTGGATTAAATCCTGATTTTAATTAAATTGAATGAATTTAAACAAATTAAAAGGAAAATCAAAATTGTGTTATGCGAGCAAATTCGATATAATAATCAGGCACGCTTCCGAGAGGCAAGCGTACAATGCACCTTGAAAACTATATAGTGCAGAAGAGAGAAGAAGAGACGCAATGTAATT
>OJPD01000820.1_pt1 | contig 19946 bp, 20 predicted proteins | sample 1598371 | NCBI WGS metagenome assembly OJPD01 (sample SAMN03922478, study PRJEB24848) | human gut metagenome | isolation source: stool sample | host: Homo sapiens | place: Germany | collected 2010-11
TGTACTCGTTGGTCAGGATCAGGTCCCGCTCGCTCAGGGAAAAGCTCTCTGCAAACTCCTTGCACTTGCTGTACTTGTACAGCGACGGCTTGAATATGATCTGTTCCATATTTCTCGCATTCCTTTCTTCAATTTGTTGTGTCTGCCGCGAATGCGCAGCATCGGCAACGGATGGTGCAGTGTCGGGTGACGGCCTCACTCTGTCAGTTCCAGCAGGGCGTCCGCCTCGTCAAAGCGCAGCTCCCGGGGTTCTTCCACCACGGTGATGCCCTCGGTGCCGCGGATCTCCCGGAGCAGCTCCTCGGAGACCATGATGCGCTCCATGGAGAGCGTGTTCTTGATGAATGTCATGCGCACCCTGCTCTTGTCCACGCCCACCAGCGTCTTGACAGCCGCCTGGATGGCCAGCTTGTCGTCCTCCATGATCATGGGGATCCGGGCCGACTGGATGGTGGTCGAGGTCAGCAGGTTGAGATAGGTCGCGTTGGTCCGCAGCTTCTCAAAGGCCCGGTTCGTGGTGACATCGGAGAAGCCCAGCCCCACAAAGGCGCCGTGGCTCTCCTCCGCGATGTCCAGCACCACCGTGCGCTGCTTTTTCAGGCCGCCGGTGACAAAGGGCGTGCTGAACGTGCCGGTGATATTGGGGTCCATGCCCGCGCCGGAGATATTCTTGCCGATCTCCCTGACCACCAGCACATCCGCCTCCGGAAACAGGAACCGGGGCATACGGCTCTTGGCGTACTGCAGCAGCGCCGGCTCGCGGTCGAATATCTCCTCGGCGGGGATGACCTCCAGCCGGCAGGTGAGATCCTTCTCGTTCTCGATGATCGCCACGCCGAAGGCGATGCGGCAGCTGTCAAACACCTGTCTGGCGTACTGGGGCATCCGCACGGCCATGGCGCCGAAGCCGGAGCGGTGCAGCGAATCCGCACCCTCGCGCTTGCCCATGCCGATGGCCATCATCTTGACCAGCCCGGACTCGTAGGGCCCGCTGAAGGAGGTGTGCGCCTTGATGCGCCCCACCACGATCACCGCGTCGGCATCGTGGGCAAAGCGGTCCACCCGCACCTCGTCGCCGTTATCCAGAACGCCCACCTGCACCGTTTCCATGCTGGAATAGATGGGACAGCCGCAGAACTCCTCGGTGATCCCGTAGCCCTCCAGCAGCTCCTTCTGCTTTTCGGCAATGGCGCCGGCATGGCTGCCCATGGCCGGGATGATATACGGCTGTGCGCCCTGCTCCTTCACGAAGGAAGCCAGTTCCCGCAGCACCACCGGCATATCGTGGATCTGACGGCTGCTGCCGGTCAGCACCACCCTCATGCCCGGTTTGATGCGGGAGCGGATATGCTCCGGCATCAGGCGCTCCCGCAGATAGGCGGGAACATCCTGAATGGCATCATCGGGGAAATGCTGCTCCACCACCGCCATCTTTGGCAGCTCCAGCGGCGACAGCACCTTCCGCAATTCGGTTTGCCGTTCGATTTTCATGTCAGGTTCTCCTTTGGAGAAATATTCAATGCGGGGGGTTGCTCAGGCCCGCACTGCCGCGCGGGCCTGAGCCTCGTGTTGACTCACTCCGCGGCGACCGTACCCTTTTTCGCCTTGAAGTGATGGATGATAGCCTTTGCAACGGGATAGCAGAACGCGATGATGCTGATGATCAGCAGCACGCAGGAGATGGGGCGGGAGAAGAACGTCGTCCAGTCGCCGCCGGTCTGGGACATGGCTCTGCGGAAGTTGGATTCCACGGTGCTGCCCAGCAGCAGGCCCAGCAGGATCGGGGGAATGGGATAGTCGGTCTTGCTGAACAGATAGCCCAGCACGCCCAGGACCAGCGCGCACTTGATGTCGAAGGTGTAACCGCGCACGGCGAAGGCGCCGATGCAGCACAGTGCCAGCACGCAGGCCGTCAGAGCGCTGGAGGGGACCTTCAGCACCTTCAGGAACAGCTTGACGCCCACCATACCGAGGATGCACATGAAGATGTTGGCCAGGATCATCAGGACATAGATGCCGTTGACGGTCTCCACATGGTCCACGAACAGCATGGGGCCGGGGGTGACGCCCTGGAGCATCAGCGCGCCCAGCAGAACGGCCGTCACCGTGTCGCCGGGGACGCCCAGTGCCAGCAGGGGCACCAGCGCGCCGCCGGTAACGGCGTTGTTGGCGGTCTCGGAGGCGATAACGCCGTCGATGTTGCCCTTGCCGAAGCTGTCGGGATCCTTGGAGCCGCGGCGCGCCTCGTTATAGCTCATCCAGGAGGCCGTGCCGCCGCCGGTGGCGGGGATGATGCCCACGATGGTGCCGATGATGGAGGAGCGCAGCAGGTTCAGGGGATGCTCCTTGATGAGGCGGAACAGGCTCAGGTTCTTGCCGGTGTAGGCCTCCACGGTGCTTTTCTGCTCGTCGCGGCCCTTCTGCACCTTCTGGAAGATCTCGGAGATGGCGAACAGACCCACCAGCGCGGTGACGGTCTCGATACCGGCCATCATGTAGGTGTTGCCCATGGTAAAGCGGGTGGCGCCGGAGATGGTGTCCATACCGATGGTGGACAGCATCAGGCCCAGCAGCGCGGAGATAATGCCCTTGCGCAGGTTCTTGCCGGACAGGGCGGTGACCATGCTCATGCCGAAGATACCGACGGCGAAATACTCCTGTGCGCCGAACTTCAGCGCCACAGCGGCCACAACGCGGGCCAGCAGGATCAGGATGACGCAGCTGAACAGGCCGCCCAGCGTGGAGCCCAGCGTCGCGGCGGACAGGGCCTCCTTGCCCTTACCCTTCTGGGTCAGGGGATAGCCGTCCAGCACCGTGGCGGCAGCCGCCGGCGTACCGGGCGTGCGGATCAGGATGGCGGTGATGCTGCCGCCGTAAATGCCGCCGCAGTACACGCCCAGCAGCAGCGCCATGGAGTCCATGATGCCCATGTTGAAGGTGAAGGGCATCAGCAGGGCCACGCCCATGGTAGCGGACAGGCCGGGCAGGAAGCCGAACACAATACCGGCAGCCGTGCCCAGCAGGCACAGCGGGAGCACGGTCCAGCTCATCGTCGCAAAAATACTCATGTGTGTTCCTCCTTAGATAAAGAGCGTGGGGATGGTGATCTTCAGTGCATACTGGAATACCACATACAGGAACGCCGTGAAGCCTACCGGCACGGCGGCCAGGAGGATCTTGTTCTTCTCGCCCAGCAGCAGCATGGTCACTACCATCAGGGCGATGGTGGCAATGATGAAGCCGATGTACTCCATCACGAACGCATAGACGACCAGCGCTGCGATCTCCAGCACCACCACCAGCGCGCCTCTGTTGCTCTTGGGATCGTTGGTCTCCTCGGCCTGGCGCTTGCCCGCCGCGATGATCTCACTGATAAAGACCCAGATATTCAGCGCGATAAAGATGTAGAGGATAAACTTGGGGATGGTCGCGCCGGTGCCCCAGGTGGAGCTGTCGCCGATGCCCGCACCCTTCATCTGATAGCACAGGACCAGCCAGGCCGCGCCGAGGATGATCAGGAACAGACTGACGAACACGTTCAGGCTGCAATATTTTTTCATACGTTACTCCAATCTCGTGCGGCTCAATAGGTCTCGCCTTCCGCACGGTAGCTGTAATGGGGATTCTGCGTTGCGAACTTGCCGCCGCTGATCTGCATGGTAAAGCCGTCGATATAGCCGGCCTGGTCGGAGGCCAGGAACAGATACCCGGGCACGATATCCTTGGGATAGGCAAGCCGCTTCATGGCAATGGCACTGACCAGCTTATCGTTGTTCTTTTCACAGTTTTCACGGGTCAGCGGTGTCACCACCATGCCGGGCTGGATAGAATTGACACGGATATGATCAGCCGCCAGTTCTGCGGCGAATACACGCGTTAGCTGATCCACACCGGCCTTGACCCCGGAGTACAGGGCAATACCGCAGGTGGGGATCGTGGAGGTGAAGGAGGAGGTGTTGAGGATCACACCGCCGCCGGTTTTCCGCATCTCCTCGGCGGCATAGGCCGTGCCGAAAAAGACGCTCTTGAAGTTGATATTGACCAGTCGATGCCACTCGTCCTCCGTAACGGTATCGAAGGGTTTTCTGAAGTTGATGCCTGCGTTGTTGATGAACACGTCCAGACGCCCGAATTTTTCCACCACGGCGGTGACGAACGCCTTCAGTTCCTCGTTTACGGAGACGTCGGTCTTGCAGGTAAGGGCCTCGAAGCCCTCCTTGGCAAACATCTCCTCAAATTCCTTGATCTTGGCTTCGCTTCTGCCGCACACGGCGACCTTGCATCCCTCACGGGCGAAGCCCAAGGCCACTTCCGCGCCAATGCCGGTAGTACCGCCGGTGATGGCTACGACCTTGCCTTTCAGATTCAGATCCATCTTATTCTTCTCCTTTTCGAGCGGGCCGGAGCGGCCCGGGGGATGCTGCCATCCCCCGGCGGCCGGTCCGTTATGTGCTTGGAACCGTTTTGTGCTTCTGCGCGCCGCGCTTACAGCATGCCGATGGCCTTCAGAGTGGTCTCAGCATTCTTGTAGCCGCTGCTCCACTTCTCGGCGATCTCCTTCTGGCCCAGCAGGACCACGGGGTTGCCCAGGTTCTCGAAGGTCTGGACGGTCTCGGGCTGCGCCATGATGTCCAGGATGGTGGTCTCCAGCAGGTCAACGATCGCCTGATCGGTGCCGGCAGGAGCGGCGAAGGCGTACCAGGTGCCGCCGTCGGAGGTCAGGTTGTAGTCAGCAGCGCAGGGCAGATCGCCGGCGAAGTCAGGAGTCTCGGGGCCGTTGCAGAACAGGGGGATGAAGTCGCCGGACTCGACATAAGCGGAGACCTCGGACCAGATGGTAGCGGTGGCATCAACGTGGCCGCCCAGCAGGTTGGTGACAGCCTCAGCGCCGCCGCCGTAAGCGATGTGCTGGAACAGGTTGGCGTCGTCAGCCAGGCCCAGGCCCAGAGCCGCCAGACCGATGTGGTGGGAGGAACCGGCGCCGGAGGAACCGACAGTGATGGTGCCGGGATTGGCCTTGGCCTTCTCCACCAGCTCATCGAAGGTGGTGATGCCGGAGTCCTTGCGGACGCAGATGAAAGAGGGAGACGCGGAGACCTGGCAGATGGGGGCGAAGCTCTCATCGGTGTAAGTCACGTCGTTCAGCCAGGGGGACAGCGTACAGGCACCGCAGGCGGTGAGGATCAGGGTGTAGCCGTCGTTCTTGGAAGCGGCCAGCAGCTGCATGCCGATGGAGCCGGATCCGCCGGGCTTGTCGTCAACAACGACGGAGACGCCCAGACGCTTGGACAGCTCGTCGGCCACTGCGCGGCTCATCAGGTCGCTGCCGCCGCCGGCGGAGTAGGGGCAGATGATGGTGATGGTCTTCTTGGGCCAATCCAGCTTGGTCTCCTGCTGGGTGTCGCCGTCACCATCGGTGTTGGAGTTGGCGGGCTGGCTGCCGCAGGCCACCAGCATCAGAGCCATTGCGAGGGCGAGGATAAGACTAACGATTCTCTTTGCCTTCTTCATGTTCTTTCTCCTTCAAATAAATTTTGGGGTTCTATTTACATAAACAGACAGCCTTTGTTGTTCCGGCCGCCTGTTGATGCCGGGAAATTTGCCTTTGCTCAGAAGCGCGGGCGCTTACTGCACATGGAAGATCTCCATTTTGTTGGCGCAGCACTCGGGAACGCGGCCGCTCAGCACATCGTCGATGCCCTTTGCCACCTGAATGGACATCCGGCGGCGGGCCGCCTCGGAGATGCCGGCGGTGTGGGGGGACAGCAGCACGTTGTCCAGCTTGTAGATAGGATGGCTGAAATCAGGCGGCTCCGGCGTAAAGGCGTCCAGCGCGGCGCCGGCGATCTTCTTCTCCGCCAGTGCGCGGTACAGCGCGTCCAGATCCACCATCATGCCGCGGGAGAAGTTGATGACAAACGCGGTGGGCTTCATCAGCGACAGGGAGTGGTCGTTGATCATGTGGGTGTTCTCCGGCGTCAGCGGCATATGCAGGGAGATCACGTCGGACTGTCTGCACAGGTCGTCAAACGTCTCCGCCCACCGGAAGCCCATGCTCTCGATCTTCTCGCGGGGCAGGAACGGGTCGAACACCAGCACCTCCATGCGGAAGGCCTTTGCCAGCTCCGCCACCATCTGACCGATACGGCCCAGGCCCACGATGCCGAACACCTGACCCTCCACGTCGGTGAAGCCACCCTCGTCGCGGCACTTCCAGTTGCCGGCGTGCATGGCGTTGTCGAAATAGGTCAGCCGCTTGTACAGCGCGCCCACGGCGAACATGGTGTGCTCCGCCACGGACCAGGTGTTGGCATGACCGGTGGTCAGCACCGCGATGCCGCGGGCGTTGGCCTCCGCCACGTCAATGTTGTCCACGCCGATGCCGTTCTTGGCGATGGCCTCCAGCTTCGTGCCGGCGGCGATGATGTCCTTGTCCACATCCGTCAGCCGGGTCACGATGGCGCTGGCATCCTTGACCGCCTCCATGAGGAACGCCTTGTCCTCATTGTTGGCGACTACCACGTCGTACTTTTCGCGCAGCATGTCCATGCCTGCGGCATGAATGGGCTGAATATACAATACTTTTTTCATACTATCACCACGTTTTTCCTTTGGTTTCTCCTATTACTGCAGGCTCTTTTTGAAATCGGCGTACATCTCGTCGACCTCTTTGACCTTCTTGGCGATGTTGGCCTCCTCCTCGGGCAGCGTGAAGTCCTGCGGCCACATCACGCGCTTGTCGGTAAAGCCGCGCAGGGAGATGGCGTACTTGGCGGCAGCCGTGCCGTTCTTGGTCATGCCCAGGATCTTGGAGGACTCGCGCAGCAGCGCGTCGTACTTCCAGGTCAGGGCGATGTCGCCGCTCCTGGCTGCGTTGTAGGCGTCCACAAACAGCTCGGGGAAGCAGGGAGCCAGCGCGGGAACGAAGCCGTCCGCGCCCATCAGCACCTCGGTCAGAGCCTGCGCCGTGGCGCCGCTGAGGGTGGAGAAGTTGGGGTCGTCGTTGAACTCGTGCATCACCTGCAGGAAGCTGGTGAAGTCGCCGGAGCTGTCCTTGCAGCCGACGATGCGCTTGTCCAGCTTGGCGATTTTGATGATGGTCGCGCCGGTCAGCTTCATGCCGGTAAAGGGAGGAATGTTATAGATGATGAGCTCAGGAATGTCGGTCTCCTGCAGGATGCGCTCGAAGTGGCGCACCGTCTCATCCTGAGAGGTATGGCGATCATAGAACACGGAGGTGACCGCCGCGCAGGTCAGGCCCACATCCTGTGCCGCCTTGATGTTCTCGATGACGCGGCGGGTGCTGGTATCCATGCAGCCTGCCATAACGGGGATGCGGCCGTTGATCTGGTCCAGCGTGATCTGGATGGCGCGGGTGCGCTCCTTCTGCGTCAGCGCCATGGTCTCGCCGTTGGTGCCGGCCACCAGGATGCCGTGCAGGCCGCCCTGCACACAGTACTCCAGCAGCTGCCGGTATCCCGCCTCGTCCACATTCTCGTGGGCATCTACCGGCGTGATGATGGGGGGAATGATACCATGATATTTCTTGAGCATATTGACCTCCTTGATTTTTGGGTGATCTGTGGGGATGCCTTCTGCTAATTACTATGCAAAACTCATGCCAACGCCGTCACGCCCCAAAAAACAGCTTTTTTCGACAACTTCTTTTTGCGTCCTCCTATTTCAGTATTGCAATATGACCCTTTCATGTTGTAAAATGAAATATCCTCATTAAGAACACATAAGGAGGCCGCCATGGATTACAGCATCACCTTCATTATCCCGAACATTCCCGTCGTGGAGAGCGTGAAGTCCGCGTTGGAGAAAATGGAGCTTGATTATCCGGTGTATCTCCGCTCCACGGGAGAGGCCGTAGAGCTGGCGCGGGAGCTGATCCCCAAGGGCGTCAAGCTGATCGTGAGCCACGGCCTGACGCTGGAGCATATCCGCAACGAGCTCACCATCCCCGCCATCGACCTCCCCTTCAGCGGCCTGGATGCGCTGGCCGCCGCCAGAAGCGCCCTGCAGCTGCCCGGCCGGATCGTACACCTCGGCACCCAGTCCCTGCACCACTACATCCAGCGCAGCCTGGCCCTCATCGGCGAGGACCCCCAGCGCATCGACTTTTACCAGCTGAAGCTGGGCCGCACCGTGGAGGAGCAGACACAGGACATGATCGACGCCGGCTACAACGTGTTCATCGGCGGTTACTCCATGGTGGCCTATGCAAAGAAGGCCGGAAAATACGGTCTGGAATTTGACGCCGACGAACTCATCATCGAAGCCACGGTGCAGAACGCGCAGGCGCTGCTGAGCACCATCCAGCAGCGCGAGCAGCGGAACGAGCTGGACCGCGCCATTCTGCAGGCAAGCTCAGACGCCATCATCGCCATCGACCAGAACCGCCGCATTTTCAACATCAACCCCACCGCCATCCAGACGTTCCAGCGGCCGGAGGACGAGCTTCTGGGCCGCGTGCTGGAGGATGCCATGCAGGAGTGCGGCATCGTGGACGTGGAGAACGCGGACTGGAAAAACAGCTATCCCTCCGACAGCACCGCCGTCATCCTGCGGGAACTGCCGGTCATGATCGGCGGTCTCCAGCGGGGCAGCGTGATCTCCATCAAGCAGATGTCCGAGATCCGCGACCTGGAGCTGCAGGTGCGCAAGGCCGTTATCGACAAGGGCTTCACCGCCAAGAAGCATTTCAGCGACATCGTGGGCGTCAGCCCCGCCATTCTGCAGGCCAAGGCGCAGGCCGAGGCCTACGCGCCCTATGACAGCGCCATCCTGATCTGCGGCGAGACGGGAACGGGCAAGGAGGTCTTTGCCCAGAGCATCCACAATGCCAGCAAGCGGAAAAACGAGGCCTTCGTGGCCATCAACTGCGCCACGCTGCCGGAAAGCCTCATCGAAAGCGAGCTGTTCGGCCACGCGAAGGGCGCCTTTACCGGCGCGTCGCGGGAGGGCAAGCAGGGCCTGTTCGAGATCGCCAACAAGGGCACCATCTTCCTCGATGAGATCAGCGAGCTGCCCATCTCCGTGCAGGCCAAGCTGCTCCGCGTCATTCAGGAGGGGGAGTTCATGCGGGTCGGCGGCGACAAGCTCATCCAGGTGGACGTGCGCGTGATCTGTTCCTCCAACCGGGACCTGCTGCAGCTCATCGAGGAGCACAAATTCAAGGCCGACCTCTACTACCGCCTCTCCGTGCTGGAGATCGACCTCCCGCCGCTGCGGGACCGCCCCGGCGACATTGAGGAGCTGGCGCAGGCCCTTGTCTGGACGTTCTCGAAAAAGCACCAGAAGAACGTGCAGAAGATCTCCGACGATGTGCTCCAGACCCTGAAGCGCTTCCCCTTCCTCGGCAACGTGCGGGAGCTGGGCAACATCATCGAGCGCATGACCATTCTGGAAAACGGCACCACGCTGACGCTGGATACCATGCGGCGCTGCAACCTGCGGCTCCCCGCGGAGGCCCCCGCCGGATCCGAGTCCGTCGCCGCCTCCTCCCTGCGCATCCAGGACGCGGAGCACGCCGCCATTCTGGCCGCGCTGAAAAAATGCGGCGGCAACAAGGCCGCCGCCGCAAGAATGCTGGGGATCTCTTACTCCACCCTGTGGCGCAAGCTGAGACAGTCCCCCGCAGATACCGCAGAATGACACCGCTTTTCTCCATCTCCACACAGAAGTGCGCCGGTTGACCGGCGCACTTCCTTTTTCTCTGCGCAGCGCCCGCCGGTCCAGTCCTGCCCCGCCGGCCAGTACAGCGCCTCCGCCATCCTGCGCACCATGTGCCTATCGTTTTTATTGGTTGAAAGCCGGCTTCGCTCAGTATAGCAAGCGTGGTCCCGATTTACAATCGTCTCCCGCGCAATGGAAATAATTTCCATTGCGCGGGAGACGGCGCATCCTCCCCGCCGCGCCTTTTCTTCCGGCGCCCGTTCCGTCTGTCGGAGCAGGACAGTGTACCGCCGGCCGCCAAGGCCGTGCAAAAGCCGCCGGAACGACAGTGACCGGAGGGCTTTTACGCCCTCCGGTCACATAGCACCTTGATTATTCCGCGCTCTGCGGGATATTCTTCGGCATTCAGACACAGAAAACCGCTTTGGCAAGAGCCTTGCCGCTCTCCGTCCACATGATCCTGTTGATGAAATTCTCCACGTTCCGGCGTTCATACCCGTTTTCGGAGGCGTTGGCGATATAGTCCGCCTCCAGCAGGATCTGATAGTCGCGCCCGCAGACATCGGTAAAGGTGTGATGGTGCCCCACAAGGAACGCCACGCGGTGGATCTGCGTTTCCGTCAGGCCGGTGCCCCGCAGAAAGTCCCGCACCATGGGCACGCCCTCCGCCTCCTGATGCTTCCCGTTGGTGTCGCCATACTTCTCCCGGCACAGCGGGCAGGCGATGTCATGGGTGATGGCGGCGACCTCAAGGACGGCCTGCGTCTCCGCGTCCAGTCCCTCCATCTCGGCGATGGTCCTGGCATACGTCCACACACGGATAAAGTGGTCGATATCGTGGATATTGCCGTTGGAAAAGTCGATCATTTTTTTCAGGATCTCTGCGATCTTCATCATCTGTATTCCTCCTTTGCCGCTCCCCGCCATGCCCGGCCAGGCCGTTTCCGGCCGCCGCCCAGCGAGAGCCGTCGTGATACATCACGGCACATTCCCTATTTCTTTGGCTTATAGTCCCGCATCTCCGGTATCGCCCCGCCGGCCACCGCCCACAGATACAGGCTTGCCACGCTGCAATAGGGGCTGAAGCGGCGGCGGTATTTTTCAAACAGCCTGCGGTCGATGCCGCGGTGGTGATAGACCATGCGCAGCCCCCGCTGGATGGCCAGATCGTCATAGCTGAAAATATTCGGGCGCTGCAGGCAGAACAGCAGGATCATCTCCGCTGTCCAGACGCCGATGCCCTTCAGGGCGCTCAAGGCCCGGATGGCGTCCTCATCGCCCATGTGCGCCACCGCGTCCAGATCAAACGCGCCGGCATGAACTTTTCCGGAAAAATCCGTGATGTACTCCGCCTTGCGGAACGTCATGCCCAGGGCTTGCAGTTCTGGAACGCCTGCCGCCAGGATGCTCCCGGCGTTCACCTCGCCCAGCGCGTCCTGCATCCGCTGCCAGATCGTCGCCTGTGCCTTGGTGGATATCTGCTGCCCGATAATGTGGTGGACCACCGAGGAAAAGAGATCGGGATCCACCGTCCGGTCAATATGCCCAACGCGGTCAATGACATTGCTCAACCGTCGGTCCTTTTTCCGCAGATAGGCAAGCTCTGTCTCTCCGTATACGAAATACATCGTCCTCACCTCCCCGGCGCTTTCCGTCTGCTGCGGCACCATTATAGCGCAGACGGGCAGACTTTGCCATCAGAAAATATGCAGAATTTATCGCCGCCCCATCGGCAGCATTCTTTTTTGAACCTCCCGCCGGCCGGCTTTATACAGCAACCCCCCCTTTCGGCGGGGGGGTGGTTGCCCACCGGTTTTGTTGTCACTGTTCCACCCGCATCGTGGACACACATTCCGTCAGCCCTGCTCTTTGCTGATAGCCTCTGCGATACGCTCCAGACCGGTCTGTACCATAGCGCGGGGCATGGCCAGATTCAGGCGGACATAGCCTTTGGCGTTGCCTACGAACAGCCCGTCGCCGCCCTCCAGCAGTACACCGGCTTTGTTGGCGAAGAAGTCCGGCAGGTCGGCTACCTGCGGCAGCACATCGCCCAGATCCACCCACGCAAAGTAGGTGGCCTCCGGAATAGTAAACCTTGCGGCAGGGATGTTCCCTTTCAGAAACTCGTCCACCAGCTTCAGATCTCCATCTACATAGGCCTTCAGTTGCTCCAGCCACGCACCGCCGTGCTCATAGGCCGCCTTGTGCGCCGCGATGGACAGCGGGTTCACCGCGCCGATGTTCTTGTCCCGCGCCTGAAAGCGGGCGCGCTCCTCGTCGCTGCGGATAATGATGTTGGAGTGCAGCAGTCCCGCCAGATTGAAGGTCTTGCTGGCAGACATACAGGTGATGAGCCGCTCATAATCCGGCATGACCTTGCCCATGGGGATATGCCGCAGGCCGGTGCGGATCAGGTCGCAGTGGATCTCGTCGGACACCACCCACAGCTGATGCTTTTCGATGATCTCCGCCATGCGGCGCAGCTCGTCCTCCGTCCAGATGCGGCCGGTGGGATTGTGGGGATTGCAGAGCATCAGCACCTTCACCGCCGGATCGGATGCCTTCTTCTCAAAGTCTGCCCAGTCCATCTCAAAGCGGCCGTTCTCCTTTTTCAGCGGCGAGGTCACCAGCTCTACGTCGTTATACTCGCAGGCGTGGCGGAAGAAACCGTAGGCCGGGGTCATGGTCAGTACCTTGCCGTTCGTGGGCTTCACCAGGTCCTCCACGATCTGATACAGCGCAGGGATGACGCCGGGCGAGAAGGTCAGCTGCTCCTTGGGGAACGACCAGCCGTAACGGCTCTCGCACCAAGTCCGCAGGGCCTCGTAGTAGCCGTCGTCGGACACGATGGAATAGCCAAGGATCTGCCGGTTCACGCGGTCGATGATGGCCTGACGGATCTCCGGCGCTACGGCGAACTCCATGTCGGCCACCCACATCCGGATGAACTCCTCGTCCTTGTAGGGGAATACCCGCTCCGGCCCGCAGTGGAAAATGTAGGGACGCCAGCCGTCCACATTCTCGGAATTGGTGTGGCGGCGGTCGATGATCTCATCAAAGTTGTATGTCATGGTGCAGCGCTCCTTTCGTTTGATGAGTCTATAATAGCAGGCAGACGCCGCAGGGTCAAAGCGTGCCGTTTACTTTTCGGGAATACCGGTGCTTAAAAACTTTCCTTAAAATTAAGTTTCAGCTTGCACAGGGCGAAAAATACGGCTATACTGAAAAGTAAGGGAACAAATCACCAAAATATGATTTTGAGGAAAGTGCAATGGCTTTGGCAGAGGAAATTGGAGCGAAGATCAAATACTACCGGAAAAAGCGCGGGCTGAAGATCGCGGAGCTGGCGGAGATGCTCCACAAGACCGGCGCTACTGTGTCCAAATACGAAAGCGGGCAGATCGCCATAGACGTGGTGACGCTGTACGAGATCGCGGCGGCGCTGGGCGTACCGCCGGAGAAGCTGCTGTACTACGCCCCCATGCCCACAGAGGAACTGGAGGCCGACAGCATACCCGCCTTTTTTCGCGGCGTAGACCGACTGTATATGTACTACTTCGACGGGCGTAGCAACAGTCTTGTCCGCAGCGTCATCGACATCCGCGCCAAGGCCGGCCCACATACCTATGATGTGGCGCTGTATATGAATTTTCAGGATTACCAGCAATATCAGAACTGTGAAAATACCTATCTGGGCACGCTGAGCCACTACGACGCGCTGAGCAACATCATCACCCGCAACCGCGACACGGAGATGGATATTTACCTTGTCTGCGTCCCCGCGTCCTATCTGAACGCAGAAACAAAGTGGGGACAGGATTTCGGCATCTCCTGCCGCCCCATCATGCCCACCTCCAACAAAGTGTTCCTGTCCAAAACCATCCAGCCGGAGACACCGGAGTTTTTGCAGGATCTCCATGTCTCCCGCGAGGACATTCAGATGTTGAAGCGGTATAATATGCTGTCGGTGATGTGAAAAGCCGCTGCGGTGTTTCGCAGAAATCTCCGGCTCATATAAACCGGTCGTACCTGTCGAGCGCAGCACATAAGAACACCCCCAAAGGCCATACGGCTTTTGGGGGTGTGGTACGCCCGACTGGATTCGAACCAGCGGCCTACAGAGTCGGAGTTATCAGGCCGTCAAACCGGAAAGCCTTGCGGCGCAAGGGATTGGTTGAGATTACACAAATTCCCGCCATTTTGAAGAAAAACCTCGGAAGCCTTACAGGGCAAGACTTCCGAGGTTTTTTGCAGTAGTAGTCAAATAGTAGTCTGCGCGCCAGATACAGCCACTCCCGTTTTCATCATACTAACCACCTCCTTGTCTGTGCCATTATTATACAGCACACAAAGGAAAGCTTCCCCCATACAGCCTTGTCAGAAAAGTGCTTTTTGTGTTCGTTTTGCCTGCGCGGACACTGCCCTTTTTCAGAAAGCTTTCAATACAGCTCCGCGATGATATCCACGCACTTGTCGATGATGTTGTCACCGGCAAAGGAGATGGTCTGGACTGTGAACGGATTTTGATGTTTAGAAATCATTATCCTTGAAAAGCTTTATGATGGTTATTACGACCACCCACAGCAGAAAAGACAGCATTGCCCCTATCTGGACAGCAGGGAACGGTAGTCGGCGGTCAACGTCAGATAGCCGCGCTCATTGTGAGCAATACCCGCCCAATCCAGCACCGCCGCCAGCACAAACACAGGGTCAAACACATATTTCCCAGCAGGGGCTTTGAAATAGTATTTGCCAATGGCACCGACAACAGTATCCTCCGTGCAGCCACCTTCGCCAAGGGGAGAATTGCGTCCCATACCCTTGCGGGCAGAGCCGCCCTCACGAAGCAGCAGATCCACGATAACATCAAAAACATCGTAGGTAAGCGGCGGCTTCATAGGCAGGTCGCTGCAGAGGAAGGAACAGCCATCCTTAGCGGCTCGGATAATGTACGGTTTGCCGGTAACAGAATACACCGTTGCCCTGCCGCCATTTTCGTAGAGTTTGTTCCGTACAATGTCAGAGGACATTGTGCTGCTCTCTTTTGGGGTAAAAAGACTCGTGTCAAACGCCTCACTTTCTTCCTCGCTGCGCAGGTTTAATTGCAGCAGCAGCTCATCGAGTTTTTTCTTGGCTGTGGGGTAAGAGATGCCCAACTTGTTTTGCACATCCTTCATGCTGCCGCGGCAGGCGAGAAAGGTCTGCAAAAACCGGGCGTATTCCGGGGCAAGGCACTCATAAGGGGAAAGTGGTTCATCGGTGGGGAACTCTGCCTTGCAGCCGGGGCAGCTCAGCCGCGCTAAATGAAGTGCCGTCCCGCACACAGGACACTGACCAGAGAATTTCATATCGATCTCCCTCCTTCGCCCTCAAGATACCATAATATTTCTTCTATGTCAATAATAGAATTAAAAATATTAAACCTACTTCCGGAAAGGATGTAAAAAATGGTGCTGTTCTATGCGGGCGGCTACAACGGTGTCTCATTGTCCGCAGGGGGAACAACGCATCAGCCCTGTACGCTTATCTGCGACAAATCTTTCCAACCGTATATCATGTTGTCTTTTTCAAAAAATAAAAATGCGTAAGTCCCAGAACATCCGGACTTACGCATTTCTGCTACACGATTTGCCTATGAAGTTTTCTCCCATCTTGCCATTTTTCACCCGATTCCGCAAAAAAGGCGCGTGGCTGCTCTGCAACTGGATTTACGCAGAAACGCCACACGCTGTGCTCCTATTATAGCAGAGGCAAATCGGAATTTCAAATGATTTTTCCGCCAATTCTCCGCCTGCAAGGACTTACGCAGAACAGGGCGGATCAACAGATCCGCCCTGACCTATCTACCAATTCATCCCTCAGGGGCGCTTTACAAGGACTCGGTGCCATTTTTTGTATCTATTTTTTTAATGAAACCGATAGAGCGCGTCTATATGTCCAGATTATTTTCTGTACTTCTAATTGCTGCTCTGTCCTGCAAGTACGCCTGCACCGCATGCTTTCACTTTTCGCATCAGTCGTCTATCTCCGCCTCGTGCTTGAGGATCGCGCCGGTGGCCGCGTTGATCTCGTAGCTGTACTCCATGCCGCCGGACTTGAACTCGACCTCGTAGACGAGCCTTCCGTCCTCATCGTCCAACTCGATGTCCATGTCATACGCCTTGTTCTCGCTGACGCCCGCATGGTTCAGGGCAACGGACTTCGCCTTGGCGTAGCCGATATCGCCGGAGGCCGCAGGCTTGGAGGGCTGCACCACAGGCACCTCCGTTCCGTCCGCCGCCTCGCGCTTGCTCTCCAGGATCGCGCCGGTGTAGGCATCGACCTTGTACTCGAACTCCTCACCGGTCTGGCTCCTGATCTCCACCTCATAGTGGGCGGGGGACTCGTCCAGCTCAGGATCGACTTCACTGTACGCCATCTTCGCGGTGGATGCCTTGCCGAACGCTGCCGCGGCGATGTCCATGGCCTTGTCCGTGCCGATGGGCATGGCGGGCGCACCCGCTTCGGCCAGATCCTTCAGCTCCTCCACCGAGAGCTTCGCCAGCGCGTCAAATTTCAAAGCGGGGTTCAGCGCAAGCACACGGTTCACCAGCGCCGCCTTACCGGTGGAAATGCTGTTTTCCCGCGCCTGCTGCTCCAGCCCTGCGTCCTGTGTAAGCGTCTGCGTCAGAACGGATGCCTTTGCTTCGCTGGTCTGCAAAACGCCGTCCACGGTGCTCGTCAGCTCCCGCTGGAGCTTTTCCGCCCGCGCCGTGTCGTTGTCCTCCACCGAGATCATGATGGCGGAGGAAATGCTGTTCAGATAGCCGTTCCGCACCAGGCTGCCCACAATGGCGTTCACCGCCACGTCCAGCTTCGCACCTTTCAGGTCTGCACCGTCGCCCATATCTGCAAGGATGGCCTTCGCATCCTCGTTGAGCGGTGTGCAGACCAGCACCTTTTCGCTCTTGCTGACCTTCAGCTCGATGCTGGGGTTTACGTCCAGCGACACCACGGACGCCACCGCGTGTGCCTGCTGATAGAATATCCCTCCGCCGCCCAGCAGCACCAGCGCAAGGCAGGCCGCCGCCAGCGTCGTCCACCGTTTCTTTGTCGTTTTCTTCGTCGTCATGGGGATCACCGTTCCTTTCCGCTCATCACAGCGGGAGAGAACGCCGTTCACGTCGTTTGGCGCGGTCTTTTCCACCGCCGAAGCCAGACGCTGCTCCATTTTTTCGTTGGTCATCGGGCGTCATCTCCTTCCAGACAGCTTCGCATCTTCTTCAATGCTCTGTGATATTTCGACAGGACGGTAGGAAGCGGCAGCTTCAGCAGCGCCGCGATCTCCCGGTGCTTCATACCCGTGACCGCGTGGAGCAGCACGATGCGCCGCTCCTCGTCGCCAAGGCTTGCCAGCGCGTGCTGCAAGAGGACGCGCTCGTCCGCATTCAGCCCGCACTCCTGCGCAGGAATGGCGTCCCATTCCTCGTCCGAGAGCGCGGTGCGGCGTTCCTCGCGCCGCAGACGCATCAGGCACAGGCTGCGGCACACCGCCAGCAGCCAGCCCATGGGGGAACCGGTGGGGCGGTACTGCGCCGCGCAGTCCCACACCTGCACATAAACATCCTGCGTGAGATCCTGCGCATCGTGGGTGTTCCTGAGGTAGGACAGCGCAAGGCCGTACACCGCCGGGCGCGTGCGCCGGTACAGCTCCGCCAAGGCGTCGCGGTCATTCCCGGCAATGCACCGCAGCAGCCGCTGCAGCTCACGCCGCTCCTCCGCCGGCGCATATTCGGTTGTCATCAGCATACTGAGCATGGGCTTCTATCTCCTGTCATCCGTGTAATGCACGGAAAGGGCGTTTTATTGCATTTGGACTTAAAAACTTTTTTGATCAAGCTCCGCTGAGCACCTCGTAAACGCGGATCAGTGCTGCGACCTCGCAGGCAAACCGATTCGCCAGCGCCTTCTCCTCCCACCATGTTCTCTGCGGCGTTGTGTAATGCTCCGCGCCCTGCTCCGCCTCCGCTTTGGCGGCGCGGATGGCCTTCTGCGCAGAGAGCCACCGGCCGTAAGCGCCGCCGTACAAGTCCCTTTTCAATTTCCGCAGCGCGGCCTTGTACGCCTTCTCCGCTCCGCTGGGGCCATTGTAGTTGAGCCGGATCGCCAGCTCCTGAAAGGTCAAGCCAACCTCGTCCGGCTGACCGATGCCGAGGTAGCTTCGCACCAGATTCAGCTCTCTGGGCGTCAGCACCTCCTCCATCCGCTGCATCAGCAGCGTCCGGCGCATGAGGCGGTCATAGGCAACGGCGGGATCGCCGCCGCAGCTGACGGAGAACACAGCATCCCCCAACTGCCGCGTGCAGCACAGCGTCTGGTATTCCTTCAACAGTGCCTCGGCCGACTTGGAGGATATCTTCAGCTTTTCGCATACCGCCTTGGTCAGTTCCGATTCAGATGCATCCTGCGCCTCGGCGCAAAGGTGCGCCACAGTGCGGAGTTGGCTGCCGCGGCTGGTTGGAACGGACAGCGGAAAGGCGTATCGCGAGGCATAGTCGGACAGCGCCGCTTCCATCACAGGCGTCGCATAGGTCAGCAGCTTTGTTCCGTAAGCGGGATCAAAGCGTTCCGCCGCGTCCAGCAGCGCCAGCGCCGCCTCCTGCTTCAAATCCTCCATCTCACACCACGGCGTGTACGCCCGCGCCAGGTCGGTGAGGTAACCCTCGTTCTGTGAGACGAGCCGCCCCGCGGCGTTTTTGTCTCCGGCTTGCATTCGCAACGCCAGCTCTTCATTGCAGGGGCCGTCCCCGACAACGGTGTACATATTTTTCGTCACGGGAACGCCTCCTTCCTCATTTCAGCCGCTTTTCTGCCTCCGCGTAAATGTGTTCCAATTCCATGTCCCGCGCATATCCGTCAGCGGCATAGTCGTTGTCCATCAGCGCCTTGTCCCGGTAGCTCCCCGCCAGATACAGTGCCTCCCGCCGCAGGTCATCGGAGATCTTCCCTCTCTGGTGATGCTTGCGGATGGTGTCGGTGCGGGTATTGAACAGGCGGTAGACCGGGTGCTGTTTGTTCTGCTCCTTCTGGTGCATCATCGCGCCATACTGCCGACAGGTATAGCGATCGTCCTGCGGTGCGACGCCGTCGCAGTATTTGGGGATATGACCGTTGGTGGTCAGAAAATATCTCCCGCAGCCTTGGCACTGGCTGGGTGCGTGGCCATGGTGCAATCCGTTCATCAGGTCATAGGTGTAGAAATCAGTCAGGCGCGGAAAAATCACCCGTTCTACAAACACCATTTCTTTTTCGTTTTTGGGACTGCGGGCAAACACATAGGTGGAGGACAGCTCCGGATAAACCGTGAATGGCTCCATATCCAAGCTCTGTAAACTTCGCATCTCATCCCAAAACTGCTCACTGTTGAAGCAGTCATGCGCGGCCACGGCAAAATGCGTTTCGTTCCGTTTTTTCAGACGCCGCAGATAATCCAGCTCAAAGAACCGCCCCGCTGCATAGAAGTGGTACATGGCGATCGGGATGCGTATGATCCCGACGCAGAATCTCAGGAACTCCGTCTGGAACTCCGAATCGGGCGTCCGTATTTGCAGGAGGTTTCTCTCGTCAAACAGGATATTGATCCGGCGCATTTCCTTCTCGTAGTCATTGTAGCAAAAGGGCGGATACTTCCAAAGCAGTTCGGTCAGATACAATATCCGTTCCCGCAGCTGCGGGAATAGCGCCGCAGCCTCCTCATCGCTGCCCTGTACCACCACAGGGAACAGGAAGGTTGGTGCGCTGCCAGCCTGTATCAGCTCCGGCAGTTTTTCTTCAGGAATGTTCAAAACGGACGCAGCCATAAATCCCGCCGGGAACTCCTTCTCCTGATAAAAAATCTTGTCATTCCAGACATCCATTGTGAACTGCGTGAAATCGTTGTTCTGCTGTGTCCCCAGCGGCATAGCATCGCCCTCCTGTCCCATATCTGTTTTGCATCTGTCCCGCGTTATTCTCATTCTATCAAAAAATACAGAATAATCAAGTGAAAGGGTTAGAGCCTCGACTGCAGCGAGGTCTCTGCCCTTATCCTTTTATCCGGAGGTTTTTTATGTCTCAAATCAACCGACTGCAAACCATTGACGCGGACACGCTGCAAAGCACCGCCTACGAACCGATGTCGTTTCTCGTAGACAATCTGCTCCCGCAAGGACTGCACCTGCTGGCAGGCGCGCCGAAGATCGGCAAATCGTGGCTGGCGCTGTGGCTGTGTCTCTGCGCCGCGCAGG
>OJPD01000842.1_pt1 | contig 19576 bp, 15 predicted proteins | sample 1598371 | NCBI WGS metagenome assembly OJPD01 (sample SAMN03922478, study PRJEB24848) | human gut metagenome | isolation source: stool sample | host: Homo sapiens | place: Germany | collected 2010-11
GGCATACGAGATTGCCTCTTGTCTCGTGGGCTCGGAGATGTGTATAAGAGACTGCAGCAGCCGTGTTTCGCTGATAGCCGCATTGAGCGGAGAGAAAAAGTAGCGCAGGGTAAGCAGGGAGCCGGTAAAAAGCTGTTTGCCCCGAGGCCTGCCTGCCACAAGGCTGACAAGGGCGGGCTTGACCGGAGGCCGGGGCAGGGACGGCCTGCCCGAGGGAGCGTGGTTCTGCGCCGCCCAAAAGCGCTGGGTGCGGTCAATGAGCGCCTTGAAATGCGCAGGCAGGGCGTAAAAATAAATGGGCGCAGAGATGAAAAGCAGTGGCGCGGACTCGATGAGGGCGAAGATTTCTTCGGCCCTGTCCAGTCTGCCGTCACAGTTTTTGCCTGCCAGGGTGCAGTGATGCGGGGGGGCCGTACAGCCGCCGCAGTCGATGCAGCCGTCAAAAGCATAGTCGCGCAAAGGCACAAGCTGCAGTTCGGCCCCGGCTTCAGCCACGCCTGCGGCAACAAGATGTGCCACGGCATCTGAAACGCCGCCGGGCCGCGGGCTGCAAAGAAGTGCCACAGGGTTGCTCATGGTCTGAACTCACCGCAAAAAGGGTTGTTGGCGGCTTCATCGCCTATTTTGGTGGCGGGCCCGTGACCGGGATAAGCGACAGTTTCGGCGGGGAGCTTGAACAGCACGTCCCGCACGGAGCGCAGCAGTGTGTCATGGTCGCCGCCGGGAAAGTCCGTGCGGCCGATGGAGCGGTAAAACAGGGCGTCTCCCGTAAAGACCACCTGTTCTTCGGGAAAATACAGTGAAACGCCGCCGGGGGTGTGGCCGGGGGTTTCCAGCACCTCACAGTCCATGCCGCCAATGCTTGTCTTGCCGAGGGGCATGGGGCTGCTTTTGAAATCCGGCACCGGAGGAAATCCCCATATGCCGCCCTTGCCCGATTCGGTGTCGGCAAGGCTGTCGTCCCCTTGCGGCATGTACACGGGCGCGCCCGTCGCGTCGGCCAGTTCGGCCACGCCGTACATGTGGTCAAAATGGCGGTGGGTTATGCAGACGGCATCCAGGGTGAGTTGGTGGCTTTTCAGGTATTCGAGCATGGGCGCGGGGTCGCCGCCCACGTCAACAGCCACGGCCCTGGTGGCGTTATGGATGATGTAGCTGTTGGTCTGCAACGGGCCAAGGGGAAAAACGGCAACGGCCATGATGAGTTCCTTATGAGTATGAATCTGCGCGCAAGAATGGGGGTGCCCATTGCAGCAGTGCGGTGTGTATCTTTCGGCTGCCCGATATTACCCTCTTCGCTTTCAGGGGGCAAGTGCTGCCTGTGGTAGCAGCAGGCGCCGGGTGAAGCAATATCAACCTGGAGCCGTTCCGGCGGCTGCGGAAGGGCGCGGCTGCTGCCCCGCAGCAGGCCTGTGCGCAAGGTATGTGTGTGCCGGCATGTTCTGACGTAGCGGGCCGCGTTTTTAGGGACGGGGCGCGGAGCCGCATTGATCAGGCTTCTTCAATTCTGAAGAGATGCCGGGTTTCATGATATTTTCTAGACAAGCGGTCACCACCGAACTACACTTCACGGATGAAACAGAATTTTCAGCCCGAAGAGGATACACAAAACATGGCACAGCATACAGCGCGCAAAAAAGCCGGGGCGGACCGCAAGACGGCCGCCCGTTCCGCTGCGGAGCAGGATCCGCGCAATGCGGCGAACAGCGTGGAAGCGGCGGCCGCTCAAGGCGTACCGTCCAGTGTGCCGGAAGCCGCCTCCGGGCGGGCTGGAGCGCCGGGCGGCGCGGCGTACCCCGAATGGGCCGGGCGGATGGAAGACTCGCGGGATGTGCCGGCCCGGGACGGAGCCGGGCAGGGCTGTGACTACTCCGGTCAGCGGGACCTGCGCGAGCTGGCCCGTGAAGACCTTATGGAAATGGAAGGATTGCTGTGCAGGCAACTGGCAGCCTTTTTTTCCTTCAGCGGGCATGCCCTGTATTTTCCCAGAAATCAGGCTTCGGATGAGCCGCAGCTGCTGGCGCGTGAACGCAAGCTGCTCCTGCCCCTGATCTGGAAAGAGCAGCTTTTGGGCATGGTCATGCTGCATGGTGTTCGCGCCCGTGAGGTACGCCCCCTGCTGGAGATTTTGCCCGCCATTACCGGGTTGATCCTTGAGAATCTGGCTCGCGCCAAGGCTGTGCGCACGGATGCGGTTACCAGCCTTGTTACGGAGGAAAGCCTTTTTGCCCGGATGGAAGGCGAGGCCGAAAGAGTGCGGGCGCACCTTGAAGAACCGTCTGCCCCTGAGGGGCTTGCCGCGCCCATGCATCGCATGTGTATGGGCATCGTGCTCCTGCGCATGAATAACGGCCCGGATGTGGTGCGGCGGCACGGTTTTGCCTTTGCCGAAAATTTCATGCGCAGGTTTGCCGATGCCTGTCGTTCGGTTCTGCCGTCTGACGTGCTGGCCGCGCGGGTGGGGCGGCACGAGCTGGCCCTGCTGCTTTCAGCCAGTGGGCGGGGCGCGTGCCACAAACTGGCCCGTGCGGTACTTGCGCGTATGGAGGCCGAGCGTCCTGCTTCGCCGTTGACCAGGCAGGTCGTGCATGCGCGTCTGTGCGCCGGGCATGCCTTGTACCCGCAAGACATGCAGGGTGCTGAAATGGGCCTTGGCATGTATGAACAGGCGCGTCTGCTTATGGCTCGCGCCCGGCTGGCAGCAGATGTGGCAGGCCAGACGGCTGCCGCGGCCGAAGCCGCCGGAGCTGACGGAACCCGCGCCGGAGAAAGCCGCATCATGCCCTTTGCCCGTATCCTGCAGGAAGGGGGGCTGGTGCTTGAGAGCCTGCCCCTGGGGCGCTTGCGCATCAGCCTCGGGCGTCAGGCCAAGGCGCGTGAAGGCATGCGTTTTGCGGTCTGGAGCGCGGATGCAGGCCAGAAGCCGCGCTATAAAGGCGAGGTTGTGCTGCTGCGCGTGGGCGACAGGGATTCTGTCGCCGAAATTTTGCATCTGGCGGACGCGGCCCTTCTGCCAATGCCGGGCGACAGTCTGGCCCTTCTTGGGCAAAGCCCGGTGCTCAGCCCGGATCTGGACGGGCATGACCCGTCTCTGAGTATCCCCGGTGTGCAGGAAGCCCTGTTGACGCCGCCCGCCGCGCCAGCGCGGCAGGTACAGGAGCGTGGCGAACCGGCCGACACGCCGGCAATCCCGCGTGCCCCCGTGCTGGCCCAGGCTGCCCCTTGCGCCGCCGCAGCTTCCGAACACTCCGGGGCCGCCGGAAATTCTGAAAACCCGCAGGCGCAGGTCCGCGCCGTGCCGTTTCCCGCAGTGGCGGCTGACGGCTCAACAGCGCCGGATGCTGAACAAAAAGACGGGGCAAACGCCTCTTCTGCGGAAAGCCCCCGGTGCGACCTGTGTGGGCACGGCGATTTTCTTAACCGCTTTGCGCATGAAAGCGAGCGCTGCGCCCGTTTTGTGCTGGCGATTGTGCGACTGGAAAATGCCGAAGACCATGCTCCGGCCACGGCCCTGCGCCTGTGGAGAAAACTTTTGCGCAAACTTGCTCCTGACACGGAGCAGGCCGAACCGCTCGCCGGTTTGTACGGCAGTAACAGCCTTATATTTTTTCATCCCGGCGTTGAAACACCGGATGTTGCCGGTCTGTATGAGAGCCTGTGTGCCGATCTGAAAAACGAAGGATTTGACGCTGCGGCCGGACTGGCAGCTTTTCCCTTTTTGCAGTACCGCAAGGCAGAAATGCCGGACTGCGCCCTCAAGGCTCTGGAATACGCCCTTCTTTTGCCGCCGCCACGGGTCGGCATATGCAATTCCCTGGCGCTCAATATCAGCGCCGACAGACGTTACAGCCTGGGCGACGTGTTTGGTGCTCTGGAAGAGTACAAACTTGCCCTGCTTGCGGACAAAGCCAATGTGATGGCCTGGAACTCACTTGGCGTGTGCATGGCGGCCCTGGGGCGCGGACACGAGGCGCGACGCTATTTTCTTGAAGCGCTGCGGCATAATCCCGATGCAGGCGCGGCCAAGCAGATTTATTACAATCTTGGCAATATTTGCCAGAGCCTGGGAGAGCGCCGCGCCGCCGCACGCTACTACCGGCAGTGCGTCAAAGCCGCACCTGACCACCTTTTTGCGCATATCCGGCTGGGGCAGCTTTGTGAGCAGGGCGGCAGAAGGGCCGACGCCCGACGCTACTATGAGCTGGCGGCAGCCATTGAAGACGCTTCGCCCGGCAGACCGGGTGTGGCCCGGCGGCATCTGGCCCGCGTGGCAGCACGCCAGCGCAGGGGTGGCGAGGCCCGCGAGCTTCTGCACGAGGCCCTGTTGCGCAACCCGCAAGACGCGGCGTCCATGCTGTTGCTGGCAAATATTTATCTGGACGGCAACGAGGACCCGGCCGTGGCTGAGCTGCTGGCGCGTAAAAGCGCTGGTTTGCATGACAGGCCAGAGGCCTGGCAGACGCTGGCGCGCGCCCTGCGCGCTCTTGACCGGGAGGATGAAGCCCGGCTGGCTGAAGCCAGAGCCGTGCTTGGCTGAGTAAAAAATATAGGGTTATGACCGCAAGCAGCCGCCCGATACCGGGCGGCTGCTTGCGTTTGGGCTGTTGGCGCGGTTCGTGGGGTACAAGGATGGCGGGGGGCGTTTGTCGCGTCTCTTTATGACATTGACTTTCATTTTCATATAGGGCAGCATTCATGTATTCACCACCACCAGCCGACAGCGGCTTACAGGAATGCCATGACACCTTTACAGATTGTTTCTGCCTTGAATTCCCTTATTTCCATCCGCCAGCCGGCTTTTTTATGGGGCGCGCCGGGCGTGGGCAAAAGCCAGATAGTGGCCCAGGTGGCAGAGTCCAGAGGCGTGGCCCTGCGCGACATCCGCGCCGTGCTGCTTGACCCCGTGGATCTGCGCGGTTTGCCGCGCATTACCGAACAGGGGCTTTCCGTGTGGTGTCCGCCGGCATTCCTGCCCACGTCTTCAGATCCAGAAGAAGGCATAATTTTTCTGGATGAGCTGAACGCCGCACCGCCTCTTGTGCAGGCCGCCTGCTACCAGCTTATCCTGGACCGCGCCATTGGCGAATACCGCCTGCCTGACGGTTGGGCCATTGTGGCCGCGGGCAACCGCGAAAAGGACAAGGCCGTGTCGTACCGCATGCCCTCGGCCCTTGCCAACCGTATGGTGCACCTGGAGTTTGACGCCAGTCTGGACGACTGGCTCTCCTGGGCGCAGGTCGCGGGCATACGGCCTGAAGTGTGTGCATTCCTGCGGTTCAGGCCTCGGCTGCTGCACGACTTTGACCCGCAAAAATCCGAAAAGGCCTTTGCTTCGCCCCGTTCGTGGGAATTTGTTTCGCGTATTCTTGATGCCGCGCCGGACCAGGATGTGGAATACGAACTTTTTCAGGGTACTGTGGGTACAGCGGGGGCTGCGGAGTTTATGGGTTTTCTTGCTGTATGGCGTGAGCTGCCCACAGTGGACGAAGTGCTGGCGGCCCCGGCCTCGGCCGTGGTTCCGCTGGAACCGGCGGCTCTTTATGCCATGTGCGAGGCACTGAGCCTCAGGGCCAGCGCCGAAACCATAAATGCGCTTACGGCCTATGCCGAAAGGCTGCCTTCGGAATTCGGCGTTTTGCTCATGCGTGACGCCGTGTGCCAGGACACGGAGCTTGTGCGCACCGAGGCTTTCTCCCGCTGGGCGGAAAAAAACGCTGAAGTGCTGATGTAGCCATGAGTGAGCATGACAGCCTGCTGCGTGGGCCTTGCGACAGTTCCCCGCCGGAGGGTGACCTTTCACGCCGGGCCGCACTGGCCATGAAAAAGGCCAGAACAGCTCTGGTGCTTGACCACCCGTTTTTCGGCTCTCTGGCATTGCGGCTGCGCCTCAGGGAAGATGCAACCTGCGGCGACATGTGGACAGACGGCAAGAACCTCGGCTTTAATCCCGCCTATGCCGCCACCCTGCCTGAAGCCCGGCTGGTGGCGGCTCAGGCGCATGAGATCATGCATCTGGCTTTCGGTCATCATCTGCGCCGCAAGGGGCGCGAAGAAAAAATGTGGAATCGGGCCTGCGATCTGGCCATAAACCACATCCTGCTCGAATCCGGCTTTGATCTGCCCGAAGGCTTTGCCCACGATCCGGCATATGCGGGCATGTCGGCCGACGATATTTATGAAGCGCTGGCTGTTCTTCAGGAAAGTGCCTCCAGAGGCGATGCGCGCGGGGATGCTGCCCGGGGCGACGGGCAGGATCAGGAAGGCGCGGGAGCCATGTCTTTTGACGGCGGCAAGGAATTAGGCGGAAAAAGCGCCGCCAGGGCAGGCGGCGGACAAAAGGACAAAAGCGGGCAGGAGCAGGACAAACAGGGGGCATCAGGTGCAACGCCCACCGCGAACAAGGACAGGGGCATCCCGATGCAGGGCGAGGGCAAGACCTCCTTTACCGGAGAGGTGCGCGATCACCCCGACGTGAGCGGGCTGGAAAACGATCAGGCCCTCAAACTGGCTGAGCAGGAGGCGGATGTGGCCCTGAATCAGGCCGTGCAGCGGGCGCGGCATATGGGCAGCCTGCCTGCGGGGCTGACGCGTCTGCTCCGCAAGGAACGGCAGCCAGAACTGGACTGGCGAGAGCTGCTGCGCCGTTTTCTGGAGCATTGCGCCAACAGCGACTACTCCTGGTCCACACCCAACAGGCGTTACCTGTACCAGAACATTTACCTGCCCGCCCGCCGTGAGGCCCGCCTGCCGCATGTGGTTCTGGCTGTGGACTGTTCCGGTTCGGTGGATGAAAAGGTGCTGTCCATATTCTGCACGGAACTTTTTTCAGTGCTGGATGCCTATGACACCACGCTGACCGTATTGTTTCACGATACAAAAATTCAGGGCGAAATAACCTTTAACCGCATGAGCATGCCGACCGACCTTATGCCCGTGGGCGGCGGCGGTACCGACTACCGCCCGGTCTGCGCCCATATTGCGGATCAAAACCTGCATCCCACCTGCCTCATCTGGTTTACAGACCTCGAGTGCAACCGCTTCCCCCATGAGCCGGACTACCCGGTGTTGTGGGTATGCAGTGAGCCAGATGCGGAGCAGCCGCCGTTTGGGGAACTTGTGAGCCTGATGGCCGGACCGGCACAGACATGGCCGCCCACGCCTGCGGCCCAACATCGATGAAGAACCAGCGGAGCAGTTATGCGTATAGAATGGAAGATCACAAAAAAAAGAGGAAACCTGCGGCCGGTTCTCAGTTACTGCGCACAGCTTGAAGACCACGAGCGGGCGCTGGCCCTGCCGGTGGTGAGCATTGTTTCCACAATTCCCCGGCCGGAGGAAGAGCGGCAGGACTACTGCTACCCCGGCCTGTTTGAACGCGCGCCGGGCTACAGGCCAGAAATGTTCCACACGCTGGAGGCTCCCTCGCACAAGGGGCATGCCTGGACGCGCACTCTTGTGCTGCCCTGGCGGGAGGACAATCTGTATCCCGAAGTGGATGCCTCGTTTGAGATGCTGCGGCGCGCCATGGAGGATGCGCTGGAAAAGGCTTATGGCAGTGAACCCATGCAGCTTGAGGGCAGCGTGCGTACCTCGGCCGGAGCACAGGCGAGGATAGCGCCCGGCGTGATGGCTGAAAAGTTTCTGCGCATCGCGGCAAAGGCCGCCGCACATCGGGAAGGCACCGCTTTTTGATTGCAGCCCCGCCTGCCTGACCTGCGACCGGGGGCATCCGTGCTGCCGGCAAAACTCCTCGTCCGCGGCAGTGGAATTACCTGGGGGCGCTGTAAAGACGCCTCGTCTATCGGGCATCAGCCTCCATGACAACCTGTATGTCTGCCGGTCTGCCCCAGTAAGGCCAACTGGTTACAAGCACATCCACGCCCGTTGCGGCGTATTCCGCCGCATTGTCGCCGTTGATGCCGCCTGCAGCCAGAATGAGAATGTCGGGCCGTGCGGATTTCAGCGCGCCGACGGTGGCCGCCAGATCCTGGCAGGAGAACTTTTCGCACTGGATGATGTCCAGCCCGGCTCCTGCCGCCAGCAGGGCGTCATCGAGGCAGTCCACTTCGATGGCGATGTTTTTTTCCGGCATGCGGGCGCGCAGGTCCCGTGTCTGACGGGCGAGGGCTTCCAGTGCGGACAGGTTTTCACTGCCGGGAAAAAACAGCAGGTGCTGCGCAAACAGCAAAACAGACTCTGAAAGGTTTTGCCGGTGTATGATGGCTCCGCCGTTCAGGGCCGCTTCGAGGCACAGGGCCTTGGCCCCGGGAAAGGTCTTGCGCGTCACGGCCACCTGTACACCGGGCCGCACGGCGCGGGCGCGCTCCAGCATGAAAGCGCAGCGGCGGGCAATGCCCGACATGTATTCCATAAGAACCTGAGCCGCTTTCCAGCCCTTATGCAGGGCGGCGGCGCGTCCCCTGGCGTCAAGAAAGACCTGACCGGCCTGAAGTACGTTTCCGTTATCGGCCATGCGTGTGACGGAAAGCCCGCAGCGTGTCAGGAGCTGCTCCGCCTCTTCCACGCCGCTGATGATGCCGTCCTCGCGGGGGCTGAAACGCATTGCGCCGCTTTGCGGGCCGATGCCCAGCATTTCCACGGTCAGGTCCGGGCCGGGACAGTCGTCGGTCAAAAGGCTGTCAATCCATGATGCTGACTTGAAAATATGCATGAAGTACCGCCTGTTGTTATGCCGTACCCGGCGTTGCCCTGTCGCTGCTCCGCGTGTTTCTTCTGCCGGGGCAGCAACGCATTGCCGGTGCGGGCAGCTTTGGACTGCAAGTGTCACACACTCACAGGTTCAGTGCAAGGCAGGAACATTCGGGACGGAAGGCCTGATGGAAAGAAAGCATGTTGTTACAACACAGCGGATATTTTGCTGAGATGTGTGAATGGGATCTATAGTTCCCAGCCTGCTTGTGCATTGTCTGACCACCACGGCAGACTGTTTGACTGTCGGCGGATTTTGTAGGGGCGAGGGAGTATCAGGTGAAAGGCGGCGTGGTGCAAGAGAGGCCGAGCATAAGATGTTTTTAGGGCAGTGGCAAAGCAGGGCCGCTCTGAAAGCAGGGCATGCCCGCTACGTAGCCTGGATATTTGTGTCGTGCGGTTACGGGATTATACTGCGGTTACGGCAGCGGCAAAAAACAGGCACAGGCGGGGCAAGTCCCGCTTGTGCCTGTTTTGGACAACACTGTCATTTTGCTGTGCTGCGTTGGGCTGTGCCGTAAGGCTACCCTGAGTAATCCTTTTTTGCCAGACTGGGTTGGGAGCAGAAAACATCTGCCCGGGCGCAGTTTAGCTGTAGTACTCTTCCGGCCCGTTACGGCCTTTCTTGCCGTATTTGCCGGGCGCCTGACGGCGCGGTCCGGGGGCAAAGGGTTTGCGGGGGCGAGGGTAGGCTGGTTTGCCGCTGTCCACTTTTGCCGCCACACGCATGCCTGCAATAAAGACGCCCCTGTTAAGCACGGCCAGCACGTCGTCTGCCATCTCCTGGGCTATTTCCACAACACAGAAGTTCTTGTTGATGCTGATGGCCCCGATGTGGCGGCTGGAAATGCCGGTTTCGCCGGTGATGGCTCCCACCAGTTCGCGGGGGGTGGCCTTGTGCGTATGGCCCACATTGAGATGCAGTCTGGTCATGGGGCCGTCATTTTCGCGCCGTTGGGGGCGTGCGCCGGGCTTGCCGGGTTCACGCCTGCCGGGGGCGCCGTCCCTGTCCTTGTACTGGCGGCGGGGTTCCAGAGCCAGAGGGTCCTGATCCAGCGGTTTGTCCTGATCGCCAAAATCCCGCTGCATGAGCAGCTTGAAAAGGGCAGCAGAAACATCGCGGCTGGTAATTTCACCGTCAGGAAACTGCGTGGCCAGAAAATCTTCCACCAGGGTGAGCCAGCGTTCAAGCGTGCCGGATTCAACGGTCTGGCGCACTTCATCCAGCAAGCGGGAGGTGCGGATATTGTCCACGTCGCGCAGGCTCGGCAAACGGCCTTCGGTGATGCGTGCGCGGGTGCAGCGGATGATGTCGCGCATTTTGTAATGTTCGCGCATGGTCACAAAGGTAAAGGCACTGCCCACACGGCCCGCCCGCCCCGTGCGCCCTATGCGGTGCACATATTTTTCCACATCGTGGGGGATGTCGTAGTTGATGACGGCGTCCACGTCGTCCACGTCAAGGCCGCGCGCCGCCACGTCTGTGGCTACCAGCACATCCAGTCCTTCGGCACGGAAGCGCTGCATCACGCGGTCGCGCTGCGACTGCGCCAGGTTGCCGTGCAGGCTGTCGGACTGATAGCCGCGCTGCTGCAGGTGCGTGGTCACTTCATCCGCGCCACGCTTGGTGGAGCAGAAGACAAGAGCCTTGTGGAAGGCGCGGGAATCCAGCAGGCGGCAGAGGGCGTCCATTTTCTGGTGGGGGCGCACTTCATAATAAATCTGTTCAATGGCCGGAACCGTGAGCATTTTCTGGGCTACGGTGAGCATTTCCGGTTCGCGGAGAAAGCGCTTGCTCAGTTCGCGGATGGCCGGAGGAACCGTGGCCGAAAACAGCACCCGCTGGCAGCTTGCCGGGGTCTGTTCCAGGATGGCCTCAATGTCTTCACGAAAGCCCATATCCAGCATTTCGTCCGCTTCGTCCAGCACGGCCATGCTGGCTTGGCTCAGGCGCAGGGTTCCGCGTTTGAGGTGGTCCATAACACGGCCGGGCGTACCCACCACAACCTGCACACCTTTGGCCAGAGCGCGCAACTGTCTTTCGATGGGTTGCCCGCCGTAAATGGGCAGAATGGCGACGCCCCTTTTGTGGGCGGCAAGTTTGTTCAGTTCTTCGGCTACCTGGATGGCGAGCTCACGCGTGGGGCACAATATAAGGGCCTGTGTATTTCTTTCGGGCGTGAGCTTGTCCAGAATGGGCAGGCCAAAAGCCGCTGTTTTTCCGGTACCCGTCTGCGCCTGGCCAAAGGCGTCATTGCCTGCCAGCAGGCAGGGGACGGCCAGAACCTGTATGGGGGAAGGCTCTTCAAAGCCCATGTCTTCAACGGCTTTCAACAGTTCGCGGGACAAGCCCAATTCTTCAAAAGATGCGGTCATGCTGTTCCTGAAAATAAAATTTTTCGGTAGGGATTTTTCCAGATGACGGAACATATCCCCATCCGGTGTAATGCACAATGAAAATGGTGCGGTCGCGGCGCGGTACATCGGCGGCGTTGGTGCGGTCACGGACCGCATGCCGCGCTTAATTGTTGCTTTTGCGCCGGGAGAGCGTATAATAAACAAAATTGGCTGAAATTTCGGGCCTGTTCAGGCCAGCCAACTTGGGCCCTTAACAGGAAGGATGGTTTTTGCTATGGGAGCGTTAAGTATTCAGCATTTGCTGGTTGTATTGGTTGTGGTCATGGTGCTGTTTGGCGCAAAAAAACTGCCTGAAATCGGCGGCGGGCTTGGCAGGGCTATCAGAAACTTTAAGAAAGCCACCACCGAACCTGATGAAATTGACATAACCGCCCGAAATAACGGGAATGACAACGGTAAACCCATGTAGCCGAAATCTCGGCTTCTGAAAATTCCAGCTGTTTGTATGCCCTGGGCGTGAAGTCCGGGGCTTTTCTATTTTTCAGTAATTTTCAGTGCGGTCTGTGCGGGAAAGTACATCATCGGGCCGCCGCCGAAATGCGCCACCACCCTCCGTCCCGCTCCCGGGTGCGCCGGACCGCCGGCCTGACAGGCAGGCAAGGCGGGGAGACAGCCTGGATGATGGTCGGGACGGGTCCGGCTGCGCACGTCAGACAAAAAAACGCTCTGCGCCCAAAAACCGGCACATATCCATGCCGTATATCCTGTATCCGGCAGCCGGAGCAGCTTGCAGCAAAACAGGCATCGCCCTGGGCCGCACCATAAAGGTCCGCCTTTCGCGATGTGTCAGGCGCTGGTTTTCCGGCGTATGCTGACGGTGTATCGTTTATTCGGTGTATATTGGCACGAGAAGTATCCGGCGTCAATCACAAGAGGCACATGGGGGAATGGCATAAAGACTGCCATATTGCCGTCAAAAGCGCTGTGCTGATTTACTGTCTCGATATTTTTGCCGGTAAATCAGCTTATTATGGAATACAGTACGCCTGTGGTCCGCAGTGCCTGCCGCATGCGGTGCAATTGCTGTTGTGCCGGGCCGCTGTATCTGTGCGCAGAAATGATAAAAACCTGATGGATTTTCCGTTTCTGCGGTCAGGCCGGGCATGCGTGAGGCGGTCCCTGAACCGGCCCGGGAGCCAGAAGGGCGTTTTCCATGTTGTCCGGCAAGTCAATACCTATAAAAACCATATATCGTTCGGTTTCGTCACCAGGGGCATCTTCAAATGCCAGACGGCCTGCCGCGTATTGTATCACCACGGGAAAAACACGCCCTTCGTGCCGCAGGTTTACGATACCTTTGGCCCGGCACAGCCCTGTTCCGGCGGCTTTCAGCATTTGCCCCAGGCTGTGCTCATCCACCGGGGCGGGCATGGGAACGGTACGTGAGGAAAACCCTTCATCCGCATGTGTGCCGGAACGTTCCTGCAGCCGGGGCATGTCATAAAGGCACGGACGGCGTGACGGCGCGGGGCTGTGCCTGTCCTGCCAGCCTGTCAAAAAAGCATCAAGCCGCGCAAAGGCAATGTTACCCTGTACAGCGGGTAAAATGCATGCTTTGCCGTTGGCGGCGCGCAGGGCGTGCAGAAACTCCTGAAAGCATTTTTCCGTCACGGCATCAGCCTTGTTTGCGATGATGACGTCGGCCTGTTCGATCTGCACCAGCCGCACTCCGTCAAAGTTCCGGGCAGGGGTAATGCCGGTGCTCCATTCCAGAGCGTCCGTCACGGTAATAACCAGCCCCGGCTGCACAAGATCCGCCAGTTCTGTCAGGGTTCGCAGCACATTGGCAGGGTTGGCCAGCCCTGTGGTTTCCAGAATGACCTGCTCCGCCGGAGCCGTGTCCAGCAGGCGCTGCAGCCCCGGGCGCAAGGTGTCCGCCAGCGAGCAGCATACGCAGCCTTCGTCCAGTGCCTCCACATGTGTTTCACTTCGGGTCAGGGCCGCATCCAGGCCTATCTTGCCGAATTCGTTCTGGATCACCGCCGCGTACTGCTCCCGTCCGTTAAGAAAGTCCAGCCAGCGGCGCAGAAAGGTTGTTTTGCCTGAGCCGAGAAAGCCGGTAAGGATGTGCATGACAGGCAGGGACGAAAGCTCATCCGGCCGGGGAGAGTAGCGCCCCGGCAGCCGGGAAAGTTTTTTGTCCTCCCTTGCAGCACAGTAGGGCGCGCCGCCAAGGCCGACTGTCAGGCGCATCTGCCAGCATGGTCCGCCTGCGGGGCTGGCATCGGCGGATTGGGACCAGCCCTGAAGTGCCAGCGGCATCCTGCGCAGGTGTACGGTCGGCGTTTCGCCCAGCAGGCTGCATGCCGTACCGGCCAGAGCGGAAAAAAAACGCAGCAGCAGGCGGAAGGCGGGTATATCACACTCAAGGCCACCGGGCGGCACAATCCATTGCCGCTCATGTGCGGTATGGGCAGCGCCTGCTTTGCCGGTATGACCGGGAACGGCAATGCCTTCCAGCGATACAATGCGTTGCCGTGCCGGAGCGGAAAGGCTGAGGGAAAGCCACGATCCGTCCAGGGCTGCTGTAATGCTGATGTGTCCCAGGCAGAACGGAGACAGGGCTTCGGCATGGGCCGAAAGTTCGCGCACGGCATGTGCATAGTCCGGCCCCAGAGCGATTGCCAGGGCCTGCAGCGGAAAACTGTCCAGCAGGGAGTCTTGCGCTTCCGGGAAGACACAGGCGGCAAACGTGCCGTGCAGGGCATTTTTTTCCACATATTCATCAAGAAAAACCAGGCCGAAAACATGCGGCAGCGGAGCAACCCTGCAGGTCCATGCCGGTCCTTTCAGGGCCGATGGGCGCACACCCCGCCAGCCCAGGGCGCGGGCCTGTTTGCGATTCAGGTGAATACCCGACAGCAGGGCCGTCAGTATGGAAGGGCTTTCCGCCCCGGCCTGGGGATTCAATGGGCGCGGCAGCAGGCTGTGCAGATGCATGGCGGCTCCCTGGTTGTGGCGCGTGGTGGCGCGCCGGATGACTCTGCGGGACCTGGACGGCATGCCTGGTCCCGCAGGGGTGTTCAGAGTCAGGAGGGGAAGGTGATAACGTCGCCGTTGCCGAGATAGTTGGTGGTCTTGGAGCGGAAGCGCGCCGTGCCCTTGACCACGGGATAGCCCGCGTCCACGAATTTTTGCGCCGTAATGAGTCCTGTGCAGTGGTTGCATCCGACCCGTTGCAGATCCCATTTTTTCAATCCGATGACGAGGTCGTCATACTTGGGGTCCCAGTCGTCAAAGGGCGAGATGTGCAGCCCGCCGTAGAGGCCGTAGAACTGGTCGTTTTCATAGGCCAGTTCCTTGTAGGCGGTGTCGGCAAAAAGGATGATACCCTGATGGCAGCAGCCGGTAATGCTTACAAGGCCCACGTCCTTTACGTTGCAGTACATGGAAAGCTCGCCGAAAACGCGGAAAATGATAGGGCAGTCAAAGGTATACAGCGCCACGCCGTTTTCCAGCTTGTGCAGCCCCTTGGGAACTTCTGTAAGTTTTCCGACGTGTCCGCAGTCCTTGAGGTACTGCTTGCCTTCGGGATAGAAGGTATTGGGTATGTATACCGGAATATCGGGATTGTATTTGGTGACAGCCGGCAGGCCCCAGTAATGGTCCATATGCTCGTGCGTCTGGATGAAAGCCTTGATCTCGTTGTTGGCAAGCATGACATCTATGCCTTCACGCTTGTAGCAGGCGTCCATCCACACATAGTTCCAGCCGGTGTCAAACAGGTATTTGGTTACGGAGCCGTCCAGGGCTTCCACTTCGATCAGGCAGGAGAAACCCCCTGCATTATCGGCATGCACGCTTTTTTCACGGGTGATTTCCCAGGCCTCGTCCAGTTTTTTGGGCAAAAGATGCTTGATATGTTTGATGCCCTCTGCATAGCTGCCCTTGCCGACACCTTTGCCGTTGCCGAAAGGCGGCCAGTTGAAGGTATACTGGTCAACCAGCAGGCCGCCGGCGCTGGTGACGTCCTGCATAAGCACGCCGTTGTCGAACCAGCTTGTTTCTGAAATGTTGGTAATGCGTATGGCCTTGCACATGCCGATATCCGTCGAGCCGCGCTGCGCATCCTTGAGAAAGGCACGGCGCATGGGCGAGTAGGAATATATGCCCATGGCGCCCAGTGTTCCCGCGCCTACACCCAGGGCGGCTCCTTTGATGAATTCACGTCTGTTCATATCATCCCCCTGCTGGCCTCTACTGGACCAGGGTGAAGTGCGCGCTGAACCAGGGCAGCGCCGCCACGATGGCAAAGTACACAGCCACGCCTGCCACGATGCCCACAACAAGGCCCGGCACCATGGCGGGGCTCCATGCGCTGCGCTCCTCAAAGGCGTGCTCGTCGGCCCTGATTTCTTCCACACTGCGGAATTCGCGCCGCCAGCCGGGCCAGCCATCCATGAACCACCAGTTGATAAGCCAGATATTGATGAGCCAGATCATGGGAATCATCGGAAACTGCTGCGGATGGGAAAAGCCCTTTTGCGTACCCAGCACCAGATGGGCGTACTGATAATACAGGCAGTAAATGACGATGCCGCCAACGATGACAATGAGTGTGCGAAGCAGCACGTTCACCGGAGTGCTGAACTTGTTGGGCCAGTTGCCGCCATAAAACTGAAGGAACAGGGCCGGAACAAGAAAGAATATCGCGGTTTCACCCACGTGCAGCCAGCGCCAGTCGGGAGCGGCATCACGCTTGTGCCCGCGGATGGCATCACCCCATACCAGTTCCTGCATGAACCAGAAGAAGAAACACAGGGCGAGGGAAATGGCGATAATGCCGAAAAACGTGGTGAAGCGTCGCAGCCACGGCGTTTTTATCAGGCAGAAGGGATAGCGTTCCCATATGCCTTCCATAAACCAGACCACCACTGTGCAGCACATGATCCATGCCACATGGAAGTTGGCAGAAACAGTCTGGGCGAAGTCTTCCCAGTAGGGCGGCGTAATGGCGGTGAAGTATTGCCAGGGGTAATACAGGATGCCCATGTGGTTGTGCATGGTCATGAAATAGATGACGAGGCTCAGGCAGAACGTGCCGAGCCAGATGCTGAATCCCCGGACGGGCTGCTTCTGGTTTTCCCAGGGGCGGCCTTCAAGGGCCACCAGCCAGGCCGGACTGATCCACGAAGCGATGACCGCAAACATCATGCAGGCCTGGGCCGCGTACTCCACAGCATAAAATTCCGTGAGTCCGGGTAGCTTCTGCAACTGGGCAGGACTGAAATAGGCAAAAGCCAGATTGCCCAGTACGCCTTCAAAAAAACCGTGAATCAGCACAATCATCAGTCCCACCGAGACCAGGGAAAGCACGATGCCTTTCTGCAGGGGGTGGGCGTTGCGTATCCAGTGCTTTTTAAAGGGCCAGAAATCGAAAATATAGGCCATCCAGATCAGGATAACCAGCCACCACCGGCAGTAATTGTAGCCCACATAGGGCGTGTAGAAGCGCATGATGCCGCGTGGATCCTGAAACACCCACCAGGTCACGGCAAAAATGACCAGCGTAAGGGCCAGGTTTGCCAGCATGGGCAGGGGGCCGCGCCAGCGTTTGAGGAGTTTGCGTTCCTCAAGATAGGGGATGTCGTGATCAGCCATCTCTTCCTCCACAGGGTTATGGCCGTTGCCGGATCAGGGGCGCCCGTGTCTGTCGGCGTCGCCTTGCGGCGGTGCGTCAGGGCAGGGCGCGTGGGGCAGGGGTGCTCCGGCGTGCATGGCCCGCAAAACGGCCCGGGCCAGTTCTTCCTCTTCCATTGCCTCTGCAGGCAGTCCCAGGCGCTGCCCTTCCATACGCAGCATGGCGGACGAAAATTCCGGCGGCAGAGCCTGGAGGGCACGCGGCCCATCAGGAGCGGCCGCCGAAAAGGGGGCTTCATCCGTCACAGACAGAGGGCGCGCGCGCCACACCCCCCGCAAGAAATTTCTTCTGCTCGTGCCGGTCATGCTTCTTCTCCCATGCCCTGTAAAAGGCAGGCAGCGTAAGCCGACAGGGCGGCAGATGATGCCTGCGGATCTGCGTGGCGCAGGCCATGCAGGGTGCGGGCAAGATGCTTGAATATTTCCTCAAGGCGTATGGGCGGGCAGTCCTGCAAAAGCCGCGCGAGGGCGTGGGCATCCGGCAGGGTTGCCGCTCCGGCCTGGGCCAGACGGGTATTGGAAAGTCCCTGTAGCAAGGCGGAAAAAAACTGCAGGTGATATTGCGCGAAAAGCCGCATGTCGTCCGCATGCAGCGCCATGCCGGCAGCAGATAGCTGGCGCTCCAGCGTGAATATGGCCGAAGGGGCGAAAGATGGCTGTGCCGTCATAAGCAGGTGCGGCATCACAATGCGGAAGGCCCGCAGGCTGTCCGCCAGACTGGCATTGTCGGAGCGGCAGGGCAGTGCTTTTACGAAGGTGCCGCTGCCGCGCCTGGTTTCCAGTATTCCGCGGCCCACCAGGGTGCGCAACGCCGTGCGCAGTGTGGCCCGGCTCACGCCGAGCTTTTCCGCCAGCAGGCGCTCTGCGGGCAGCCGTTCAAAAAGGTTCCAGTGCCCTTTCAGCAGTGCCTGTTCCAGACGTCGTTCCGTAGTGGCAGGTGTAGTCATGGCCTTCCCCTGCAGGTTTGTCTTGTTGTGTTGATTCTGTCCCTTTGGGATTTTTATGACAATATTCCGGAAAATATTGTATATATTTCTTTTATTGCACTGTATTTATACGTTTTTTCCATATTTTCTGGTCATACCAAAGATTTGTATTCCGCTTTAAAGTATACAGTTAATCGTATATTATGCAGATTTTTGTGGCATTTTCAGAAAAAAATGAAGATTGGTATGACCAATTATACTGTGAAAAAGGGCTTGCCCTGCAAATGTATCTATTTTACTGGCAAGCAGACCGGCAGCAACCGGTTGTGCCCAAAAGGCTGAAGGAGTTTGTATGCCGCGTTTTTCGCAGTGGCGGAGCGGATTTCCCGGATTGTTGTGGAGCATTCGACAGCGTGAGTCTCGGCTCAAGCTTTTTACGCGCTGGCAGGTGGAGGGGCTGGATGCTCCCCAGTTGCTGAAGAATGCCACGTACCGCAAGCAGGTTGTCATGCCGGAAGACTATCCTCTTCTGGTGGAATTCTGGGATATGATTCATGCCGCGCGGCCTGCTGCGGCCATTTTTCGCCTGCGGGCGGACGGGGGGCGTAAGCCGCTCATTCTGCAGGGCTGGCCCGAACCCGGGCAGGACGTGTACAGCGGCTTGCTTAAAAGCGCTTTTTTGCCCGGCGGCTACGGATCGGCATGCTATAACGCGCAGCTTGGCATGCGTGTGGGCGATGTGGATTATCCGGTGTTTACCATTGATCTGGAAGACTGCCGCCTCAAGGAAGCGAATACGGCCGCGAGCAGGCTGTTCATGCGTCAGGGGCAGGGCTGCAGCCTTTTGTCGCTGGAAGATATCGCGCCGCAGAATCTGGGGGAGCAGCTTCTCAGTGCCGCACGCCAGGCTGTACGGGAAGATGCGTGGTCGGGAAAACTCATGCTGGGCAATGCGGAGCGCGGGCTTTTTTCAACCTACGTGCGACTGACCCCCTGGGGCGGGGCGCAGGGCCGGGTAGTGCGGGCTGCCCTGGTGCGTGTGGACGCCAAAACCATGATGCGTCCCTTTGGTACAGACAGCGATGGGGCCTTGCGCCCGGGCGACCTGCGCCCCGCCCTGGAAGAACTTTGGAACACATGCGGCCCGGAGGTGGACGGGCTTATGCTGTCGCACATTCAGTCCGGTAGCGGCAAGGTAACAGTCTACGGTGTGGGGCGCGCATTTGACAGTCTGGAATGGGGCGCCGTTCATGCCTACGAAGGAACCATCGCGCAAGACATAGAACGTTTTGATCTGAGTTCGCTGCTGGTCGAAGATACGCTGGACAGCGTAAAATCTGTAGACTGGGCGCTGTTTACGCCCCTGGGCGTACGTTCATATTATGCATGCCCTTTTTATGCGGAGCACGGCCTGCATGCCGTGCTCATCCTGGCCAGCCGTAAGGCAAAAACATTCGGTACGGATGCAGATGCGCGCTATGCCTGTGTAGCCGAATCTTTCGGCAGGCTGATGCAACGCTGGAGGCAGCGGGGGTGACAGCCTTGCAGGAGGATCCGGAGGCGCCGCGAAGCGCCTTGCCGACCAGCGCCGTGCTGCTTTCGACTTGCCGGACGGGGCGGTTTGTGTTCTGGCAGCGGGCAGGTAAAAAATGTATGCAAAAACCCCTTTGAAGCCGCGCCTCAAAGGGGTTTTTCTGGTCAACTGTATCGGGGAACCGGCAGTATGATAGTTGGCGGAGACGTATAGGGGTCGAACCTACCGCAGACCGTAAAGCCTGCCACCGGTTTTGAAGACCGGGCGCCACACCGGTGACGAAACGTCTCCGCGCAAGCGCTGTCTCTTATACACATCTCCGAGCCCACGAGACAAGAGGCAATCTCGT
>OJPD01000844.1_pt1 | contig 19510 bp, 19 predicted proteins | sample 1598371 | NCBI WGS metagenome assembly OJPD01 (sample SAMN03922478, study PRJEB24848) | human gut metagenome | isolation source: stool sample | host: Homo sapiens | place: Germany | collected 2010-11
GACCTTCTCTTGCCGCTATGCGGCAATTCACCTTGGGTCGCTGCTCGCGATCAAAGGTCAAGGGCTGCGGCCCTTGACAATCCCGGAGAGACTTTTTCGATAAGCTGGACTCCCTCTATGGGGGATCTGGCATACCAAAGGCGCGGCTGATGGCTGAACAATAAATTATAGGGAAAATGCTCCCTACGCGTACACCTCGCGCTTGAGCACGCCGATGTAGGGCAGGTTGCGGTAATAGCCTGCATAGTCGAGGCCGTAGCCCACGACAAATTCATCTGGGATGCGGAACCCGCAAAGATCCGCACCGATGTGCGAATCGTGACGCTCGTGCTTGTCAAGCAGGCAGACGGTCTTGATGGAGGCGGGCTTGCGGGAGGAAAACAGCTCGCGCAGATGCCTGAGCGTAAGGCCGGAATCGATGATGTCCTCCACGATGATGACATGCCGCCCGGTGATGCTCGTATCGAGATCCTTGATGATGCGCACCACGCCGGAGGATTGCGAGCCTGCCCCATAGCTGGAGACGGCAATGAAATCCATGAAAAGGTGGCACTTCATCATGCGGCAAAGGTCCGTATAAAAGAAAGAAGCGCCCTTTAGGATGCACACGACGAGCGGGTTCCTGCCCGCATACTCAGCAGTCAGCTGCGCGCCGAGTTCCGCGACGCGGGCGCGGATTTGCGCCTCGCTGAAAAGGACGGATTGGATGTCGTTCTGTTCGTTGGTGATGCGCATAGGATACCTCGTTTCACTGCATTATCTTTAAAAACCAGTTCTTATTATCCAACATTCCGCTTGGAATTGCAAACATTCTCTGTTCCATTCCCGAAAAACGTGTATTATAATGAAGAAATGATGGAAAAATGGAAAAAAGCAATGCAGATTTTGTTGTTTTTCTGCAAGATCGGCTGCTTTACCTTTGGGGGCGGCTGGAGCATCGTCGCACAGATGCAGCAGGAATTTGTGGAAAAGCGCGGGTGGATCACCGAGGAGGAACTTTTGGATTTCACCTCCGTAGCGCGCTCCCTGCCGGGCATCATGATCGCTAACACAAGCCTCATCTTCGGCTACCACATGGCTGGCGTACCGGGCGCGCTCGCGGCCGTTGTGGGCATCACGATCCCTTCCGTGGTGATCATCGCGCTCGTGACGCTCGTTTATGACGCGTTCCGCAGCAACCCGTTCGTGTTGCGCGCGCTCACCGGCGTGCGCGCAGCAGTGCTTCCGATCATCCTCTCGGCGGCGCTGCGGCTGCGCAAAGGCGCTTTGAAGGATTGGATCGGCTACGCGCTTGCAGCCGTTGCGGCAACGCTTTCCCTCCTCGGGGTGAACAACATCATTATCATCCTCTTCGGCGTAGCGGCAGGGCTTCTCATCTCCGAGGCGAAGGAACGCAGCAAGCGGAAGGAGGACGGCAGCCATGATCTTTCTTGAACTGTTTTTTTCCTTCCTAAAGGTAGGCTTTTCGAGCTTTGGCGGCCTCTCCATGGTGCCGGTCATCAACGCGGAAATGCTTGCCCATGGCTGGATGACGCAGGAGCAGGTGATCGACATCATCGCCATCGCGGAAATGACTCCCGGGCCGATGGGGATGAACTGCGCCACGTTTGCAGGCATGCGCGTGGCGGGCCTGCCGGGGGCGCTCGTGGCGAACCTCGGCGTACTCGCGCCGACGCTCACGCTTACGCTCGCCGCGGCCGTCTGCTTTGAGCGCTTCCGCAACAGCCGCGGGCTTACGAATATCCTTTACGGCGTGCGGCCCGTCTGCATGGGGCTGATCCTCGCCGTGATGCTGACCCTGCTTGACGGCACCGTATTCCAGGCGGGCGCGCTGCATTGGCAGAGCCTCCTCATCGCAGCGGTGGGCGGCATGCTGATGCTCAAGTGGAAATGGAGCGTGCCGAAGGTGATCGCGGTTTCGGCCGTGTTAGGCCTCATCCTTGTGCGCTGAAGTGCGCAGGCGAAAAAGCACAAAAACCGGCACGTTTCCCGCCGTTGTGCAGCCCGGTTGGGGCGAAGCGGGAGGGCGTGCCGGAAATGCCGGGAAATTCCTGGATAATTTCTGATTGAATACCGGATTACCGTAAGCCGGTTTATGCGTTCTTTAGAGCGACAGCCTATCGAAAAAGCCTCTCCGGGATTGTCAAGGGCCACAGCCCTTGACTTTCAACCGCGAGCAACGACCCAAGGTGAATTGCCGCATAGCGGCAAGAGAAGGTCCCCTGGGGAATGTGCAGTGCGAGCGAAAAGCCTTGCACCGCAAGGCTTTCTTTACACGGAGCGCTGGCTGCGTCATCGGCGCAAGCGCGACGTGAATCCCTCGCTAAAGTGGCAGATACCACTTGATCGACAGCCTTGCGCTCTTTAGAGCGATCTTTCCGCCCCGGCGGCAAAGAATGCGCCGGACGCAGTAGCGCAAAGCCTGCCCGGCTCAGCTGCAACCCAAGCCTCGGCCAGAAGGTTGCTGATGGCGCGGCCGGTATGCGCCGCGCGTGCGCGCACATGCAGTTCCGCGCCGATTGGGATGGGCAGCAGATAGGAAACCTCCATCGTGATAGTAGGCGTGATGCCCTCGCCGCGCACATAACAGCGCGATAGGATGCCCATAGTGCTGTCGAGCATCATGGCGGTCAGGCCCCCATGCAGGATGTTCGCGGGGTTGCGCATCCAGGGCTGCACATCAAAGGCAAGCTCCAGCGTTTTCGCTTCATAATCGCATGCGACAAAGCGCGGCGCAGCCATGTTCTGCACAGCGTCCGGCAGCTCGCGCGAAAGGAACGCGAGGATCGCTTCCACGCTTTGCCGCATTTGTTCGTTGTTGTGGACTTCGGGCATATCCTGTTTCTTGTCTCCTGTCTCATTCTGGTCTATGCTCCGGCAAATGGCTGGAACCGTATCAGTATACCACAGATTCCCCTTGTACGGGGGCGCATGCGCGCAAAATCCCCTTTTTTACGCATTCCATACCGTTCATATGCCATAATTATTTTTGACTTACCGCAGCCCGCCGCAGGCGGCCGAGGATTGCCTCGCCTCCGCGTCCATCGCTTCAAACCGCTGTAGGGGCGGCGGCCCCGACGTCCCGCGTCACAGGTTAACGCCATTGTTCATCCGCACCCATGGCAGCCCATCCCTTCGCCGTCAATGGTCAGCGCGTTACAAAAGTTTCCTTTTGAAAGGAGCTACCACAGCGCAAGCGCGATGTGTATCCCTCGATAAAGTGGCAGATGCCACTTTAACAGCCTGCAGCAAAAGCGCCCCGCTACAGCGGGGCGCTTTTGCTTGGGGTATGTCACAAAATAAGGAGGAAAGATCGTTTCGTCAGCCGCCCAGGTACGCCTTTTTGACAGCGTCGCTGGCGGCAAGGTCCGCGCCCGTGCCGGAGAGCGTGATGCGCCCCTGCTCAAGCACGTAAGCCCGGTCGGCGACCGCGAGCGCCTTGCCCGCGTTCTGCTCCACGAGCAGGATCGTCGTGCCCGCGGCATGGAATTCGCGAATGATGTCGAAAATCTGCTCCACGAGGATCGGCGCAAGGCCCATGGAGGGTTCGTCCAGCATGAGGAGCTTGGGATGGCTCATCATCGCGCGGCCCATGGCAAGCATCTGCTGTTCGCCGCCGGAGAGCGTGCCTGCGATCTGCTTCTCGCGCTCCTTCAGGCGCGGGAAGCGGCGGAACACGTCCTCGATGTCCGTTTCGGAGACCTCCTTCTGCGTGTACGCGCCCATGTCGAGGTTCTCACGCACCGTCATTTGCAGGAAGATGCGCCGCCCCTCCGGCACCTGCGCAAGCCCACGGTTCACGAGCTTGTAGGCTTCCGCATGGGTGATGTCGCTCCCCAGGAAGGAGATGCTGCCGGATTTCGGGTGCATCAGGCCGGAGATGGTCTTGAGCACAGTGGATTTTCCCGCGCCGTTCGCGCCGATGAGCGAGACGATCTCGCCTTCGCGCACCTCGAAGGAAACGCCCTTGATGGCATGGATCTGGCCATAGTAAACATGGATGTCGTCAACCTTGAGCATCATGCGTTACGCTCCCTTCTTGCCGAGATAGGCTTCGATGACGGCCGGGTTGGATTTGATCTCATCCGGCGTGCCCTTGGCGATGATTTTTCCGTAGTTGAGCACTGCAATGCCCTCGCAGATGCCCATGACAAGGGTCATATCGTGCTCGATGAGCATGATGGCGATCTGGAACGTATCCCGGATCTTGCGGATGTTCTCCATCAGCTCCGCTGTTTCGGAAGGGTTCATGCCGGCGGCAGGTTCATCCAGGAGCATGATGCCCGGCTCCGTCGCAAGCGCGCGGACGATCTCAAGGCGCCTTTGTGCGCCATAAGGCAGGCTGCCCGCCTGTGCGTCCGCAAGGTCCTCCATGTGGAACACGGAAAGCAGCTCCAGCGCACGCTCCTTTGCCCTGCGCTCGGCCTTGTGGTAGCCAAAGCCATGTGTGACGGAGCCGATGAGGCTGCTCTTTGTGCTGTTGTGCAGGCCGACCTTCACGTTGTCGAGCACCGTCATGTTCGTGAACAGGCGGATGTTCTGGAACGTGCGCGCGATGCCGAGCTTGTTCACCTGGTAGGTGCTCATGCCGAGCGTATCCACGCCGTCAAGCAGGATGGAACCGCGCGTCGGCCGGTACACGTTGGTAAGGAGGTTAAACACGGTCGTCTTGCCCGCGCCGTTCGGGCCAATGAGCCCGCCGATCTCCGTGCGGCCCATGGTGAAGTTGAAGTCATCCACAGCCGTGAGGCCGCCAAAGTCGATGCCGAGATGGCGCACATCGAGGATCGGGAGCTTATCCGCGTCGCGCTCCGGCACAATCGCCTTGCTCGGCAGGGGTACCATCTTATTCATGCGCTTTGCCCTCCTTCTTGGCTTTGTTGGCGCGGACCGCGTCCGCAAGCGCGCCGTAATTCAGCTTGCCCTTGAGGGCGGCAAAGCGCGGGGACGCGTTGAGCAGCATCATCACAATGAGCACAAGCGCGTAGATCAGCATGCGGAAATCATCCAGCTCACGCAGCGCTTCGGGCAGCACGGTGATGATGATCGCCGAGATCACGCTGCCGCGGATGCTGCCCATGCCGCCAAGCACCACGATAACCAGCAGCTCGATGGACTTGTTGTAGTCAAACGTGCTTGCCGAAAGGATGGAAAGGTTGTGCCCATAAAGCACCCCAGCCACGCCCGCGAAGAACGCCGCGATCACAAATGCGAGCATGCGGAAATAGGTAACGTTGATTCCGCACGCTTCCGCTGCGATGCGGTTATCGCGGATGGCGGTAATCGCGCGCCCATGGCGGGAATTGACCATGTTCATGATGGCCACCAGCGTGATAAGTACCACCACGAAGGCGATTACAAACGTAGAATCCTGCGGCGTGCCCTTGAGACCGGCTGCGCCGCCGGTAAAGTCCAGGTTGATAATGACGCTGCGGATGATCTCACCAAAGGCGAGCGTTACAATGGCGAGATAGTCGCCATGCAGGCGCAGCACCGGGATGCCGATGAGTACCCCAAAGAAAGCAGCAACAAAGCCGCCAACCAACATTGCAAGCGGGAAGCGCAGCGCCATCGGCAGGATTTCCTCCATAGCGATGGAAAAAAGGCATCCTGCATAGGCACCCACAGACATGAAGCCCGCATGGCCGAGCGTGAGCTCGCCGAGGAAGCCGACCGTCAGGTTCAGCGATACGGCGAGGATGATGTTGATGCAGATCGGAACGAGCATCGAGCGCATGTGGCGCGTGGCGTTCCCGGTTTCCACCAGGATGAACACGACTGCGAACAGCACGCACACGATGGCAAGCGTGATGAGGTTACCGGTCAACGGCTTCGCTTTTTTCTTGATGCGTTCCATTTGCGTCACCTCACACTTTCTCGTTCACGCGCTTGCCGAGCAGGCCCGTGGGTTTCACCATAAGCACGACAATGAGCACCGCGAACACGATCGCGTCGGAAAGCTCCGTGGAAATATAGCGTTTGGACAGGTTCTCGATCACCCCGAGGAGGATGCCGCCGAGCATGGCGCCCGGTATGGAACCAATGCCGCCGAACACCGCCGCAACGAATGCTTTGATGCCCGGCATGGAGCCGGTATAAGGCCCGATGAAGCCATATGTTGTGCCATAAAACACGCCGGCCACGGCCGCAAGTGCAGAACCGATGGCAAACGTGATGGTGATCGTACGGTTTACACTGATGCCCATGAGTTCAGCAGCGTCCCGGTCTTCCGAAACGGCGCGCATGGCCTTTCCGGTGCGGGATTTTGAAATAAACAGGCTCATACCTACCATGATCACGGTGGTAACGGCGAGTGTAACAAGCATGTTCCCCTGTATTGTCAGCCCGCCCAGCTCAATGGCGGGCATTGTGATGATCTTGGGGAAGCTGTGCTGCGTGGAGCCAAAAATCAGAAGGGCAAGGCTCTGCAAAAAATAGCTTACGCCAATGGCGGTAATAAGAACCGCAAGCGGCTGGGCTTTGCGCAGGGGCTTATAGGCGATGCGCTCCACGCATACGCCAAGCACAACGCAGCACACGATGCTTGCGGCAACCCCAAGGGCGGGCGGAAGGCCCAGCATGGACACGGTCGTGATCACCGTAAAAGCGCCGACCATGATGATGTCGCCATGTGCGAAGTTCAACATTTTTGCAATGCCATAAACCATGGTGTAGCCGAGCGCGATGAGCGCATAAATGCTGCCAAGGCTCAGGCCGCTGACGAGGTTTACGATTAAATCCATCATTGTGGGAGCAGCTCCTTTTGGAAATTCCTAAAAAGGGCTGGCCAGCAAGAAGCACTGGCCATATCCGATCCCGCGCCGCCGGTTAAGATTGCAGTGAAAGCGCGGATGGCATGAAATGCGTTTGGGGGAGGGACGGATGTGCCGTCCCTCTCCGGAAATGGTTCTTTGCGTGATTATTCTGTGGTGTAAGGGGTCGGTGCGCCATCGTGCAGGACGACGACTGAAGCGGCCTTGCTGGGCGCGCCGCTGGCATCCCACTGCATAGTGCCCGTCGTGCCGTCTACGGTGATCTCCGTCATCGCAGCGATCATCTTTTCGTTGAAATCGGAATCGCTGGGCTTCGCACCGCTCTGCTCCAACGCAGCCTTGATGGTGTAAATGGCATCATAGCCATCCGCCGCGAACTGGTCGGGCGTAGCGTTGTAAGCTGCCTGGTAGCTGCTGGTGAAGTTGATGTTCTGCTCATCGGCGTTGGGGTCGAACGGGGTCAGGAACATCACGCCTTCCGTAGCGGAAATGTTGTCCGCACCAATCTTCTCGATGATGCCGTCAAGGCCATCCCCGCCAAAGAAGATTTGCTCCATGCCAGCGCTCTGCGCCTGGGTGAGGATGTAGGCAGCCTCCTGCGCATAGATGGGCAGGAAGATGAGCTCTGCGCCGCTGCCCGCGATCGCCTGGAGCTGCACGGAGAAGTCGGTGTTGGACTGGTTGGTGAACGCCTGCTCGGAAACGATCTCAAGCCCAAGATCCGCGGCCGCGGTTACAAAATTCTCCTTGATGCCATTGGAATAGTCGTTGGACTTATCGTAGATAATGGCGATCTTGGTGGCAATGTTGTTTTCCGCAATGAACTTCGCAGCGTTCACGCCCTGCTCAGGGTCGGCGAAACAGATGCGGAAGCCGTTGTCATGCTGGATGCACTCCACCTGGGAGCCGGAAGGGGTGATCATGAGGATGCCGTCTTCCTTGGAAACTTCGGAAACCGCGATGCATGCGCCGCTCGTCACCGCGCCGAGGGAAACCTGCATGCCGTTGTCCATGAGCTTGTTGTAAGCGTTTACAGCCATTTCAGCATCCGTCTGGTCATCTTCGAAGAGGAGCTTGAAGGTGAGGCCGTTCACGCCGCCTGCCTCGTTGATCTCCTTGACTGCCAGCTCAGCGCCCTGCTTGACGGATACGCCGTAGGTGGCATAGTCGCCGGTAAGAGGCCCAATGCCGCCGATGGTGAGCGTTTCGCCTTCCGCGGGTTCATTCGCGCCGGAATCCGGCGTAGCGCTGGCCGCGGGGGTGCCGGTGGGGTCGGTCGTACTGTTGTTGCATCCTGCAAACGCGGCAAGGGCCATCATGAGGGCCAATGCCAGTGCAAAGATCTTCTTCATTGGAACTGTTCTCCTTCAAATTTTTTTAAATTTATTATGCAAAAAAGCGGCCCCGAGGATTTCGGGACCGCCTCAGCATACTGGCTAGGACGATTAGCCCGCTCTCCCCGGCAAGGCGTTGCTGCGAATAATAATACCTACTACAGCGAGAACCACAACAACGACGAATACGCCAACCATCGATACGATGGCGGCGCTGCTAAGGAGGAGGGCGCATGCGAGCGGAGCGCACATGCAAGCACATATTTTCGCGGTAAATGTTGACATACAGCGCTCCTTTCCGTTGCGAAACACAACCATTTCAATTCGTTGCAAAAATAGTATCACGCAAAAAACACCTTGTCAAGGAAAATAATATATTATCTATTATTTAACAAAATACAAAAAACAGGTTTGTTTATTCATTTGTTCCGCGCATGGGAAAAGTTACAGTTTTTTCATCACTCTGCACCCCGCATCGCTGGGAAATCTGTTATAATCATAAGCATATATTTGTATGGAAGAAAGCGGCATATGCGCCGTGGAATATTTTGGGATTTCAGGAGGTCAACATGTGCGGAATCGTTGGATATATCGGCTGCAAGCAGGCCGCGCCGCTTCTGCTCGCAGCGCTTGAAAAGCTGGAATACCGCGGGTATGACTCCGCCGGGCTCGCCATCCTCGGCGAAGCCGGCCTTTGCGTCTCCAAGGCGAAGGGGCGTTTGAGCGTCCTGTCCGAGCGTACGGAGGGCGGCGCGGCCATGCGCGGCACAGCTGGCATCGGCCATACGCGCTGGGCGACGCATGGCGAGCCTTCGGACGTGAACTCCCACCCGCATCTTTCCCACAGCGGCAGGGTTGCGGTCGTGCACAACGGCATCGTGGAAAACTACGCGGAGCTGCGCGAGTTTTTGACCGAGCACGGCTATACATTCCAGTCCGATACGGACACGGAGATCGTCGCCCAGCTCGTGGATTACTACTACCATGGCGACCCGGTCAAAGCCGTGCGGGACGCGGAAGCGCAGCTGACCGGCTCCTATGCCCTCGGAATCGCCTTCGCGGCGCACCCGGATCTGCTCATCGCCGTGCGCAAGGACAGCCCGCTCATCCTCGGGGTCGGGGCAGGTGAGAATTTCATCGCCTCCGACATCCCCGCGCTGCTCAAGCACACGCGCGAGATCGTCCGGCTGGAGGAACGGGAGCTCGCCGTGCTCACACGGGAAGGCGTTTCCGTCTACGACCGCTTCGGCGACCCGGTGGAAAAGACGCCGGAGCACATCGCTTGGGATGTGGACGCAGCGGAAAAGGGCGGCTACTCGCACTTCATGCTCAAGGAGATCATGGAGCAGCCCGCAGCCATCCGCAACACCATAAGCCCCCGCATCAAGGACGGCGGCATCGACCTTGGCCTTACGCACCTGACGCCGGGCGTGATCCGCGCCATCGACAAGATCTACATTGTGGCCTGCGGCTCCGCAAGCTATGTCGGCATGACGAGCCAATATATGCTCACCCAGATGCTGCACGTGCCGGTGACGGTGGAGCTCGCCTCTGAATTCCGCTACAGCGACCCGGTCGTGGATGGGAACACGCTTGTGATCGTCATCAGCCAGAGCGGGGAAACGCTCGATACGCTGTTCGCGCTGCGCGAGGCGAAGCGGCGCGGCGGGCGCATCCTTTCTATTGTAAATGTCGTCGGCTCCGCCATCGCCAATGAAAGCGAGGATGTGCTTTACACCTGGGCCGGGCCGGAGATCGCCGTCGCCACCACCAAGGCGTACAGCACACAGCTCGCAGTAATGTACCTCATCGCACTGCATTTTGCGCAGGTACGCGGCACGCTTTCGGACGCCGCCCTCACGCAGGCCGTGGCTGCCCTTGAGGGGCTGCCCGCGCTCGTCTCCGCCATGCTGGAGAAGCGGGAGCAAATGCAGTACCTCGCTTCGCTGTTCTTCAACCTGCGGGATATTTTCTTCATCGGCCGCAACATTGATTATGCGCTCTGCCTGGAGGGCTCGCTCAAGCTCAAGGAGATCTCCTACATCCATTCCGAGGCATACGCTGCGGGCGAGCTCAAGCACGGCACGATCTCCCTGATCGAGCCCGGCACGCTCGTGATCGCGCTGTGCACGCACGCGCCTCTGCGGGAAAAGATGGTCAGCAACATCCGCGAGGTGAAGGCCCGCGGCGCGGTGGTCATTGCCTTTACGGATGAGAACGACGCCTCCGTGCCTGCCGTCGCGGACCATGTCATCATGCTGCCCGCCTGCGCGCCGCTCGTGCTGCCTTCCATGCCGCTCATCCCCCTGCAGCTTTTTGCCTATTATGTGGCGCTGCTCAAGGGCTGCGACATCGACAAGCCCCGCAACCTCGCAAAATCCGTCACGGTGGAGTGAATTCAAACTAGGCAGGTAGCGCAGGCGGGTTTCGTCTGCGCTGCTTTAATTGCTTTATTCACAAGAGATACGCGGCCTTGCCATATGGCGCAGCACGCACCGCAGGGGGCGGCTCTGCTATCCGCTCAACAAAAAGTGAATTGTCTTATTACAGTGGATGTTTCTCAAAATCCACTTCATTTCCATCAACATCAAAAAATGTCACATTTCCTGCGTTTACAGGCAAAATGATGGCAAACGGTTTGTTGCTGTCGATATCAATCGTTTGAACAGAAGTGCCATCATCTATCTCCAACCGCTCCACTTTCTGGTTGTTCATGGAGAGAAAAGCGCGCTCGTTATATCCTTCGACCGTATATTCCGCGATATATTTGTCAACTCCGCTGATGCTCCCACCGCCGCGAAAAAAGTATCCGAAAGAAAGCCCGGGGCGATTTACATAAACAGAATAGGCGTGGTCAGACTTATCCTCCGGATAAGAAATATATGCAGCCATCGCGTCAGAAATTGTCCCATCAACAATCCATCCATCTTCTATTTTCTGCGATGAACGGATGTCTTCTTCCAATTTGGACTTCTGCACACCAATATCATTGTTAAAATAAAGGAACCCGAAAAGCACAATGCATGCCAGCATAATTCCAAATATTATTTTCATAATTCTTTGGATATTATTTTTCATAAAATCACCTTCCTCAAATCCGGATTTATTGCTTAATGATCCGCTACAATTTTATCACTACACTACGCATTTACGAACCATTCCATTATAATCGGCGGCAGCGCCCCGCAATGTTGTGAATTTGCTCCTTTGTTTGTGGGGTGCGCCGTCCGGCACGCCCCATTTTCTTAATAATTAAAGTTTAATTGTCCGTTACTTTAATGTTCCCCGTGAGGCAGATGAGCGCGGCGTCCCGCACATCCTGCGCGTACTGCTCCGGCGCCGCGTCCGGGCGGACGAACGCCCGGCGCTTTTCCTTGTCAAACCCAAACACCGCCGGGCACTGCTTCGCGCAGGCGCCGCAGCCGATGCACTTTTCTCCAAATAAGATTTTCATATGCTTCTCCCTTCCGCACAGCTCAGCGCGCAGGCGCGGGCTCATGCTCCGGCATTTTGAACAAACGCGAGATCGGCTTATAGGTCAGGAACGTTACCGCCGAGTTGATCCCGGCGACCATCGCGTTGAACGGCACGATAACAGGCCAGATCATCGCCTGCACCGCATCGGCCGGCACACCGTTGTAGTGTACGGTGAAGATGAGGTTGAGCGGGATCATCAGGGCGATCCGCATGATCGAGCCGCAGACGAGGCCCAGCAACGCGCCCTTGAAGCTGTGCATTTTTTTGTAGATCAGCCCCGCGACAAGCACGAACGCCCCTGTTGCGAAGAAATGCATGATTGCACCGACCCAGCCGCTCTGGACGGAAACCGTGAGCCATTGCAGCAGGCACACCACGAGCGTCAGGACGAGGCCGGATGCCGGCCCGAACAGGAACGTTCCGATCAGGATCGGCACATCCGCCATGTCATATTCCAGATATGGCGCCGAGGGGAAGGGAAAGCGCACCACATACATCAGCATGAGGGACATCGCACACAGCAGCGCCATCTTGACCAACCATTGAACCTTTGCGTTTCGCATCACAAAACCTTCTTTCCCGGGGCATTGCCCCGCATAAAATAATGGTTTCAGGGGAAAAAGCGCCCCCGCTTCCAAAAAGCGGGGGCGCTGTGCATTGCAAACAAAAACGTATGCAGCCTGCTTCTCCCATCCGGACTGTACCGTCGGCACCGGATTCTGACCGGTTCAGCGGCGCTTGCTGCGCCGTTCGCGGACTCGTCGGCCAAAGGCCGCATCACCGCCGGTGTGGAATTTCACCACCCCCTGAAGCAAGGCCATTATAGCGCCGCGCGGGGATTTTGTCAATTCCCCCCCATGCGGGAAATACGCGAAATCCGGGAAATAATTCGTGCTTCCCAACCCTGCCCGCATTTGGTATAATATAACGCGGCGCGCGAAAGCGCGACGAACTTGGGTATAGTCCTTAGGTTATGTGCCGGAGGAATACGGCAATCCCCCGGCATGCTAACGCATGCCACCCCCTTTCAAAAGGGGGCGCTTGGGAGCAGTGAATTCCAGCGTTCTCCGTTTTCGGACGGCACTCGAGAGCGCACACCCCAAAAGGCTCCTTTGGCAAAGGGGCGGAGCCGAGCGCGCCCAGTGGGCGATGCAGCGAGGCGGAAGCCCAGTGAGCAAGGGAGCGCAAGGAAGCCGCCCCTGCGGCAACGCAGTGCGACCATTGCGAACTGTGGGGCCAGGCAACGGCGCAAGCCGTTGCCTGAGGATTGTTCCTGCCGCAGCGGTTAACCCGTTCGGCAGCGTATTTCCATGGCTGCCCATCCCCTCACCCCTTCCTTGCACGGGAAGGGGAATGTGAAATGAAGGGGCTGCGCCCCTTCACCGCCTATGGTCAGCGTGTTACCAAAAGGCTCCTTTGGCAAAGGAGCTGTCCGCGAAGCGGACTGAGGATTATCCTTATTCGCGCGGCCTTTGCGAACTGTGGAACTGTCATGGCGAAGCCATGACTGAGGATTGCTGTATCACCGCAAACGGCAGAGTTTAACCCGCTGGGGCTGCTTGCGCCGCCCATCATAAGTTATCAATCGTTCAGGAGGTGTGGAAAATGTCCATCGCATATGACGCGGTCGTGCTCGGCGCGGGGCACGCGGGCTGCGAAGCGGCGCTTGCGCTTGCGCGCATGGGCCTTTCCACGCTCGCCGTTACACTTAACCTGGATTCCGTTGCGCTCATGGCCTGCAACCCGGCCATCGGCGGCACCTCCAAGGGGCATCTGGTGCGCGAGGTGGACGCTCTCGGCGGCGAGATGGGGCTCGCCGCGGACGCGGAATTCATCCAGATGCGCATGCTCAACACGGGCAAAGGCCCGGCAGTGCATTCCCTGCGCGCACAGATGGACAAGCGCCGCTACCACGAGCGCATGAAGCGCGCTTTGGAGGCGCAGGAGAACCTCGACATCCTGCAAGGCGAGGTATCGGAGATCCTGACGGAGAACGGCCGCGTATCCGCCGTGCGCCTTTCCGGCGGCATGAACACCGAAGGGGAGCTGATCCCCTGCCGCGCCGTGGTCGTGGCCACGGGCGTGTATCTGAAAAGCCGCATCCTCATCGGGGATCATGTGCGGGAAAGCGGCCCCTGCGGCCTGCTGCGCGCGGAGGGGCTTTCCGCATCGCTCGCGGCGCTGGGGTTCCCGCTGCGCCGCTTTAAGACCGGCACGCCGGCCCGCGTGCTCGGGCGGACGCTCGACTATGCCGAGATGGAAGCCCAGCCGGGGGATGTCCCCGCGCCGCACTTTTCGTTTTTGAATGGGAGCGACCCCCGGCCGCAAATCCCCTGCTATCTCACCTACACCAACGCGGCGACGCACGCCGTCATCCGCGCGAACATTCACCGGAGCGCCATGTATTCCGGCCTTATCCACGCCACGGGCACGCGCTACTGCCCCTCTATCGAGGATAAAATCACCCGCTTCGCGGACAAGGACCGCCACCAGATCTTCATCGAGCCGGAAGGCCTTTCCACGGATGAGATGTACGTGCAGGGCATGTCCACGAGCCTCCCGCAGGAGGTGCAGGCGGAGATGCTCCACACCATGCCGGGCCTCAGGCGCTGCAAAATCACCCGCCCAGGCTACGCCATCGAGTACGACTGCATCGATCCGCTCGCCCTCGACGTGACGCTCGGCGCAAAGTCCGTCCCCGGCCTGTATTTCGCCGGGCAGATCAACGGCTCCTCCGGCTATGAGGAGGCCGCCGCCCAAGGGCTGTATGCGGGGATCAACTGCGGCCTTTATTTAAAAGGAGAGCCGCCGCTCGTCCTTTCCCGGGCGGACGCTTACATCGGCGTGCTTGTGGACGACCTTGCCACCAAGGGCACCAACGAGCCCTACCGCATGATGACCTCCCGGGCCGAATACCGCCTGCTGCTGCGGCAGGACAACGCCGATTTGCGCCTGACGGAGCTTGCCCGGCGCACGGGGCTCGTCTCCGAAGCGCGGTACGCAAGGCTGATGGAAAAGAAGGAGGGCGTCGCGCGGGCGATGCAGGCGCTTTCCGCCTACGCCCCGCCGGAGGAAGCGCTCGCAGCGCTGCTTGCCGCCCGGGGAGAGCCTGCGCCGAAAACGGGCGTGCGCCTCTTCGACCTTCTGAAGCGCAGCGGCGTGGGCTATACCGACCTCATGGGGCTGTACGCCGCCCTCCCCCCGCTTTCGGAGGAGGTGCGCGAGCAGGTGGAGATCATAGCCCGCTACGATGGCTACATTGAAAAGCAGCGGACGCAGGTGGAGCGCTTCCGCGCGCTGGAGGATACGCTCCTGCCCGAATCGCTCGATTACGCCTCGCTGGACGGCCTCCGCCTGGAGGCCCGGCAGAAACTCGCCGCTCAGCGGCCCCGCTCCATTGGCCAGGCCTCCCGCATCAGCGGCGTTTCGCCCGCGGATGTGGCCGTCCTGCTCGTCCATCTGAAGAGGTTGGGCGCTTGATAGCGTGCCTTGCGGGGCGTCGCTGTTATCGGCAATCCCCCGTCAGCGCTTGCGCGCTGCCACCCCCTTTCAGAAAGGGGGCGTTTGGGAGTGATGAACGCCAACGCTTTCCCGTATTCGGATGGCGCACGAGAGCGCACCCCCAAAAGGCTCCTTTGGCAAAGGAGCTGTCACGGCGTGAGCCGTGACTGAGGATTGTCTTACTTGCGCAGCCATTGCGAACTGCCGCGATAAACGGCGCAAGCCGTGCTTGGGGATCGTTCCCCTTCACCGCCCAACCAACTATCATCCCAAGGGAGGCCCTTATGCGCGAACGCCTTGCCGCGCTCTGCCCGTTTCTCAGCGAGGGGCAGCTTGCGCAGTTTGAAACCTATTACGCCATGCTCGTGGATTGGAATGCGCGCATGAACCTCACGGCTATCACCGCGCCGGAGGAGGTCGCCGAAAAGCACTTCGCGGACAGTCTCCTGCCGCTTGCGCTCGTGCCGGAAGGCGCGCGCTGCATCGACGTGGGCACCGGCGCGGGCTTCCCCGGCGTGCCCATCCTCATCGCCAGGCCGGATGTGAAGGTCGTTCTGCTCGATTCGCTCAACAAGCGGCTCACCTTCCTGGAAGCCGTGCTCGCGGCGCTCGGGCTTTCCGCAAGGGCGAAGCTCGTGCATGCCCGCGCGGAGGATGGCGGCCGCATGGACGCGCTGCGCGCCGGGTTCGATATCGCGTTCACACGCGCGGTCGCGCCCGCGTCCGTGGCGCTCGAGTGGACGGTACCGTTTTTGAAGGTAGGCGGCACATCGCTGCTCTACAAGGGCGCGAAGGCCGGGGAGGAGCTTGCCGCCGCCGCGAACGCGCTGCGCGTGCTCTCCGCCGCCGCGTCGCTCTCCCGCTTCGAAGCCCCCTGGGGTGAACGCTGGGTCATCGCCGCAAAAAAGGAAGCGAAAACGCCGAAGGAATATCCGCGCAAGGCCGGGGCGGCGGCGAAAAAGCCGCTGTAATGTTTCCGTCGCCGTCCAAAATTGGCGGGTTTTGTCCAGATTTGCAGGTTGTGCAGGAAATATTGCCCGGGTGCAGAAACCCATTTACCAAGGAGGAATCAAGCTATGCCCGTATTCGACTTTATGAAGGATGCTAAGGCGGCCGACGCCGGCCGCAAGCTCACGGAGATCCCCGTTGCATCCATCCACAGGAGCCCGTACCAGCCGCGCGTCACGTTCGATGAGGAAAGCATCGCGGAGCTTGCGCAGTCCATCCGTCAGGTCGGCCTGATCCAGCCGCTTGTGGTACGCAAGGCCCCGGAAGGCGGCTATGAGCTCGTCGCGGGCGAGCGCCGCCTGCGCGCCGTCAAAAGCCTCGGCATGGAGAAGGTGACCTGCATCGTCGAGCAGGCCGTGCAGGATGAATCCTCCGCGATGATGGCGCTCATCGAAAACCTCCAGCGGGAGGATCTGCACTATCTTGAGGAAGCCCAATGCTACAGCACCCTGCTTTCCACCTATGACCTCACCCAGGAGGAGCTTGCGGAGCGCCTTGGCAAAAGCCAATCCTCCATCGCCAACAAGCTGCGCCTGCTGCGCCTGCCGGAGGAAGTAAAGTCCGCTATGGCGGAGGCGCGCCTGACCGAACGCCATGCGCGTGCGCTTTTGAAGCTCAAGGATGAAAAGACGCAGCTCGCGCTCGTGGATAAGATTGCAAAGAAGAGCCTCTCCGTGAAGGAGACGGAAAAGCTCGTGGACAAGACCCTCAACAAGCTCTATGACGAAGGGGCCGACGGCGCGCGCCCGCGCCCAAAGATCCTCCGGATCGTGAAGGATTACCGCCTGTTCATGAACACGATCAACGCCGCCGTGAACACCCTGCGCGATGCCGGAATGACGGTCGCCGTCGAGCAGGAGGACCGGGAGGACGGCGTGGACATCCACATCCACGTCACGCGGTAAAAGATCCGCAAAACGCAAAAAAGGGGCCGCTCTGCTTTTCCGCAGAGCGGCCCCTTTCAGGTCGGTTTCGTTATCGCAGGCTCTTCCCTTTGAGCTCGATCACGCTGAACAGGCGCGGCGACGTCATCCGGGAAAACAGGCGCTCGCCGTAATCGTCCAGCAGCTGCGCCTTGCCGAGGTTCGTGGCGACAGCCGTGGCCTTGCCCGCGTTCTGCCGCTCGTTGATCGCGGAAAACAGCACCTCATAGGTCACGTTCGGGATGAACGGCTCCGTGCCAAGGTCGTCGATGAGCAGGAGCTCCGGCGCGGCGAGCCCCGTCGCCGTCAACCCGCCGTCCCGCTCGCGCATGCCGCGCAGCATGCGGTCGAGCAGGTTGTAAGCGGTGTATTTCTGCACGGAATAGCCCCGCGCGAGCGCGCGCTGGCCGATGCAGTCCAGCAGGAAGGTCTTTCCAAGGCCCACATCGCCCATCAGCAGCAGGCCCTTTGCGCCGTTGAAGGAAAGCCGTTCCGCATATTCCTCGCAGATGTCCTTTGCGCGCAGACTCCGGCGCAGCTGCGTTTCATCCTTGTAAACGCCCGTGTCGAACCGTTCAAAGCATGCGCCGGCCGCAAAACCGGAGGAAGCATACTCCTCCCGCAGAAGCCGCTTGCGCAGGCAGGCGCAGACGCGCCGTTCCGGGCCGACGAAGCCCGTATCGCCGCACTCCTTGCAGCGGAACTGCGGCTCGAGCGTTTCCGGGGCGATGCCGTTGTCCGCAAGCAGGCGTTCCGCCTCCGCATCGAGCGCAGCAATGGCCCGCTCCGTTTCCGCGCGCAGCGCCGCCGGATCCTCCGCCGTGCGCAGCTTCGGCCCAAGCGCGAAGGCGATGCGGCGCTTTTCCGCGTCGATGGCGGCAAGGCGGGGCAACGCGGCATAGGCGGCGCTTTTCCGCGTTTCTGCCGCAGCGATCGCCCGCGCGCGCGCCGCCTTGTATTCGCTCTCTATGCTCTGTGTCATGCGCATGCCGGTTCCTCCCACCGCGTTTTCAGTCTAAGCTAGTTTAAGCTATTATAATGCTTTTTCCTGCCACGGCACAAGGCTTCACACATCCGTTTCTTTCTTTTCTCCCGGTTCGGAGAGCTTTTTCAGGGCCGCTTTCAACGCTTCCGGCATCGGAAGGCCGATCTCGCCCGCATTTTCGAGGATGCTCAGGCCTTCGTTGGCGATGTAAAACATAATCACCGCCGAGCGGATTGCATGGTTTGCAGCCGGGATAACGCTGTCCATGACCGTTCCGATTGCAACCAGCACGAAGATCGCAACCTTTTTCAGCAAGCCGTGACAGCCTGCCTTAGAAGATAGTTCCCTGCGTACAGCCGCCTTGGCAATCCCCGTGATGTAATCCAGGACCACGAAGATCACCAGCGCGATAATCAGCGCATCCCACGGCCCCCATAGGTACGCTGCCGCGCCGCCGAGCGCGGCGGCCGCCGCCTTGAGCCAATCAGTAAAACGTTCCATCATTGGTTCCTCCTCATCGTTTTCTTTTGTTTCAGATGTTCAGCGTTCGCGCTTCACATAGCGTTCGGCCATGTAACCCTTTGTGATCGCGCCGTTAAACACCGCCGCAACCTCGCACCAGCCGTCCTCTGCGGGCAGCGCAAGCATGCGGACGCCCGCACGCGCTATGCCAAGGCTTGGGTGCGCAGAGCTGCGCCCGCGCCGCACGTGTACCGACCCGCCTCTAACTGTGGCAAAATACGCCTGTTCCGCTTCGGCTTTTTCCACCTCCGGCGCGTCCGGAAGCGGCAGGCGGCCGTAGCGGTTCCAGTACCCCACGCCGCCTGCGTCGAGCGCGCGGCGGGTCACGCCCACGTCGCGTCCCTGCGCTTCGATCACGGTCCCGCCGCCTAAATATACGCCTACATGGTGTACTTTACTGCCGTTGTCCCGGAAAACCAGGTCGCCTTTTTGCAGCGCGCCACGCGCGATGGGCGTGCACTTGCGGTAAAGCCCCGCAGCGCTCAGGTCGCTTTTGTAGAATCCGGTCACATCCTGCAAATAGTGCATGATGAGGCCGGAGCAATCGTACGCGGCAATGGGCGAAATCCCCTTCTCTTTCAGCTTTTCCCAGAACGAAAGCACCCGCTGCACGTTTGCCTCGCTGTTTTCGCGCGAGCGGATCCATTTTTCCGTGATGTCCGTCTGCCCCTGCGCGCCCCAAACGTAAAGGGAACGGCCGGCCTGCGCGTTCAAATATTCGATAAACGCATCGATCATCGTTTCAAGCCTCCTTCCTGTTTCATAGGCCGCACCCTCGCCCGGGAAGGGCTTGGGCGCTTCTTTCGTTATACTATGCTGTGGGCAGGTCGTCCGTTTGTTTCTCCCAGCCCTGCGGATACTGTTCCGGCGTATACACATTCGCCGCCAGCAGGGACTTGTACAGCTCGCCCTGCCACCAGCCAAGCTCGCCTTCCGCGAAAGCCAGCCCCGCCGGGATCACCTCCGGGATGATGCGGTAGCCGTCCT
>OJPD01000847.1_pt1 | contig 19500 bp, 7 predicted proteins | sample 1598371 | NCBI WGS metagenome assembly OJPD01 (sample SAMN03922478, study PRJEB24848) | human gut metagenome | isolation source: stool sample | host: Homo sapiens | place: Germany | collected 2010-11
TTCTTTCCTGTAATCCTCCACTCACCATTTACCTCAGAGAATTTCACCTGTATTTCTTTCTGAAGCAAATACCATGGTGTATGCAATGTTTCTTGCATAAAATCCTGATAATCCGAAGGTTCAATCCAGGTAGCTCCAATACGCACTTCAATCTCCGATGCTTCCAGATCTCTCGGCTGAACTGCCTCTAGTGCACGCACATTCGATGTGAATTCCGGATGATTCTCTGCAAAAGTTCTCGCAGTATTTAATTTATCCCTAACATTTCCGGAGAGATATTCATCTCCGCTTTCCCACTGGTCTGTCAGTGGATTTTTGAAGATAACTCCAACCAGCTCTTCTGTAATTTTCTCTTCGGTCTTTCCGGTCAGCTGTGCCATATATGGGAGATCTACTTTAGCCCTTTCATTTAAAGACAGAGCAAGTGCTTCTGTGGCTGTCTCCACACTTGTCACAGCAACCGCCTTTTTGATGGTTCGTTTGGTGAACATGTCCGCTTTCCGCTTCAATGTTCCATCTTCATTCAAGTCTTCCAGGGAACACAGCAGACAATAAGAAGAGTCATCAGAAAATGCCCGTTTATTAGCATTACTTCCAATAACTCCATACTTTGCTGTGTAGGTATCATACACCTGATTCAGTTTTTCCTGCTGTTTTTGGAATTCTTCGTCTGTGACAAATTCTTCCATCTGCATGGCGATCAGCTCACGAACGGTATCACGGATTGCAACCATGCCTTTTACACGTTCTGCAGTGGCCGCAGGCATTTTCACCTGATTCATCAAAGAGTTGACACGATAATATACCTGATCATCTACCACCGTATAGCTGTAATTTCTGACATTCGGATCAGCCGGAATACTCTCTGGCATCTCATCCAGTTCTGTTTCCACATCTACTGCCGGTGCCATGCTTCCCTTAATGTGTTTCACAGCTTCTTGTAACTGTAATTCCAAATCAGCTCCTTCCATTGGAGCACAGGTTGTTTCCATACCATACGGACCGGACACTTCTTTCATCTCACCCAGAATCATTTCCGGATGCTGAACAAAATACTGATTGACCGTAATTCCATTGACATCACTATCCAGATTTATCCATTCCGGCATTTCTTTCGTAAGGCTTTCCCTCTTTTGGAAAAACAAGATATCAGCACTGACTTCTGTTCCCGCATTTGCCTTAAAAGCTGTGTTCGGCAGTCGGATTGCTCCCAACAGTTCTGCCCGCTCTGCCAGATATTTCCGGACTTCCGGTGACGCCTTATCCATAGTTCCCTTTGTTGTGATCAGTGCCGCCACACCACCTGGACGTAACTGATCTATCGTCTTGGCGAGAAAGTAATCATGGATCATGAAATTGTAGCGATCATACTGACGGTCATTGACCTTGTATGCACCAAATGGCACATTTCCAATCGCCACATCAAAAAAATCATTAGGATAATCTGTCTTCTCAAAACCTTTGATCTGAATATTGGCATCTGGATAGAGCAGCTTTGCAATTCTACCGCTGATACTGTCCAGTTCCACACCATAGAGTTTGGACTGATTTAGATTCTCTGGAAGCATTCCAAAGAAGTTCCCGACTCCCATAGACGGCTCCAGGATATTTCCTTTTGTAAATCCCAGATTCTCCAACACCTGATACATACTTTCAATCACAATCGGCTGTGTATAATGAGCATTTAAGGTGGAAGCTCTGGCTGCAGCATATTCCTCTGGTGTAAGAACCGTCTTTAATTCCAGATATTCTGTCTCCCATGCAGCTTTTGTCTCATCAAATGCATCTGCAAGACCTCCCCAGCCGACGTACCTGGATAAGATTTTCTGTTCCTCTGATGTCGCATTGCGATTCTCATCCTCACATTTCTTTAACAACTGGATAGCCATGATATTGGCTCGGAATTTCTCCTTCGGTGTTCCCTGTCCAAGTTCATCATCTGTGATGCGGAAGTTCGTTGCTTGAATCGGTTCTGCTATTCCGTTAATCTCTTCCAAAGATTCTTTTTCTTCCGATACCTCAGCTTCTCCCGATAATTCTTTTTCTTTTTTATCATAATCTGTCCACACACGTTGAGAAATAGCAGTAAAATACGAGGACTCTTCCTCCATAATTTCTTCCCTGATTTCCCGTAATTCATCTAAGGTATCCGCATTTACTGTTTTGTTGTGATAATGATAATAAAGTACTTCTTGTCCAAGTTTTACATCCAAACGTTCCAATTCTTGTGTTGACATTCGATTCCAAATATCATCTTTTTCCGTATGAATCGTGAAACCTTCTCCATCATCATGATATTCTAATGTGTATTGAAGTCGATTCGTTTCTCCCTTAACTTTACAATCAAAATCATGGATTGTTGTTCTGGTACCGGACATATATTCTGAATCAACTAATCGCAGATCCGTTATATCTTCCGCTGTCAAAGTATCCTGATCCAGCTGTTCTCCTAACATCTGCTGTGCTTCTTCCAAGTCTGCCAGTCTTTGTGCTTCCTGTCGTTCTTCGTACTTTTCCATTTCTTCCGGTGACAAATAATCATCTGTGCGGATTAACTGGCGAACACGTTCTGCAACCTTATTCCACTTTAATAAAACTTCTACTTCCGGGTTGCCAATTTTCCCCTTCGCAAGCTTTAATCCTTTTGCATCATGGGATGCGTCGGAAGCATCTGCTCCTGGTATTCCTGGTGAAGAACCACCTGTTCCATATTCATTTTTCAGGAACTCAGCTGCATCTTTCATATCATGGTGTTCCATGAAATACTCATAAATTCTGTTACGTCCTCCAGCTGTAATGCCGCCTCTTCTCAGGACGGCATCTATCTCGTCTTGTGTAATAAAGGAAAGTGCAGGACGTTCGACTGTAAATTTCTGGTCTACCCAGGAACGCTCCCTCTGTAAATCTTGAAAACGCTGAAAATATTCCGGATTATGCTGAATCTCCCAGCGGTAATAATCTCCCGGATTCTCATCCATATATTTCTGCAGCCATTCAAAACGATAGACAATCGCATCTGCTTTCTCTTGATCTGTCCATGCTCCACTCACTACATCCTGCCAGTCTGAATATGATTGGTTCTTTTCCCAGTTTCTGCAGGTATCCCGAAAATGGAGTGCAAGAAGATTGGTCATTTCTTCCTGCTCCTGTTCAATGGCATTGTTGGAAATCAAATTATCCACGTAATTTCCATCCTCATACATATCCCGAATTCTGTCCGCTGCTTCTTCCCACGTAACCATGCGGTCAAAGTTCCTTCTGGCAGATTCTCCTCGTCGGATGCGGATACCATCATTGTCATACCAGATACTGATTTTCTGTCCATCTATGGTAAATCCTTTGCCACCGGTACCATATTCATTCTTCAGAAAGTTCCGCATTTCTTCATTATCCAGACCTTCAATCAATCTTGCTGTAATATGAAACAGTGTATTTTTCTGTCCGCTTCCCGTGCGGAGAATATCATCTATCACTTCATCGGAAATAAGGAAAGCGGCTGACTGTTCTAATGCAGCTGCCGCTTTCCTTATTTCTCCTAACTGTTCCTCTTCTGTTGGGAACAGACTTAACTGTAAATAATCTCCTGAATTACCAGTTCCTCTGCCTGTGCTTTGATCTGGTTCATGTGTCTGGTCCACGCCATTGTGTCTGCCATCTTGTCCGGTGCCGGATCTTTCTCCAGAAGTTCGTTCATCAGGTCGTCTACTCTCTGTCTTGCCTGGCTGTCGATCTCCATCAGATGACTGTCCAGACGGTTCTGCAGTGTCAGAATGTTGAACCTGGCTACCTTGTGGTTTCTCAGATACTCTTTCCTCATCATTCCATACTTCCCGATGGTTCCTCTCGTCTCTTCCAGGCTGATATCTGGAATCTGATACTCTCCGTTCTGGCTGTAACTGATCTCTCTCATAGTCTGTTTCCTCCTTTTTTTCTTCTCTATCTTCTGTGTTATCCGTATTGCTTTCACGAATTAACGTGTTAAATTCATTATAGACTACTTCTTTTTCTTTTGCAACCGTTTTCAGGTCATTTTCCAGATCATTCAGAACATATCGTCCAATCTGCATCAGGACTGGTCTGCTGATCTCGTTGACTGCACTTCCCAGATGTCCTAATACTTTCAGCTGATTGAAGTCCGTAATATGCCGAAAATCCTCTACATCCAGATATTCCTGTACATCCAGTCCACACCGGTTTAGTAATACATACCAGACACTATTTGTCATCAGTTCCCGAAATTCTACTTCCTGATTCTGTTCGTCCAGTTCTTCCAAAAATGTTCCTGTTACGTCCAGTCTCAGTTCTTCCAATGCATCTGGAAGCCATTCCTGCATACTCTCCTTCGCTGCCTGATGCAGACTTTCAGCAAGTCCTCCTTCTGTATCTTCCAGTGATAACTGCTCCTGCAGATAATCTGCCACCAGATGCTCTCCTTCTACTGGAAGATTCCATAACTGAGGATCCTTTCCAAGATTCCGCACTTTATAAGTGTCCTGCACATCAAATACATACCGAAGTTTTGTTTTCGGTTCGGAAGTATTGTCAATCAAGGCAATCCCCTTAGATCCCTTTTTGATCCAACGGTACATCTTCTGATTCCAGATTTCCATGGATGCTACGGCAGTTGCTTCCGGTCGCTGTGCATAAATTAAAAGCTGTTCTGGAAAAGTGTATTTGTACAGTCTGGATGCAGTGTTTAGGAACCGCATCCATTCCTGCGGACTGGCAGCTACATCTTTTGCCACCTCTTCCGTCAGCTGTTCCATTGCATATAATTTATTTGCCATGCGCTACTCCTTTTCATAAAATCAGGGACTGCTTAGCACAGTCCCCTTAAAATCATCGTTGTTACTCTTTATAATGCTGTGGCAAGCTCTTTTGACTTATTCTTTGGCACTTTGTCTCCCTCTTTTGCCTTGATTTCTGCCTTAGCTTTCTCCAGTCTTCCATGGATTCCACCTTTTACTTCCGCTTTTTCGGCTGCTTTTTCTTTCTCCAAACGAGCTTCCCTACGCTCAGCATTTTCCATAACTGCCGTTTTCCCATCACAAAACTGAACTTTATCGGAAAGCTGCTCCTGTCTCTCCACCTTTGTCTCATTGGCTTCCTGTACCATCGCATTTAATTCCGGAACCTGAAAAATGCCGTTATCAGGAAGAATCAGCACTTCATGAATGGAAGATGGGATGACAAAGTAATCACTTCCCAGGCATTCCCCAATCTGTTTACGAATATCTTCCTGCAGTAACAGGGAAGCTCCATTCATCTTAGCTTTGTTTGTCAGACAGAACATTGGGTTTTCCATGGCTTCCATATCCATTTTTTCATTCAGCAGGTTTTCTGGTTCTTCACCAAAAATCATAGATTTGATAATCTCATTCATATCCATAAGTGTGACACCACGTTTTCGGTCTGCCGTCATTGCATCCGCTTGAATCTGTTCGGCAGATACTCCCCACTCGTTCATCAGAGAAACAGTTACCGGAATACTGCCGACTTCCTCTTCATTTTCTTTCAGATTTACTGCATAATAGGCTGTAAAATCCCCGTGTTCCGTGATCACTTTGTCTGCCAGACGTTCTTCATTCCACTCCTGGTCACAGATTCTCACCTGCAGTTTTTCCTTCATTTTTTCATAATCGAAAATATCAGGTACTCCCATTTTAATAAATTCTGCTTTATCCTGTGCTTCAATATACATATCAACCACATCGCCAACACAAGAATCCACATCTTTTCCAATCACATATTCCAGGTAGAAGGAATCCAGATAGACTCTCGGTACAATTCTTTGATCTCCATTTGGAATTGTAATGCCAGTAAGCTTCAATCCATTATTTTTTTCTACTTCCTGAAGCGTAATTTCTGCGTCCTTGTAAGACTCTGGCAGATACTCCTTTACATTGTCTTTGACATATTCATAAAATTCTTTTCTGTTCATCATACGTTATTACCCCTTTCTGATCATGTGATGGTTCATTCTTTTTCTGCTGATCATCTGCTCAGCTTTTTTCTGATAAGCCATCATTCTCTTTAAAGTTTTCTCCTGGTTCTTTTTTGCTTCCTGTCTTTTTTCCATTGTTTTCATCATAGTTTTCTGTTCCTTTCTTTCATTAGTTGTATTGAAAAGGGAGCCCTGATTCAGGGCCCCCTTTAATGCAAATTATTCACTTTACTATTTTCTGTTTTTCTTTTTTCTGATATAAAGTCCTGCCATACCTCCTGCAGAGATTACAATAAGCAGGATTGACAGCCAGATATTTGTGCTGTCACCTGTTTTCGGTGCGTTTGATACCTTCGTCTCTTCATGGGACTGTGGTGTATCCGGTGTGTTCGGTGTTTCTGGAACTTCCGGTTTCTCATTTGTCAGATTAAAAGTGACTTCTACAACCGGCGTACTGTCATTCGCATAAGCAAATGTCACTTCATGCTTGGTCTGATCCAGTGTGTATCCATCCAGTGTTTTTGTTTCCACCAGATAATACTTGATTGCTGTATCATATTTGCCGTTCTTAAATGTGGCAATCTCATACAGCTTACTTTCTGCATGACCGGCAGCGTCTGTCTTTAAGGTTTCCAGAACCTTTCCTTTGCTGTCACGGAGTTCAAATTCTACCCCTTTCAGCGGTTCTCCTGACAATTTATCCGCCTTATTGAGAATCACTTTTCCCTTGGTAGTATCATCTTTCATAGCCACTTTCTGGATTTCTCCGGTATCTTTCACCTCAAATGTCACATCGGCTGTCAGAAGATATCCTTTCGGTGCCTGCTCTTCACGTAAGGTATATTTACCGATTGGCAGTTTTTCGATATAGTGTGCTTCCTCTGTGGAAGTCCAGCTCTCTACTACCTGATCATCCTTATCGAGAATCGTCAGTTTCGCACCTGGAATCTCAGTTTCTCCTGTGATATCCGTCTTACTGATCTCTACTTTTGTCACATCATCTTTCATCTCTACTTTCTGAATTTCTGCTGTATTCTCTACTGTAAAGGTAATACTTTCTGCAGTGACATATCCATCTGCCGGTTTTGTCTCTGTCATGGTGTATTCCTTACCAACAACCAGTTCTTTGATCACATGGGATTCTTCCGTAGAAGTCCATTCATCTACTGTATTGCCATCTGAATCCGTTACTTTCAGGTGTGCACCTGGAAGTTCTTTACCTGTTGTCAGGTCTGTTTTGGACAGCTCCACTGTGGTTGGCTGATTTTCAAAAGTAAAGTCGTAGCTTACTTCTGCCTGGTCTTCTCCGGCATATTCAAAGGTAAATTCCTGTACTTCTTCTGTTGTAACAAATCCGTCCGGCGCAAAGATTTCTTTCACATAGTATTTTCCATCTACCGGAAGATCTGCCGTAAAAGTAATCTGTCCTTTTTCATCCGTTACTCGCTGCTCGATCAGACTGTCTTTCTCAAGAAGTACCTCGCCCTTTGCATTTTTAATATCTTCACTGGTATAAAGACCGAAGACACCACCTGCAAGAACACGTTCTGTGTCTTTTTCTTTCTTCAGAACCGTAACCTTTACTTTCTGACGGGCATTCTGCCATTTTTCATCATAAGTGATGACTGGTGTATCCTGATCACGGTAGGAAAGGTCAACATATCTCGGCTCTTTATCCAGCACATAACCATGGGCAGTTTTTACTTCCTTCACATAGTACTTGCCAGCCGGTAGATTTCCCATCTGTGCAATACCATTGGAATCCGTGGTAATGGTTCCCACTTTTTCATCTGCTTTGAAATAATCTTCGCTGACACCATCTGCCGCTTTGATATCTTCCGCAGCAAATACATCGAAAGTTACATCTGTAAGACTTCCGGTTACATATTCAAAGAGATGCTCCACAGTACCTTTTACCTGATCCAGAAGTGTTACCTTATCCAAAAACTCTCCATTTTTGTTGATGATTAGAAGTCCTGTTGGAACTTCATCTTTCATCTCTACTTTCTGAATCTCGGCAGTATCTTTCAGCGTGAACTTCACATCCGTTGCTTTCAGATATCCATAAGGTGCCATTTCCTCACGAAGAGTGTATTCCTCTCCAACTGTCAGTCGTTTGATCACATGTGGCTGATCTTTTACAGAAGTCCACTGATCCACAACATTTCCTTCTTTATCAAGAACGGTGAGTTTTGCCCCATCCAGTTCCACACCTGTTGTTACATCAGATTTTGTGATTTCAACTGTTGTCGGCTGGTTCTTTTTCACTGTTTTCAGTTTTACTGTCTTCACATCCTGTCCCTGGTAAGAAGCATCCAGATTCAGAACTTCATCAGAGGATACAAATCCCGCTGGTGCTTTTAACTCTTTCACATAATACTGTCCAAGTGGCAGATCCAGCGTACATGTTGCAAGACCATCGTTATCAGAAGTCATTTCCTGTAAGAGTGTGTCTGCTTTCACGATCACTTTTCCATCCGCCTTGATATCCGCTTTGTTATAGATACCAAAGACAGCTCCCGCCACGGTTGCACCATTCTCTGCATCCTGTTTTTCTACCTGGATTGCAACTTTCTGTCGGTCATCGCCAACAGTCACTTCCTGTTCGATCACAGGTGTATCCTGATCTGCATAGACAAATGCGACACCTGATCTGTCATGGTTCAGGACAAATCCTTCCGGTGCAGTCTTTTCTACTACATAGTAAGAACCAAGTGGCAGGTTATCAGCAACTGCTTTTCCGTCTTCTCCAGTCGTTACCGTTGTTACCAGTGCATCTTTTGCATGGATCAGCTGTCTGTTTCCGCTTTCATCTTTCTGATAATCCGGCGTAAAGATATTTTCAGCTGCATAGACATGAAATGATGCACCCTTCAGGTATCTTTCTTCATAAACAAAATCCTTCTTGTATCCGGTCAGCATCTCACCTTTTTTATAGATCGTCAGCTTTCCTTTTACCGGATGGTTCTCGTAATCTACCGTAATAATGGCATCTCCACTCTCAGAATCCATCTGGTATGCTGTGTTAGCATCCACCGCAATCTCTACATAATTCTTATTAATCGTGTACCCTTCCGGTGCATTGACTTCCTCAATCCTGTAATGTCCGATCTTCAGATTCTTCGGCATGATCAGATATCCCTGGCTGTCCGTAAAATAGGACTTGTGAGTAGTTGTCACAGGGTAAGTTGTTACCTGTTCCACATACTTTTTGTTGTCCAGGTCATATACCTTAAATTCTGTTCCGGCAATCAATACGGATTTCTTTGTTTCATCGTCTTTTTTCACGATTTTCAGTTTTGCCTTAAACTCTTCATCCAGAAGCACTCGCCAGATCTGCGGCTCATTTGGATGATGCTCTGTGATATTCACTTCAAAATCATCGACCGGCTTGTAATTGTGCGGTGTTGTAGTTTCACGCACGATATAGCTTCCAAATGGTAATGGAATACTGCAGGCATATCCTTTTTCATCTGTGAAAATCTCAGTTGCTCCATTTTCTCCACTCACTACTGGTTTGGCAGAATCAAAATCATAACTTCCGTCTGCTTTTTTTGTGAGGGAAGATTTCAGATAAACAGTAAATCCTGCGCCGGACAACAGATCTGCATCGGTCTTTCCATTGTTGGCTGCTTTGATGACCTGGAATGGCTGCTTGATGACCTGCTCACTGGAAGTGCACTCTCTTTTTACTTCTGCTGTCATATCTCCTTCATAACTGCACGTAAGATCATGCTCTTCTGCATCTGCCAGGTATCCGGTCGGCGGAGTAATCTCTTTGACATAATATTTGCCAAGATATAAGCCATTTACAGAAGCCTGTCCTTTGTTATCTGTTGTAAGAGAAGCTACCTGCTCTCCTGCTTTATAAATAGTTCCCGTTGCTCCATCCGGGTGCACGATATCTTCACGGGCATACAGACCATAAACTGCACCTTTCAGTGTGGCATCTCCCTGTGGTACTGCTTTTCCTGTTTCCTTATCTACTTTGAATAAATTGATCTTTGCTGTCACACGGTCATTGCTGAAGGTATGGGCAAATGATACGATTGCTTCTTTATCATTGGTGTAAGAAAACTTGAACGTATACACATCTTCTGTATTTCTTACATAGCCTTCCGGCGCCTGATCTTCTTTTACAGAATAGGAATATCCAATTGGAAGATCTGCTGTAAATTTTGCAGTTCCGTCTGCGCCAGTAGTTGCTTTCTCAATCAGCGTTCCTTTTTTCACAACAACGCTTCCGTCTGCATTTCTGATATCATCGGATGAATACAGAGCAAAAATACCGCCTTTCAGTGGTTTCTTGGTGTCTTTATCCTGTTTTACTACGGAAACATCTGCTTTCTGTCTCTCGTTGTTAAAAGTCACATCTGCAAATACAACTTCTTTGTTCTGACCAGCATAAGTTAGAGTCACTGACTTTTCTTCGCTGCCGTTATAGAAAGAGTCCGGTGCTTTTGTTTCTTTTACCACGTAGGTTCCAAGATGCAGGTTTTTCAGTGTGACAGAACCATTCTCACCTGTTGTCAGGTTTTCTTTTACAAGGTCACCTTTGCTGTACACTTTTGTGCCATAAGCTGTTACGATATCTGCCCCGGCATACACGTTATACACTGCATTTTTCTGTCTGCGGTTTTCATACTGAAATACCGTTCCATTTTCACTGACATCTGCTCCGGTCAGAACCTGTCCTTCTTTGTAAATGGTAAGCTCTGCCAGCTGTTCCTTATTTTCCACGGTTACAGCTGAGGTCTTACTTGCTACCAGTTTTACATTTGTTGCCGTTGTATTTACTACATATCCCTGTGGTGCTGTGATCTCTTTCAGATAAACAGTATCCTGTGTCTTGATGATCGTAACAGAAGATTTTCCATTCTTATCTGTTGCCGGCATCTGAGTGATCAGCTTTGTACAAGCCTCATCGCTGTATACACCGAATACTGCACCTGCAAGATTGACACCCGCTGTATCGTCTTTCTTTACGATTTCGATCGTAGCCTGTTCAATCCAGGACACCTTTAAGCTTACATATTTTTCATCAGCGACACCTTCTCCAAACACAAATGCCAGATCCTGAACACTTGCATTCGTAGTCAATTTATATGCTGAATAATCTTTTGTAATACTTCCCTTCATCTTTGCAGAAAAAGAAGCACTTACATCTTTTGTCTGTGTCAGAGGAGCTGAGAGATAAAACGTGGTTCCTCCTCCAATTGTTACGCTTGCACCTGCCGCACTTACATTTCCAGTAGATACATTATGGAGCTTTACTCCCTTTGGTAAGTCCATTGTAATTTTCTGCTGGGAAGATGCGTTGAACTTGATGTTCTCCGTTCTCTGAACATTTCCATCTACATAAGCTTTTACATCCGGCTTTGAAAATGACATCGCCACATCTGGTATTTCCGGCTTATTCACACAATAATTATAGAGTTCTTTTGCCAAAGCCTCGCCTGTAGCATTTGTTCCATAGAATGCATCACTGCTTCCATTGGCATAAGATGCAGCCATGTGAATAATGATGAATCTTTTTCCTTCTGAGAAATCCGTGTGTTTATTCGCAAAAAAGCTTTCGCTCCCTGCTGCATCTGTACCGTAATAACACACTTTTGCTAACGCCTGATTGTCCCCAATCTTTGTGATTGTATAATTTCCAGATCCTGGTCCAGGTTTTGCTGGCTGTACACAATACGCAGTTGCTCTGACGCTTCCGTAGCTGATATAGTACGGCTCTGTCAGATAGGTTCCAAGATTATAATCTGCATATCTATACAGAGGTCCTTTTTCGATTGTTACCTGCTGTGTACTTCTTGCTGAGTAAGCCGAAACTGCTTCAAAGGTTGCAATCTCTCCTTCTTCCATAGAATTAAGATCCACACCTTCGTCTCCTGCCTGTTCCAAAACATCATGAAGCTCTAACCCTGATTCTTCATCATAGGTATCCTGATTCTGTGCCTGCTCTACCAAATCATCAAATTCATCAGCGTCAATATCGGTAACCTCCGAGTCTGATTCTGACTCCTCCGCTTCCTCTGTCTGCTGTTCACTTACAGCTGTTTCGGATTCGGTCACTGCTTCACTCCCTGCCACCTCTGTCTGAGCTTCTGTTGCTTTCTCACGCACAATCAGTTTTCGGCTGATCTGGTACTTCGGATGCTCCTGATTTACCGGTTCCACATAATAGACCGCTTTGTAAGTATCCACATGATCTGTCGTAAAATCCTCATTCTTGTCATTCTTTGCTTCCTCAAATGTGACTTTGACCTTGTTATCATCCTTGATTTCCAGTCCCGTGTAATCTGATTTCACATCAAATACACTGCCTGTTTCAATTTCATAATCTTTGGCAGTCACCACCTCATCTTCATCCAGAAGGTCTTTCACTTCCTCATAAAGTGGAGGTTTTTCCTCTGGCTGGATCTCCGCTGCATATGCAGTCATCGGAGATAACACTGCACTAAGCATTGTCATTCCTGCCAGCAAGCCAGATACTACTTTTCTAAAATTACCTTTTTTCTTCATGTTAAGGTCCTCTCTTTCATAATATTTGTATTAAAACAGACATTCCTTGGACTGCCTGCAATACACTACTTATCGTTGCGGGAAACTCAGATTGAACTGCACATTTCCCTCGCCAGGATCAACCATTTCCACAGTTGCCTCATACTGTCTTCCTGTTTTTCTTGATACCAGATCCTTATAATAGATTTTTCCTTTAGACAGAAACTTCTTTGCTGCCGCCTTATCCATCTTTTTCCCCTGGCTTGCAAGGAATTTATCATTCTTCCATAAGGTAAATGCACAATTCCGGTCAGAACAGTAAAAGTTTACTTTTCCTTCCCTGACATCAGCTCCACAGCGGGGACATTTGCCAATGACTTCTCCTTTTGCTTTTCCCTGTAACTGATTTTTCTTCTCTTCTGAAATCCCCTGATATCTGGCAACCAGTTCCTGCATCAGCTCTGTAATTCCATTTAGGAATTCATCTGCTGTCTCTGTATTCTGGGCAATGTGATTCAATGCCATTTCCCACTCTGCTGTCATCTTCGGAGATTTAATCTCATCCGGCAGAACCGTAATCAGTACATTGCCATCATCTGTCGGTACCAGATTTTTCTTTTCTCTTTTCACAAAGCCAGACTGAATCAGTTTTTCAATGATTGCTGCCCTTGTTGCCGGAGTACCAAGTCCTTTCTTCTCTGTATCTTCGGTCATCTCTTCATTCCCTGCACGTTCCATAGCAGAAAGCAGGGTATCTTCTGTGTACTGTTTCGGTGGCTGTGTAAAATGCTCCGATACAAAAGAATCACAAGGACCGTAATGCTTGCCAGCCCAGATATCCAGCTCCGGCTCTTCTTTTTCACTCTTTACGCCAAAGAACTGTTTCAATTTATTTTCGATTGCCTTGAATCCTTCCTGCTTTGTTTTCTTTGCCGTGAGATAAAACGTATGATAATTACAGGTAATCTGGCATTTATGGCTTTCATAAATATAAGGATCTGCGGTTGCTGTCAGTACCCTGGCACTGATCAGATACAAAATCTTGCAGTTTCGTTCTTTCAGTTTACCTATATCTGCCTTTGCTACTTCCATGGTCGGGATAATTGCATGGTGATCAGATACTTTCTTTGAATTTAATACCTTACTCACGTCCGGCTGATATTCCAGCCCTTCGGCATAGGGCATTTCCCCAAGCAACATCTGAATCAGAGTTTCTGTGCTTTCTCCCATCTCATCTGTCAGATACTGGCTGTCTGTTCTCGGATAAGTAACAAGCTTCTGCTCATACATCTCCTGCACGGCATCCAGCGTCTGCTGTGCGGTATAACCAAACATTCGATTGGCTTCCCTCTGTAAGGTTGTCAGATCATAGAGCTTCGGTGGACGAACTGTTTTCTCTTTCACATCATCCTTTTCCACTTCGCACATCCGCTCCAGGCAGTCCGCAGCCACTTTATCTGCATCTTCTTTTTTCTGAAAATGCTCTGTTACCGCATCCATATCGTCAAACTTGATATGAGCCATATAATATTTTTCTTTGGTAAATTCCTTGATCTTCTGATTTCGATCCACGATCATGGCAAGTGTTGGTGTCTGTACTCTTCCAACTTTCAGATTCTGGTTATACAGAACGGAAAAAAGACGGCTCGCATTGATTCCCACCAACCAGTCTGCCTTTGCCCTGCAAAGTGCTGACTGGTAGAGACTGTCATAACACGAACCGTCTTTTAATGACGCAAATCCATCTTTAATTGCCTGTTCTTCCATAGATGAGATCCAGAGCCGCTTCATCGGCTTTTTGCATCCTGCCTGCTCATACACCAAACGAAAGATTAACTCACCTTCACGTCCTGCATCAGTAGCACAGATCACCTCACCTACTTTGGAATCTCTCATCAGTTTCTTTAAGATTCCGAACTGCTTCTTTGTGCTCTCCAAAATCTTGTGTTTCCAACATTCCGGCACAATCGGCAAATCCTCATATCTCCATTTTTTATATTTTTCATCGTATTCCGATGCATCGCATAATCCCACCAGATGTCCTACGCACCAGGAAACGATATAACCGTTTCCCTCCACGTAGCCATCTTTTCTTGTTCTGGCTCCAAGCACGGAAGCCAGTGCCATCGCAACCGATGGCTTTTCTGCAATCACTAATTTCATTTACTCCTGCTCCTCTTCTTCATCTTCCAGCACATTATCGTCAAAATCTTCATCTCTCAGGATTTCCGGTTCTGTACTTTCTTCCTGCTCATCTGCATCGTCTACTTCCCGTTTTTCTGACTCTGAATCTTCGGATTCATCTTCATCCTCTTCCATCTCATCCTCGTCATCATATTCATGCTTTGGTTTATAGACTTTGAAGTAATATCCTCCTGCCGCAGCTCCGACTGCAACCAGTGCAATCAAAAGATACGTTCCAAATGGACTTTTATCTTCAGGCATCTGAATATCATCCTCTACCTTATCTTTCTCGGATGACTCTGTCGTTTCCTGCTTTTCTTCCTCTGCTTTTTTCTCTGGTTCTGCATAAACCGTATCTACTTCCGGAAGTGTCACCGAATCAGAAAGTGTAAAGTTCATCAGATCTTTTTCACTGACTTCTGTAAGAAAATACACATTATCCTGAGATTTTGAATTGTCAATAATCAGATAGAAAATCTTACCACTCTTAGTTGAAATGGTATAAAACTCTTTTGTGCCTTCCGTAGCTGTTTTGGTAACAGAATCTGCTGTCTCGCCTTCTTTATTAAGCTGTTCCTCAATACCTGTTACTGTCCGATCATCCACGGTTCCTTTTGCATCTGTCGGCTCAGAAGCCTGTGCATCCTGTGGAAGTGGTGAAGTCGTTGTTTTCTCAGTCCCAGTTGCATCTGCACTGGTCGTAGTTGCCATTGCACCATTACTGTCACTGGAAGTTTTCTGTTTCTCTGCCTGCTTCTTTGCCCATTCATAATAAGGATTCTGCAGTACATACTTTTCCGAAGTATTTCCGGCACCGTCTGTTACCGTAATCTCAATCTGTTTTGTAGTAAAATCTTTCTGTGTCAATTGCACTCTCAGCATTCCATCCTTCAAGTCTGTATAAGTGGTGCCATTGACTGTTACTGCAGTAATCCCGGATACTGTATCATTCCCCTGAATCGTCAGCACACCATCTGTCAGGGAAGCAGAGAGTGTCGGCTTTTCCGTGTCATAACACTTAATAGAACGATTCTGCTCATAGACCTTCCCCTCACCATCTGTCACACGCACGTACACTGTCTGGTTTCCAGTAATCGTGATACTTCCGCTTCCAGTTACATCCTGCCAGCTTCCATCTTTTCCTGCTTTTGCTTCAATTTTTGCTATCGAGAAACCTTCCGGCATATGGCTGGCATCTACCGTAACAGCAATGATTGTTTCTCCCTGTTTCCAGCCATCCGGTTTCTCAATCGTGATTGCAGGTGTGGTATTCTCAGCTGCATAAGCAGTCTGTGTCTGGAGCAAAGGTGTTGTCAGGCAAAGAAATGTCGTTGCTGCAAGCAAGCTCTTTTTTACCCTGCTTTTAGTAATTGTTCTCTTCTTCTGTTTCATTTTTTCCAGATTCATCATCGGCTTTTGTTTCCTCCTTCTGTATTTCTACCCTGCCGGGCAGTTCATTTTTCATTCTCTTTTTGAAAGCTTCCAATTCCGGAATACTCATATCCATTGCACGGATAATTCTTACAATTTCCAGATTTTCCGCTTCTGTTTTTGCAATCTCCGCAGCCTTGAACCGCTTTAAATCTGCTTCATATCTGGCTTTGGAAGCTTCCATTTTCTCTTTGGCTTTCTCATAATCTGCCGTAGCTTTTTCAAGACTTTTCATCGGTTCTCCTTTCCGGACGGCTGATGCAGCCGCCCTTTTTTCTTACCATCGTCCAAATCCATAGAAATGGCTCTGCCAGTATGGGGAATTGATGGACGTATACTGCACCGGATGTCCACAATGGATCATCTGACCATTGCCTACATAGATTCCGATATGCGTTACCGGCTCCCCTGCGTCGTAAGTTCCAGTAAAGAAAATCAGATCTCCCGGCTGCGCCTCCGACTGGGATACTGGTGTACAAATGTTGTACAGTCCCTGTGCTGTTAGTCTTCCTGTATTCCTTACACCAGAGTTTGTCAGACAGTAGCTTACAAATCCAGAACAATCGAATCCACTTGGGGAATATCCACCCCATACATATGGTGTTCCAAGATATCTCGCTGCTTCATTTAACAAACGCTGTGCTGCTTCACTGGTATATTCATTGCCGCCAAAGCCTGCTCCTTCTCCAGTTTCCAGATAAAAGATCGGGTTTAACCGCTCTCCATTTTTCAGAAGTTCAATATGAAGATGGCTTCCTGTGGAATTACCAGTATTTCCTACAAGACCTATCTCATCACCTTTCGTGACGGATGCTCCTGCAGATACACTCCGGCTGCTTAAATGTGCATACCGCAGTTCATAACCTTTTCTGTCTTTGATAATGACGTAATTTCCATAGCTGTCGTTATAAGCAGAAGTTGTAACTGTTCCGGTCAGCCCTGCCATTACTTTTGTCCCTTCCGGTGCTCCGATATCCATACCATTATGAAGCTGATTTGCTCCTGATAGTGGATGAATCCTGTATCCATAATAGCTGGTCACACTGGAATACCAGTTAAAATCAACCGGTGTCGTAAACATCTGTAAATTACCTTTCGTATCATTATAGGCACTGAACAGTTCTTTCTGGAAGAATCCAAGCCTTTCCTGACAGATAGACATTAGGTTTCCACTGGTCAATGTTACATTCAGCGTGTCCACATCTCTGGTTCTGGTCACTTCTACTTCATTGCTTCCGTTATCATCTGCAAGATAACATTCCCATGTCTGATGTCCATGTGCAGATGCTGCCGCATGACTGTCATAATAGACATCAAATTGTACACCGTATCTTGCGAAAGCTCCGGTATCTTCTACAGTATATTCGACACCATTCATTACCACTTTTGTTCCCATTGGAACAAACGGATTGGAAGCATCTACTGCTAAGGTATGATTGGCAGTTGGATATGCTCCACTGGCAGTCGGTCCTCCGCTCCAAATACCACAGCAGATTGGACAATTACAATATCCGCTTGTTACAACCTGTCCCAAAGATTCTCCAACTCTTACTGTTGCTGTCTCTGTCACAGTCTCATTGACCGCTTCTGTAGTCAGATGATATTGCTCTGCAAACAACGCATCCAGCTCCGGCTTGACCTGTTCAAACGTAAACTCTTCATACTTTGCTGACAGATAACTGATCAGGATAAACGGATCATGCTCAATAGGTCCGATGTTATATCGGTATTCCTCATGTCCCGGTTCTTCAGATTCCATGTTGTTGATCCGCTCCTGCAGATTAGCTTCCAGCTGTGTATAATACAGTTCCGCTTCCCGGATTGCCTGATCCGATGACAGATAACTGGTTCCTGTGTAAGTGATCACATTTTGTAAAAACACTGCAGAGCATGACGTGACATTCGTTATGATCAGAAACATCAATCCGATCAGAACTGCTACACTGATATACACCTTCCGGTTTTCTTTAAAGAAGTTGGTCACTTTGCCGCCAATCTTCTTGATATAATCAATCGTACCTTTTGCAGCTGTTCCTACTGTCTGTTCACTTCGCTTCACTTTGGCATAATCCCGTTTGATCTGTTGCTTCTGAATCTGCTTTTTCAGCTTCTTCTGCTCCTGACGGGCTGCCGCCTGTGTCTGTTTCTCTACCTGTCTCTCCAGTCTGCTTCTCTTTCTGGAAGCCCTCTGTTTCCTTCGTCTGGCACTTCTCTGTTCCAGCCGGTAAATACCTTCGCCGCCTTCTTCCAACTTATGGGCACCTTCTACCGCCGCATTATCGTCTTCATTTTTGCTGATCTCACGGTGCAATGCTACGGAAGTTGCACTTCCTGCTTTCTTGACAACAGAAGCTTTTTCTGTTTTCACAGATTCCCCTTCACCAAACTTCAAACGGGATTTTTTCTTTCCAGGAGATTCTCCTTCATTTGCCTGATAGACCTGTGCTTTCTTGGAATGCTGCTTTGCTTCCTTTTTCTTTCTTGCTTCTTCATAAGAAAACTTTTTGGCTTTTTCTTTCTGTTTCTGATGGCGGAAATTGACTCCATCCGTATCCATCTGGTTCAATTTCTCCATATCTTTGTCATTTTTCACAGAAGCACCAGTTTCCTCATAAGCAAACTTCAAACGTTGTTTTTGTTTAGGCTTTTTGCTGCCACCGGTCTGATTTCTCCGGCTGTCTCCCCTGTTTTCTGATAGATCAGCACGTTTATCTTTCAGTCTCCCTAACTGTCCGACTTCGGATTTTTCTGCAAGTCTGGATTCTTTTCCGACTTCAGCACGGATTCTTTTTCTATTTTGCTGTTTACTACTCTGTCCAAAATCCTCACTTTGCTTCTCTGTCCGTATCAGTTCCGGTGCATCTCTGGATTTTTGCACAGAGGGACGAATATTTTTCCCACTCCGTTCAGACTGGCGGGGAGACTTATCCACAAGGTTTTCTTCTTTTTCCCCCTGTTTTCTTCCCATCTGCACATCACTGGCACGGTTACTGACACGAACAGAAGATTTATCTGTCAGGTTTTCTTCCACCAGACCATCCTTGGTCATCTTCTGGACTTTCTTGTCCCTGACTTTCATTCTCTGTTCTGCCACTACTTACTCCTCCTTCTTCGGATACCCTTTCCCTGCCTGTAATAAGCAGAGAAAAGCGATGCCGAAAACAGCACCGCCACTAAAAGTTAATACATATGAAATTGCTCGTAACATTGTTTTCTCCTTTGATTTAACCTGCTTCGGAAGTCTCCTCTAAGCGAGTTGTCATGATTTTATAGAGGGAATTCTTCGGGAATCTGTCTACAAATGGGATAATGACATTTCCATAGAACAAAAGTCCTTCCCCCTCATTACTGTTGGTTACATAGGACAGCTGGGTTGGTGAGATATTCAGCTGCTTTGCCAGAATCTGCCTGTCTCCGGAAGCCTGGTTCAGCATATA
>OJPD01000850.1_pt1 | contig 19390 bp, 17 predicted proteins | sample 1598371 | NCBI WGS metagenome assembly OJPD01 (sample SAMN03922478, study PRJEB24848) | human gut metagenome | isolation source: stool sample | host: Homo sapiens | place: Germany | collected 2010-11
GTCAAAGCCGTCCACCAGGCTGCCGCCGCCGGTCATGACGATGCCGTTGTTGGAGATATCGGCCACCAGCTCCGGCGGGGTGCGCTCCAGCACGCCGTGTACGGCCTCCAGAATGCGCTCCACCGGCTCCTCAAAGGCCTCCAGCATCTCGGTGGAGGTAACGGTGATGACCTTGGGCAGGCCCGTCATCAGGCAGCGGCCCTTGATCTCGATGGATGTCTCCTGCTCCTTAGGGAACACGCAGCCGATCTCCATCTTCATCAGCTCGGCGGTGCGCTCGCCCACCAGCACATTGTGCTTGCGGCGCATATACTTGACGATGGACTCGTTGAACTGGTCGCCGGCCACCTTGATGGAGGCGCTCTCCACCACGCCGCTCAGGGAGATGACGGCGATATCGCTGGTGCCGCCGCCGATGTCCACCACCATGTGGCCGTCGGGCTTGGCGATGTCGATGCCCGCGCCGATGGCGGCCGCCACCGGCTCCTCGATGAGGTACACCCGGCGGGCGCCGGCCTGGATGCCCGCGTCCACCACGGCGCGCTCCTCTACCTCCGTGATGCCGGAGGGCACGCAGATGATGACCCGCGGCTTGAACAGCTGGAAGCCGCCGGTGACCTTGTGCAGGAACTCCCGCAGCATCCGCTCCGTCATGTCGTAGTCGGAGATCACGCCCTCACGCAGGGGGCGGATAGCCACGATGTTGCCGGGGGTACGGCCCAGCATGGCCTGTGCGTCGCCGCCCACCTTCAGCAGCTTGCCGGTGTTCTTGTCGATGGCCACCACCGACGGCTCGTTGAGCACAACGCCCTTACCCTTCACATAAACCAGCACCGAGGCGGTGCCGAGGTCGATACCAATATCCTTTGCAAATGAACACATAGTGCAGCACCTCATATCTTCCGTGGCGGCATTTCCCGCCCCTATTCTCCGGAAAACCATTATACCGGCAGGTTTCCCTTTTTGCAATAGGTTTTCTCCATGTCACCAAATATTCATATTTCCATTCTGCACGGTTTCCCGCTGTTCCATACCCTCAGCCGTTTTCCCGGACGGCGGCCAGCGTCAGGCACACCACCTCCGCCGCCCCGGCGGCCTTCAGCACCCGGACGCACTCGCCCAGCGTGGCGCCGGTGGTGAGGATATCGTCCACCAGCAGGAACCGCTTTCCCGCGATGTCCGCCGGCGCCGCCGGCTCATAGACGCCCAGCACATTGGCCCGCCGGGCCGCCGCGTCCTCCAGACCGGACTGCGCCGGGTTGTCCCGCACCTTCCGCAGCGTCTCCTGCGGCTCCACATGCCAGTCCACGCACAGACTGGCGCACAGGAGCCGCGCCTGGTCATAGCCCCGCTGCCGCAGGCGTTTCCGGCTCACCGGTGCCCACGTCACCGCGTCGAACTCCCCGGAGAACGCCTCTGCCGCCGTCTGCGCCATCAGACTGCCGAAGCAGTCCAGCGCCTCCAGCTTTCCCTTGAACTTGAAGGCCAGAATGGCCTCCCGCACCGCGCCCTCGTAGTAAAGCGGCGCGGCGCACCGTCCGAAGCTGCCGGTGCGCACCTCCCGGCAGTAGGGCAGCGCCTTTTCGCACGCCCCGCACAGCAGCTCCCTGCCCACGACCCGCCCGCAGAACGGGCAGTGCCGCGGGAAGAAAAAGTCCAGCAGATCCCGCTGGAACCTGTCCAGCCTGTCGTTGACGCTCATGCCATTCCCTCCTTCAGGCGGCGGCGCAGGCCGCTGTACCGCCGCTGCTGCCGGTCGTTGGCCGCCATTTTCACCGGCGTCACGTCGTCGCCCACCAGCACCAGCAGCCGTCGTGCCCGTGTGATGGCGGTGTACAGCACGCCCCGCACCATCAGGGACGGCGCGGCGGGCGCAGACACCAGTACCACCGCCGGATACTCGCTGCCCTGGGACTTGTGTACCGTCATGGCGTAAGCCATGTCCAGCTCCGCCAGCATGTCGGCGGTGTAGACGGCGGTGCGGTCGTCGAACCGCAGGGTCAGCAGCTCCCCGGCGGGGTCGATGTCCTCGATGACGCCCACGTCGCCGTTGAAAATGCCGCTGCCCACGGTGCCGTCGTCCTTCGTCCACAGCACGTCGTAGTTGTTCTTTGTCTGCATGATCCGGTCGCCCACGCGGAACACCGTGTCGCCCCACTGCTTCTGCCGCTTGCTCCGCGCCGGCGGGTTCAGCGCCGCCTGTAAGGCCCGGTTCAGGTTCACCGTGCCGCACTCGCCCCGCCGTGTGGCGGACAGCACCTGTATCTGCCCCGGCTCCACGCCCATGCTCCTGGGCAGGCGGTCGCGGCACAGCTCCACCACTGTCTGCACCAGACGATCCGGCGAGCGCCGGCACAGGAAGAAGAAATCCCCCTGGTTGCTGTCCATGCAGGGTGCCTGCCCCTCGTTGACGGCGTGGGCGTTGCGGATGATGGCGGACTGCTCCGCCTGCCGGAACACCTGGGTCAGTGACACGGCGGGGAGGACGCCGCTGCGCAGCATATCCCCCAGCACGTTGCCCGCGCCCACGGAGGGCAGCTGGTCGGGGTCGCCCACCATCACCAGCCGGCAGGAAGGCCGCAGCGCCTCCAGCAGCGCCCGCATCAGCTCCAGATCCACCATGCTCATCTCGTCCACGATGACGGCGTGGGCCTCCAGCGGATCCTTGGCGTTCTTCTTGAACGTCACCTGCCCCGTCAGATCGTTGAAGCTCATGCCGAGGCACCGGTGGATGGTCTGGGCCTCCCGGCCCGTCACCTCTCCCAGCCGCTTGGCGGCCCGCCCCGTGGGGGCCAGCAGCAGCACGTCCAGCCCCATCCGCTCATACAGGGTCACGATGCCCCGCAGGGATGTGGTCTTGCCGGTGCCCGGCCCGCCGGTGAGCAGCAGCACGCCGCTGTCCGCCGCCAGCTCCACCGCCTGCCGCTGCAGGGGCGCGTAGGACACGCCCTGCTCCTTTTCGATGTCCCCGATGGTCTTATCCACCCGGGTCAGCTTCTCCACCGGCGTTTTCACCAGTTCCAGCAGCCGCTGCGCCACAAAGGTCTCCGCCTGATACAGCCGGGGCAGATAGCACCCCGTCACGTTGGCGATGGGCTTTTCCACCACGGCAAATCGTTCGATGAGCTTGTCCAGCGCCAGCTCCACCGCGTCCGGCTCCACGCCGATGAGCTGGGCCGTGGCCGTCACCAGCTTCTCCCGCGGCAGGAACACATGGCCGTTGTGCAGGTTGTGGCTCAATTCGTAGAGCACGGCCGCGTCCAGCCGGCAGGGATCGTCGCCGCCGAAGCCCATGCTCAGGGCGATGGCATCGGTGACGGCGAACTCCACACCGTACTGCTCCCGGCTCAGAAGGTACGGATCGTCCCGCAGCGCCTGCATGGCCCCGTCGCCGTAGGTGCGCTGCACCGCCATGGCCAGATGCACCGGCAGCTCGTACCGTGCCAGAAATTCCATGACCTGCCGCAGCCCCGTCAGGGTGCGGAAGGCGGCGGACAGCTCCATGGCCCGCTTGGCCGTGATGCCCTTCAGGGTCTGGAGCCGTTCCGGCTCCTCCTCGATGACCCGCAGGGTGTCCATGCCGAACCGCTCCACCAGCCGTTCCGCCGTGGCCGGCCCCACGCCCTTGAGGATGCCGGAGCCCAGATACGCGGCCATGTCCGCCTCGTCCCGGGGCATCCGGCGCTCCACGCTCTCCGCCGTCAGCTGCGGGCCGTAGGACGGGTGCTCCACCCACATGCCGGTGACGGTCATGCCCTCCCCGGCGGCGGCGCAGGGGATGCAGCCCACCACGGTGACAGGCTCCTCCTGTCCGTCCACGGTGAGCGTCAGCACCGTATAGCCGTTCTCCTCGTTCTGAAAGATCACCGTCTGTACGGTGCCCTCCACGGTGCAGCGTTCGCCCATGGCCCTTCCTCCCGTCTATCTCTCTTTCGTATACAGCTCCGCCAGCTGCTGCGGCGTCACCAGCACCGCGCCGTACCGGGCGGTCAGCAGCTCCGCCCGCTGCCGCCCCTCCGCGGTCAGGCCGCCGTCCACCAGCACCACCGGCAGACGGCGCTCCCGCGCCAGCTCCCGCAGCGTCATGTCCAGCTTCTCCGCGTCGCCGGTCAGCATCACCAGATATACCGCGTCCAGCGGCCTCTCCCGCCAGCGGAACAGCGAGCCCGCCAGCAGCCACAAAAGCGCCGTCAGTCCGACGGCCGCCAGTCCGGCCAGTACGCCGTCCTGCCAGATCTCCATGCCGTCACCCCCTGCCACAGTCTATGCGGCAGCGGGCAGCGGCGTCATTTCAGATATTTCTTCAGGTACTGTCCCGTATAGGACGCCTCCACGGCGGCCACCTGCTCCGGTGTGCCGCAGGCCACCACCGTACCGCCGCCGCTGCCGCCCTCCGGGCCCAGATCGACGATATAGTCGGCGCACTTGATGACATCCAGATTGTGCTCGATGACCAGCACCGTGTTGCCCGCGTCCACCAGCCGCTGCAAAACATCCAGCAGCTTCCGCACGTCATCGGCGTGCAGGCCGGTGGTGGGTTCGTCCAGAATATAGATGGTGCGCCCCGTGGCGCGGCGGCTCAGCTCCGTTGCCAGCTTCACCCGCTGGGCCTCGCCGCCGGACAGGGTGGTGGAGGGCTGGCCCAGCTTCACATAGCCCAGCCCCACGTCGCACAGCGTCTGCAGCTTCTCATAGATCTTCGGCACGGCGGAGAAGAAGTCCAGCGCCTCCCGCGCCGTCATGTCCAGCACCTCGGCGATGTTCTTCCCCTTGTACCGCACCTCCAGCGTCTCCCGGTTGTACCGCTTGCCGTGACACACCTCGCAGGGCACATACACGTCCGCCAGGAAGTGCATCTCGATCTTCAGCATGCCGTCGCCGCCGCAGGCCTCGCACCGGCCGCCCCGCGTGTTGAACGAGAACCGTCCCGGCCCGTAGCCCCGGGCCTTGGCGTCCTGGGTGGAGGCGAACAGGTCCCGGATCAGGTTGAACAGGTTCGTATAGGTAGCCGGGTTGGAGCGGGGCGTCCGCCCGATGGGGCTCTGGTCGATGGCGATGACCTTGTCCAGATGCTCCAGTCCCTCGATGCGGTCGTGCTTGCCGGGCCGTGCCTTCATGCGGTTCAGCTCCACCCCCAGCTTCTTGTACAGCACCTCGTTGACCAGCGAGGATTTCCCGCTGCCGCTGACGCCGGTGACGCAGATGAATGTCCCCAGCGGGAACGTAACGTCGATGCCCTTCAGGTTATTCTCCCGTGCACCCCGCACCGTCAGGCATTTCCCGTTGCCCTCCCGCCGGTGCGCCGGCAGCTCGATGCGCTTTTTGCCGCTGAGATACTGACCCGTCAGGCTGTTGGGGTCTGCCATCACCTGCGCCGGCGTGCCGGCGGACACCACCTGCCCGCCCAGCGCCCCGGCGCCGGGGCCGATGTCGATAAGCCAGTCGGCGGCCCGCATGGTGTCCTCGTCGTGCTCCACCACGATCAGGGTGTTCCCCAGATCCCGCAGGCGGCACAGCGTGGCCAGCAGCTTGTCGTTGTCCCGCTGGTGCAGGCCGATGGACGGCTCGTCCAGAATATACAGCACGCCCATCAGACTGCTGCCGATCTGGGTGGCCAGCCGGATGCGCTGGCTCTCGCCGCCGGACAGGGTGCCCGATGCACGGGACAGCGTGAGGTAGCTCAGTCCCACGGACTGCAAAAAGCCCAGCCGCGCCCGGATCTCCTTCAATATCTGGGCGGCGATGAGCTGCTGGTTGCCCGTCAGCTCCAGCCCGTTGAAAAACGGCAGCGCCTCGTCCACCGGCAGCTCCGTGGCCTCAAAGATGGACAGTCCGCCCACCGTCACCGCCAGCGCCTCCGGCCGCAGACGGCGGCCCTGACAGGCGGGGCAGGGGCACTGGGACAGATACTCCTCGATCTCCTTCTTGCTGGCGTCGCTCTGCGTCTCGCTGTACCGCCGCTCCAGATTGTGGCAGATGCCCTCGAAGGCCTGGTGCAGCACGCCCTTGCCCCGGGGCTGGTCATAGTGCAGCTTCAGCTTCTCGCCGCCGGTGCCGTACAGGATGACCTGCTTCACCGTGTCGCTCAGCTCGCTGTACGGCTGCCGCAGGGAGAACTGGTACTTCTTGCTCAGCGCCTCGAAATACATACGGCTGACGCCGTCGGAGCGGATGGACGCCCAGCCCGGCGCCGTAATGGCCCCGTCCAGAATGGACTTGCTCTCGTCCGGTACGATCAGCGCCGGGTCGGCCTTCAGCTGCACCCCCAGACCCGTGCAGGTGGGGCAGGCGCCGAAGGGGCTGTTGAACGAGAACAGCCGGGGCGTCAATTCTTCGATGGAGAGGCCGCAGTCCTCGCAGGCGTAGTTCTGGGAAAACGTGATGTCCTGCTGCTCCTTCAGCAGGTTCACCGTCACCAGACCGCCGGACAGGTTGGACGCCGTCTCCACGGAGTCCGTCAGGCGCTGGGCGATGTCGGGCCGCACGATGAGCCGGTCCACCACGATGTCGATGTGGTGCTTCAGGTTCTTCTCCAGCGGGATGTCCTCCGACAGCTCGTACAGGCTCCCGTCCACCCGCGCCCGGACATAGCCGCTGCGGCGGGCGTCCTCCAGCACCTTGGCGTGCTCGCCCTTGCGGCCCCGCACCACCGGCGCCATCACCTGGATGCGGGTGCCCTCCGGCAGGGCCATGATCTGGTCGATGATCTGGTCCACCGTCTGCTGGCGGATCTCCTTCCCGCACTTGGGGCAGTGGGGCACGCCCACCCGCGCCCACAGCAGGCGCAGATAGTCATAGATCTCCGTCACCGTACCCACGGTGGAGCGGGGGTTCTTGCTGGTGGTTTTCTGGTCGATGGAGATGGCCGGGGACAGTCCGTCGATATAGTCCACATCGGGCTTGTCCATCTGCCCCAGAAACATGCGGGCGTAGGAGCTGAGACTCTCCACATACCGGCGCTGTCCCTCGGCGTAGATGGTGTCGAAGGCCAGCGAGCTCTTGCCGCTGCCGCTGAGACCCGTCAGCACCACCAGCTTATCCCGGGGGATGGCAACGTCGATGTTCTTCAGGTTGTTCTCCCGCGCACCCTTGATGAAAATTTCCTTTTGCATGGTATTCCTCGTTTCTGCAACTAATTTCGCAGATAAAGTCTATATAAACTATTTTTTAATGTCAAGTTGATAATAAAATTTATACAATGATATCCGCCGTTGCCGCCTGCAGCAGACCGATGAGGTCGCCGGGACGGCACTCCACCTGGGCGCCGATCCTCCCCGCACTGACGCAGATGGTGTCGTACAGCGCCGCCGTTTCGTGGAACACCGTGGGGAACTGCTTCTTCATGCCCACGGGGCTGCACCCGCCGTGGACGTAGCCCGTCAGGCCCAGCAGCTCCTTCTGGGGCAGCATGGCCACGGACTTCTCCCCCACTGCTTTGGCCGCCTTCTTCAGGTCGAGGCTCTCCGCCACCGGGATGTCGAACACATAGTACCCGCCGGAGGCGCCCCTTGTCACCAGCGTCTTGAACACACGCTCCGGCGGCTGTCCCAGCGTCTGCGCCACGGACACGCCGTCAATGGGGCCGTCTGGGTCGTAGGCGTGGGCGGTGTAGGCGATCTTTTTCTGCTCCAGCGTGCGCATCACGTTGGTCTTTTCCTCTTTGTGCTTTGCCATGGACGATACCTCCTCAGAACACATACTGCGCCAGTACGCTCAGGATCAGGATATGGACGGGATAGAAGGCGTAAAAGCCGTACTGCACCGCCCTGTTGGAAAAAACCCGCTCTCCGTTGTACAGGAAAATGGGGATCAGCGCCAGCATGGCCAGCATCTCCACCCGCCACGCCGAGCAGAACCAGCAGAAAAGGCCCGTGCCCACCAGCTGGATGGCCCACCTGCCCTTGGCCTCCCTGCTCAGGTAGAACAGCACCACCAGCAGCACGCCCCATCCGCCGTAGTCCGTATTGCCCCACTGTCCCAGAATAAAGCCCACGGCGATGGCGGCGTCCGCCGGCAGCCGCTGCCACATTTCCGGCCTTGTTCTGGCCCAGTCCATGGCCCAGCACACCAGCGCACCGATAAGCAGCGTCCACAGCACGTTCTGGTACTGCAGGGAGAACCACTGTCCGCTGCACATCAGGTTGAACGGCAGCTCTGACAGCAGGGCGAACAGCAGCAGCCGCGCGGCGTACCGCTTCCTGTCATGGGTATGGGCGCAGCCCTCCGCGATGAGAAAGCAGAAGATGGGAAAGGCCACCCGCCCCACGCACCGCATCCACAGGACGTAGGGAAACAGGGTAAAGCCCATGTGGTCGATGAGCATGGACACCACGGCCAGCAGCTTCAGGTGCAGGCTATTCAGCGGCAGCTTCTTTTCGTTCATGTCGTCCCTCCCGCGCCAGCAGCGCCACGCAGCCGATGACACAGCCCACGCCCAGCACCGTCCAGACGGTCAGGGCCTCGTGGAACACGGTGATGCCCACCAGTGTCTCCACCACCGGCTCAATGTTGGTGATGATGGAGGCGCGTCCGCTCTCCACGCCCTCCAGTCCCTTGGTGTAGAAGATGTAGGGCAGCACCGTGGCCACGATGACCACGCAGATGCCGCCGATAACGCCCCTTGGCTGCTGGAATACCGGCAGCAGCGCCGGGATGTCCGCAAAAAACACAGAGCCAAGCCCCGCCACCAGAAATGTCCAGTAGATCATGGTGTAGCTCTCATAGTGGGCCAGACCGTAGTGGCTGAACACGGTGTAGCTGGCGTAGCACATGCCGGACACCACGCCCAGTCCGATACCGGCCCACGAGGCGGTCATGTCTCCGCCCAGCACGCCGCTGACCATAATGCAGCCCAGCAGCGACACGCACAGCGCCGCGATCTTCCCCTTCGTCAGCGGCGTTTTCCACAGCACGGCGCTGGCCAGCACCACGAAGGACGGCGCCAGATACAGCAGCACTGCCGCCACCGACAGCGAGCACATGGTCTGGCACTGGAAATACACCACGCTCAGCAGCAGGATGCTGATAAGCCCCGACCCAAGAAAGATGGGCAGATGCTTCAGCCGGATGCGGAACACCTGCCTGTGGAACAGGGCGAACACCACCGTCAGCACCAGCAGCGTCCCGAAATTTCGGACGAACACCCGGTTGCCCAGCGTCATGCCCGCCTCCGTCAGCAGCCGGTTGGAAAACCCGATAAAGCCCCAGCACACGGCGCTGAGGATCACATAGATATACGAGATGGTCTTGTTCATGGTTCTTTTTCTCTATTTCTGCCCCCGCAGCTGGATGATCTGGTCGCGCAGCAGCGCGGCGTACTCAAACTCCAGCATACGGCTGGCCTCCTTCATCTCTTTCTCCAACCGGGCGATGGTCTCCGCCCGCTCCCGGTCGCTGAGCTTCTTCTTCGACAGCTTGGAGGCGTCCTCCGCGCTGTGGCTGATCTCCACCATCTCCCGCACGCTCTTGCGGATGGTGCGGGGTACGATGCCGTGGGCGCGGTTGAAGTCATCCTGCAATTTCCGGCGGCGCTCCGTCTCGTCCATGGCCGAGCGCATGGACGGCGTCACGGTGTCCGCGTAGAGGATCACCAGACCCTCCGCATTGCGGGCGGCGCGGCCGATGGTCTGGATCAGGCTTGTCTCGCTGCGGAGGAAGCCCTCCTTGTCCGCGTCCAGTATGGCCACCAGCGATACCTCCGGCAGGTCCAGTCCCTCCCGGAGCAGGTTGATGCCCACCAGCACGTCGAATTCGCCCAGCCGCAGGTCGCGGATGATCTCCATCCGCTCCAGCGCCGACACGTCGGCGTGCATATACCGTACCTTGATGCCCAGCCCCCGGAAGTGGGCGGTAAGGTCCTCCGCCATCCGCTTGGTCAGCGTGGTCACCAGCACCCGCTCGTTCTTTTTCTCCCGGATATGGATCTCCGACACCAGATCGTCGATCTGCCCGGTGATGGGGCGTACCTCCACCCGGGGATCCAGCAGCCCCGTGGGACGGATGACCTGCTCCACCACCTGATCGGCGTGCTCCTTTTCAAACTCCCCCGGCGTGGCGGAGACGTACACCGCCTGATGGAACCGCTCCTCGAACTCCTCGAACTTCAGGGGGCGGTTATCAAAGGCGCAGGGCAGGCGGAAGCCGTACTCCACCAGACTCTGCTTGCGGGCATGGTCGCCGTTGTACATGGCCCGCACCTGGGGCAGCGTCACATGGCTCTCGTCCACGAACAGCACAAAATCATCGGGAAAGAAGTCCAGCAGCGTCATGGGCGGGGAGCCTGCCGGCCGCTGGGAGATGATGCGCGAATAGTTCTCGATGCCGGAGCAGTATCCCAGCTCCCGCATCATCTCCACATCGTAGCGGGTGCGCTGGTCGATACGCTGGGCCTCGATGAGCTTGCCCTGCGCCTCGAACAGTGCCTTCTGCTGCGCCAGCTCCCGCTCGATCTCCTCCGCCGCACGCTCCAGCTTGTCCTTGGGGGTGACGTAGTGGCTGGCGGGATACACCGCCACATGCTGCAGGGACTTCAGCGCCGCGCCGGTGACGGGGTGGAACTCGGTGATGCGCTCGATCTCATCGCCGAAGAACTCCACCCGGATGGCCCGGTCCTTGTAGTACGCCGGGTACAGCTCCACCGTGTCGCCCCGCACACGGAACATGTTGCGCTGGAACGCCACGTCGTTCCGCTCGTACCGGTCCTCCACCAGCCGCCGCAGCAGCTCGTCCCGGTCCATGGTCATCCCCGTCCGCAGGGAGATCATCATCCGGGCGAAGTCGTCCGGCTCGCCCAGTCCGTAGATGCAGCTCACCGACGACACCACGATAACGTCCCGCCTCTCCAGCAGCGCGCAGGTGGCGGACAGCCGCAGCCGGTCGATCTCCTCGTTGGTGGAGGCGTCCTTTTCGATGTAGGTATCCGTATGGGGGATGTATGCCTCCGGCTGGTAGTAGTCGTAGTACGACACGAAGTATTCCACAGCGTTGTGGGGGAAGAACTCCCGGAACTCCTCGCACAGCTGGGCCGCCAGCGTCTTGTTGTGGGCCAGCACCAGCGTGGGCCGGTTCACCTTCTCAATGACCTTCGCCATGGTATAGGTCTTGCCGGACCCTGTGACGCCCTTGAGCACCTGCTCCCGCAGGCCGTTCTCCAGCCCCTGCGCCAGCTTCTCGATGGCCTGGGGCTGGTCGCCGGCGGGACTGTATTCTGAAACAACTTTGAAATCAGGCATAGCGCCCTCCCTTTATCTCTGCAAAAATCCACTCTCCGCCATGGAGACGTAGTCGTCGTCCGCCACGACGATGTGGTCAGCCAGCCGGATGCCCAGCGGGGCCAGCGCCTCCTGGATGCGCCGGGTCACCAGCACGTCCGCGTCGGAGGGCAGCGCCACACCGCTGGGGTGGTTGTGCGCCAGAATGATGGTGCTGGCTCCGGCGTACAGGGCGTTCTCCACCACCTGCCGCACATGGACGGCGGAGGCGGACACCGTCCCCTTGGCAATGCACCGGCAGGTCAGCAGCTTGCCCTTGCCGTCCAGGCACACCTGATACAGAAGCTCCCGCTTCTGCCCCGTCAGCAGCTCCATGAAGTAGGCGCCGGTGCGGTCCGGCGAATTGAGTATCTTCTCCGGCAGGCTGGTGATCCGTGCCCGCTGGCTGATGTCCGCCATCAGGCGCAGCAGCAGGGCGGCGCTGGCGCCCACGCCCTCCACTTGCTCCAGCTCCTCCGGTGCCGCCTGCAAAACGCCCTGCAGGCTGCGGAATCGCTTCAGCAGCCGGTGGGCCGTCTCGTTGGTGTCCTGCCGCGGGATGGCATAAAACAGCGCCAGCTCCAGCAGCTCGTGATCCGCCAGCGCGTCCGCGCCCATCTGGCGGTAGCGCTCCTTCGCCCGCTGCCGGTGCCCGTCGTGCAATCCCATATACGTCCCTCCCCGCCGCGTTTTTCCGAATAATATAGTATACCATGTCCCGGCCTGTCCTACAAGCTGTTTTTCCCCTTTTCCTCTCTCCATCCGACGGCATATCTTGACTTTTCCCCCAGTCTCTGCTATATTCTCCATGCAGTCCGTCGCCGCCGGGTGGCGGGCCCGCGTTCACCGGCGCGCCGTCAGGCCTTAGAAGGCGCGCCCCGTGGGCGCATTTTTTTGTTTTTCGGGAGGTTTTTCTTATGGCATGGGTCTATCTCATCATCGCCGGCGGGCTGGAGGTGTTCTGGTCCACCTTCATGAAGCTGTCCGAGGGCTTCACCAGACTGTGGCCGTCCATCTGGACCATCGTGGGCATGCTGGCCAGCTTCTTCTTCCTGTCGCAGGCCATCAAGACCCTGCCCATGGGCACGGCCTACGGCGTCTGGACGGGCATCGGCGCGCTGGGCGCGGTGATCGTGGGCATCGCGGCGTTCCACGAGCCGGTGACGGCGGCGCGCCTCATTTTCGTGGGTCTGCTGCTCATCGGCATCATCGGCCTGAAGCTCACCGCGTAACGGCTCTACAACAAAGGAAAGGCGTGACGAAAGTCACGCCTTTCCTTTTTATCCGTTTCACGCCTTGGGAAAGCTCCACCGGAACACGGCGGCACAGATGCGCAGCACCACCGTCACGCCGCAGCCGGCCAGCATGGCCAGCCCCGTCCCCAGCGGCCACAGGGCGCGGCACACCGCCGCCCCGGCCAGAGACGCGCAGGCATATATGTGCTTGGTGAAAATATAGGGCCGCTCCATGCAGCACACATCCCGCAGCACGCCGCCGCCCACGCCGGTGACGGCGCCTAAAAACAGCACCAGGAACCAGTTGGCGCCATACCCCGCCTGCACGGCGATAGCCGCGCCGTGGGCGGAGAAGATGCCCAGGCCGATGGAATCTGCCACCAGCAGCACCGCCTCGGCGTATCGGTTGTGCATGTCCGTTTTCCGCCGCCGCCAGATGTAAAACACCAGCACCGACACGGCGATGGCCATCAACGCCTGAACAGGGTCCCGCAGCGCCGCCGGCGGCGTCTGGCCCAGCATCACATCCCGCAGGATGCCGCCGCCCACCGCCGTGGTCATGCCCATCATGGCCACGCCGAACAGGTCCATCCCCTTGCGGATGCCCAGCGCCGCGCCGGACACGGCAAAGGCCACGGCCCCGATCATTTCAAAATACAGCTGAAAGCTTCCCATGGTATCCCTCCCCGACCTGCCTACTATACACCGTCTCTCCGCTTTCGGCAAGTCCTACATCAAAGCGCCCCGCGCCGCCCGGATTTCCGCGCCGTGCGCACGGCAGCTGCCTGTGTCCGGCAGTGCCCCTTTCCCGCGCTGCTCCGCCGCCCGCATCGTCCTCTGTCTCCCAGCGGCCCCGCCGCTTTCCCGCGGCATCACCCCCGGTATTTCCACTTCCGCGCGGCGGCAGCCTTTTCCCCGCCCCCGCGCAGCTTCTCCGCCCTGTCCCCGGCGCGGCCCTGCCTGCGCCGTCTCCGTTTCCTGTGTCCCCTCGCCGCCCGTACCTCTGCGCGAAAAAAGGCAGGGCCTCGGCCCTGCCTTTTTTCTTGGGAGATTTGGGATTTGGGAGAGAAAAAAGAAAGAAAAGTAGAGAAATAGCATATCTCATCACATCGGACGGGATGCGGCGGCGTCCCTCTCCTTTGTGATTTTTACTATATCACGAAAATATCCGCTTGTAAAATTGAAGTTGTTCGCGTAAAATATAAGCGATTTTTGATATATTTTAGGAGAAACGCCATGACGAATCTGGACATCGAGACATTCTGGGCCGTGGTGCAGCACGGCACCATGACGGCGGCGGCCGAGGCGCTGTACATCACCCAGCCCACGCTGTCCATGCGCATCCGCGCACTGGAGGAGCGGGTGGGCACGCCGCTGTTCGTCCGGGGCAAGGGCCAGCGCCGCATCCAGCTCACCGCCGCCGGCCAGAAATTCCTGACACTGGCCCGCCGCTGGCAGCGCCTCCTGTCGGAGACGGACGCCCTGTCGGAGCTGGAGCAGCGCGCCTATCTGCGCATGGCCGCCACCTACACCACCAACCAGTACATCCTGCCGGCGGTGTACCAGAAGTTCCTGTCCCTGCACCTGCCGGTGTCCCTGTGGATCCACACCCTGCGGGACGTGGACTCGGCCCAGGCCCTGCTGAACCACGAGCTGGACTTCGCCCTCATCGACAGCAACACCGTGTTCAACAGCCAGCTGGAGGTGCGCCCCATCTTCCGGGAACGGTTCCTGCTGCTCTCCTCGCCGGACAGCAGCTACCCGGCGGAGACGGACCCCGCCGCGCTGGACCCCGCCAACGAGATCCTGGTCACCTGGGACCCGGACTTCATCCGCTGGCACGACAGCTCCTTCGGCCCCGGCGCCCGCCCCCTGCTGTACGCCGACACCCTGCAGGCGGCGGACTTCTTCCCCCGGACGGAGGACCTGTGGGTGGCCGCCCCGGCCATTGCCGCCGCCTCGCTGGACCGCTCCAAGGCGCGGGTCTGCCGCTTCACCCAGGCGCCGCCGGACCGCGTCAACTATCTGGTGACCCGCCGGGGCGAGGAGCTGCCGGAGCCGGCCCTCATTTTTCTGGACGCCCTGCGGGAGCACCTGCTGGGCCGGGAGAATGTGCAGGTATATTTGTAAAAAAGCTGTAAAAGCGGGTTGACACGCCCCGTTTTTTGGCATAGGATAGGCGTGTACAACAAAACATGTCCGGTAGGTAAGGCTACCGCGAGGGATATGGGCTGCTGCCGCGAAATGGTGGAGACACCATAAGATGGTTTGAGCAGGTACTATCGAAACCAAGGTAGTATCTAACGCAGCTTCACCGCCCCGCGATGCTAAAGCTTGTAACGGTACACAGGTCACGTTTCCCCGTGGCCCGCTTATGGTACGCAGCAGGCATTCTACCGCCCGCTGCGTGTTATTTTTTTGTTGAAAGGAGGAGCAGGCCATGATCGACTATCAGGAGGAGCTGGACCGCTATCTGGAGCAGATCGAGACGCTGGCGCACGACAAGGAGTATGCCCGGCTGCGTGACCTGTTCCTGCCCATGGAGCCCGCCGACATCGCCCTGCTGCTGGAGGAATCCGGCTCCGAGCTGATGCCCCTGCTGTACCGTCTGCTGCCCAAGGAGACGGCAGCGGAGGTATTCGTGGAGCTGGAGCCGGAGAGCCAGGAAATGCTCATCAACGGCTTTTCCAACACCGAGCTGAAGGAGGTGCTTGACGAGCTGTATCTGGACGATGCCGTGGACATCGTGGAGGAGATGCCCGCCAGCGTGGTCATCCGCATTCTGGACAAGGCCACGCCGGAGATGCGCAAGTCCATCAACGAGATCCTGAAATATCCGGAGGATTCCGCCGGCTCCATCATGAACATGGAGTTCCTGTCCCTGAAGAAGGACATGACGGTGGAGGACGCCTTCAAGCGCATCCGCCGCATCGGCGGCGAGCTGGAGACCATCAACATCCTGTACGTCACCGACCCCACCCGCCGCCTGCTGGGCGTGCTGTCCGTCCGCGACCTGCTGCTGGCCAACGAGGACGATGTCATCGAGGACATCATGGACCCGGACGTGGTGTGGGCCAAGACCATGGACGACAAGGAGGACGTGGCCCAGGCCCTGAGCAAATACGACTTTCTGGCCATGCCCATCGTGGACATGGAGAACCGCCTGGTGGGCATCGTCACCGTCGACGACGCTATAGACGTCATCGAGGAGGAGACCACGGAGGACTTCGAAAAGATGGCCGCCATGCTGCCGTCGGACAAGCCCTACCTCCGCACCGGCGTGTTCGCCACATGGAAATCCCGTCTGCCGTGGCTGATGATCCTGATGCTGTCGGCCACGTTCACCGGCATGATCCTGAACCACTACGAAAACGCACTGGCCGCCTGTCTGGTGCTGAACGCCTACATCCCCATGCTGTCCGGCACCGGCGGCAACTCCGGCACCCAGGCCTCCGTGGCCGTCATCCGCGCCCTGAGCCTGGACGAGGTGGACTTCTCCGACGTGCTGCGGGTGCTGTGGAAGGAGCTGCGCGTCTCCCTGCTGTGCGGCCTGTGCCTGGCCGCCGCCAACTTCCTGAAGATGCTGGTGGTGGACCGGCTGCTGCTGGGCAATGCCGAGGTCACGCCCATGGTGTGCCTGGTGGTGTGCCTGACCATCCTGTTTGTGGTGGTCTTTGCCAAGTGCGTGGGCTGCTCCCTGCCGCTGCTGGCGGAAAAGGTGGGTCTGGACCCCGCCGTCATGGCCAGCCCCTTCATCTCCACCATTGTGGACGCCACCAGCCTGCTGATCTACTTCCGCTTCGCGTCGTGGCTGCTGGGCATCTGAAAATTTGTATTTTTTCCATGGCATAGTGCCGCGGTTTTCGGACAAGATAGAGTCGGGTCGTATGGCCTGACTCTATTTTTCTTTTACGGGAGGAAACGCCATGAATCGCGCTTGTACCAACGACGGGTGCAGCTGCACCCCCAATTCTTCCATCAAGTGTACCGTTACCAACTGCGCCCACCACTGCAAGGACGTGAACAACTGCGGCCTCAGCTCCATCCAGGTGGGCACCCATGAGAGCAATCCCTCCATGGACCAGTGCACCGACTGCCAGAGCTACCAGAAGTGCCAGTAACGCTGCCCGCGTGCTGACCGGCAGAGAGCCTCCGTTTTCCGGATGCCGTCTGCCCCTCCGTGTGCCGACCCACACGGAGTACATACCAGAGGAGGTGACGGACATGCGCACATCGGTGAAATACGCCGTGGCCGGCACGCTGGCCGGCGCCGCCAACGGCTGCTTCGGCGGAGGCGGCGGCATGGTGCTGCTGCCCCTGCTCACCCGCTGGTGCCGTGTGGAGGAGAAAAAGGCCTTCGCCACCTGTGTGGCGGTGATCCTGCCCTTCTGCGTGGTGTCCGCCGCCGTCTATCTGCTGCGCACGCCCTTCGATCTCGTGCAGGCCCTGCCCTACCTGCTGGGCGGACTGGCCGGCGGCTTCGTGGGCGGCAGGCTGTTCCCCCGGGTGCCCGCCCCGTGGCTGCGGTATCTCTTTGCCGCCTTTCTGGTGTACGGCGGCATCCGGTATCTCCTGTGACGGCGTGGCTCCTGCCGGTGCTGGCGGGCTTCTGCACCGGCATCCTGTCCGCGTGGGGCGTGGGCGGCGGTACCCTGCTCCTGCTGCTGATGACCCTGTTTCTCGGCGTGGAGCAGTCCGACGCCATGGCCATCAACCTGCTGTACTTCCTGCCCACCGCCGCCATGGGGCTGCTGTACCACCGGAAGAACGGCCTCTTGGAGCGCGCCGTCCTACGCGCCGCCGCACCGTGGGGCACGGCGGCAGCCGCCGCCGGCGCGCTGCTGGCCACCGCCGTGGACGTGTCCCTGCTGCGCCGTCCCTTCGGCATCTACCTGCTGCTGGCCGCCGCCAGTCTGCTGCTGCAAACAAAAAAACCGGGAAAGACATGATGTCTTTCCCGGTTTTTCCGTATCAGTCCTCGCTGGCGTACAGCGTCACGTCCACGTCGAACACCTGTCCGTCCCGCTGGACGGTGAGGGTCATGGTGTCGCCTACCAGATGGGTGCGCCGCACCGCCATCAGGTCGTTGATGCCGTGCAGCTCCTGTCCGTCGGCCCGCAGCAGCACATCGCCGGGCAGCAGGCCCGCCTCCTGGCCGCCGCCCTCCGACACGGTGTATACCATCACCTGTCCGCCGTTCTCGCTGTTCTCGGTGACCATGATGCCCAGCACGGGCACGCCCCGGAACCGTCCGTTGGCGATGATGTCGTTGACCACGAAGCAGGCGTCGCTGATGGGCAGGGCAAAGCCAAGTCCCTCCACGGTGGCCTCCGCCTCACTGCCGTTCCCGCTCATTTTCAGGGTATTGATACCGATGACCTGCCCGTACTCGTTGATCAGCGGGCCACCGGAGTTGCCGTTGTTCAGTGCCGCCGTGGTCTGCACCAGCGTCATCACGCGCCCGTCCACCTGTACATCCCGGTTGATGGCGGAGATGATGCCGTCGGTCAGGGTGCCCCGCAGCTCCACGCCCAGCGGGTTGCCGATGGCGTACACCGTGTCGCCCACGCGGCACAGGTCGCTGTCGCCGAACTCCGCCGCCGGCAGGCCCTCCGCGTCCGTGGCCTTCAGCACCGCCAGATCCCGCTCCTCGTTGTAGCCCACCAGCTTCGCGTCGTAGGTATAGCCGGTGTCCAGCGCGATCCAGCAGCTCTTGCCGCCGGAAATGACGTGGGCATTGGTGATGATATACCCGTCCTCCGTCATGATGACGCCGGTGCCGATGCTGGCCTGCTCGCCCTTGTCGGCCACCACCAGCACGGTGGAGGGATTCACCTTCTCATACACGTCCTGTATGCTCAGTTTCTCCCCCGCCGGGGCCGTGCAGACCAAAGACACCCCCGCCTCCCCCTGTATCCGGGGAATGGTGGTCTTTTCCACCTTGGAGATATTCACGATGCTGCTGGCGTCGCTGCCGTCTCCCGTTCCGCCGTCCACGGACGGTATGGCGCCGCCGCCCCGCAGGCTGGCGATGACTGTGGCCGTCACCACCACCGCCGCCAGTACGCCCATGGTGATGAGGAACGCCCACAGACCCTTCCTGCTCCGCTTTTCCGGCGGCGCGGGCTGAGGCGGCACAGCGCCCGCCGGCATGGGCCGCGGCTGCACATAGCAGTCCACCACCTCCTGCCCCTCCGGGCGCACATACCAGCTCACCACCTCCTGGGGCTCGGTCTGCTGATTTTCTCTGTTTTCATCCTGCATACGGTATATCCTCCGGCCTCAGCGGGCCATCTGCATGGTAAAGGTAAAGGCGGTAACGCCGTTCTCGCTGGTAACGGTGATCTTCTCCTTGTGCTGGGCCAGAATGGTCTTGACCACATACAGCCCCAGTCCGTAGCCGTCCTTGTCCTCGCTGCGGGACTTGTCCGACTTGTGGAACCGCTCGAACAGCAGGGGTATCTCCTCGGCGGGGATGGTGTTGCCCACGTTCCGCACGGTGACGTAGGCCTTCTCCCCGTTGACGGTAAGCCCCAGATACAGGGTGGACGCCGGTGCGGCGAACTTGGCCGCGTTCTCCAGCAGGTTGTACATCACCTGCGTGATGAGATCCCGGTCGCCCTGCACCATCACGGAGTCCTCCGGGATCTCCGCGTCCACATCCAGCCCCCGTCCCATGATCTTCTGCTCCATGGACAGCAGGGCGATGCGGGCGGACTCGCACAGGTCGAACTCCTCCTTCTTCATCTCCTGATTCTGGATCTGGGAGATGTCCAGCATCCGCCGGACAAGGCGGCTGAGCCGCCGGCTCTCGTCGGAGATGATCTGCAGGTACTGCCGCTCCTTCTCCGGCGGGATGGTGCCGTCCAGAATGCCGTCGGTGTAGCCGGCGATGGTGGTCATGGG
>OJPD01000867.1_pt1 | contig 19027 bp, 21 predicted proteins | sample 1598371 | NCBI WGS metagenome assembly OJPD01 (sample SAMN03922478, study PRJEB24848) | human gut metagenome | isolation source: stool sample | host: Homo sapiens | place: Germany | collected 2010-11
ACGGCACCGCCAAGGGCGGCATCGTCATCGCCATCGCCCAGGAGCTGCAGGTGCCCGTAAAATTCGTGGGCGTGGGCGAGGGCATCGACGACCTGCGGCCCTTTGATGCCAAAGAGTTTACAAGAGAGCTGCTGTAAGGAGGCGTGACCATGGAACGAGCAGACGGTCGGAAATATAACGAGCTGCGGCCCGTGGAGATGACGGCGGGCTTTACGAAATTTGCGGAGGGCAGCGTGCTCATCCGCTGCGGCGACACGGTGGTGCTGTGCAATGCCTCGGTGGAGGACCGCGTACCGCCCCATGTGCGGCCCGGCCACGGCTGGGTCACGGCGGAGTATTCCATGCTGCCCCGTGCCAACCGGGAGCGCAGCCGCCGGGACGTGGATAAGCTGAAGCTGTCCGGCCGCAGCGCCGAGATCCAGCGGCTCATCGGCCGCAGCCTCCGGGCGGCGGTGGACATGTCCCTGCTGGGCGAGCGCACCATCACCATCGACTGCGATGTGCTGCAGGGCGACGGCGGCACCCGCACCGCCTCCGTCACCGGCGGCTTCGCGGCGCTGGCGCTGGCCTGCCGCCGCCTGGTGGAGAGCGGCGACATCGGCCGCATGCCCATCCGTCACTATGTGGCCGGCGTGTCCGCCGGCATCGTGGCGGAAACGCCCATGCTGGACCTGCAGTATTCTGAGGACAGCCGGGCGCAGGTGGATCTGAACTGCATCATGAACGAGCTGGGTGAGATCATTGAGATACAGGGCACCGGCGAGGGCCGCGCCTTCTCTCTGAAGGAGCAGCAGGAGCTGGTGGAGCTGTGCGCCAAAGGCAACCGGGAGCTTATCCGGAAACAGAAAGAACTGCTGGGGGATATACTGCGATGAAATTTGTACTTGCCTCCCATAACAAGGGAAAGCTGGCCGAGATGCAGGCCGTTCTGGCCGATCTGGGCGTGGAGGTGGTGATGCCCGCCGAGCTGGGCATCACCGTGGATGTGGAGGAGACGGGGGAGACGTTTGCCGAGAACGCAGCCCTGAAGGCCAGGGCCATCATGGCCGCCAGCGGTCTGCCGGCCATTGCCGACGACTCCGGCCTGTGTGTCAACTGGCTCAACGGCGCGCCCGGCGTCTACTCCGCCCGCTACGGTGGACTGGACGACGATGCGGCCCGCTACCGTCTGCTGCTGCAGAATCTGCGGGGCGCCACGGACCGCAGCGCCTATTTCCACACCGCCATCGTCTGCGCCTTCCCCAACGGGGACGTGCTGACGGCGGAGGGCGACTGCCACGGCGCCATTGCCTTCGCGCCCATGGGAGACGGCGGCTTCGGCTACGACCCGGTGTTTCTGGTGCCGTCCCTGCGCAAGACCTTTGCCCAGCTGACGCCGGAGGAGAAGAACGCCATCTCCCACCGGGGCAACGCTCTGCGGAAATTTGCGGCGGAGCTGAAGGACTATCTGGCAAATAACGGACATTTGGAGAAGTAAGCTATGGAACTGACAAGCAAGCAGCGGGCCCAGCTTCGGGGGCTCGCCAACGACATCGACACCATCGTGCAGGTGGGGAAGGACGGCATCGGCGAAAACCTGGTCAAGCAGGTCAACGACGCGCTGGAGGCCCGGGAACTCATCAAGGGCCGGGTGCTGGAGAACTCCATGCTCACCGCCCGCGAGGCGGCGGAGGAGCTGGCCGTGGCCGCCCGCTGCGAGGTGGTGCAGGTCATCGGCAGCAAGTTCGTGCTCTACCGGATGCAGCACGACAAGAGCAAACGGAAGATCGAACTGGTAAAGGCGCAGCGGCCTGCCAACTGACGCATATTTTGGGAGAAAATACCTGTGAAAGCGGGTGAGAAGCATTGAAGATCGGCATTTACGGCGGGACGTTCGACCCGCCCCACAACGGGCACATCGCGGCGGCAAAGGCCGCCATGGAGCGGCTTTCGCTGGATAAGCTGCTGCTGGTCCCCACGTTTATCCCGCCCCACAAGGAACTGCCGGCGGGGGCGGCATCGCCGCAGCAGCGGCTGGACATGACGGTGCTGGCCACGGCGGCGCTGGGCAAAAAAGCCGAGGTGCTGGATGTGGAGCTGCGGCGCGGCGGCCCCAGCTATTCCTGGGAAACGCTGTGCATGATGAAGCAGCAGTATCCGGATGATGAAATTTTCCTGCTGATGGGCTCGGACATGTTCCTGACCCTGCAGGACTGGCGGGAGTCGCGGCAGGGGATGTCCATGGCCCGCATCGGCGCGTTCAGCCGCATGCAGGGCGGCGAGGAGGCCGCCTTTGCCCGGCAGAAGGCGTTTCTGGAGCGGGAGTACGGCGCGGACGTGACCGTTATCCCCAATCCGCAGGTGGTGGAGCTGTCCTCCACAGAGGTGCGGCAGGCGCTGGCCCAGGGCGGCGGCGCGGATCTGCTGCCCGCCGCCGTATACGGCTATGTACTGCGGGAAAAGCTGTACGGTACGCACATGCCTCTGGCAGGACTGACGCCGGATGAGCTGCGGCCCATCGCCCTGAGCTATCTGAAGCCCAAGCGGATGCCCCATGTACTGGGCACGGAGCAGGAGGCGGTGCGTCTTGTCCGCCGCTACGGCGGCGACGAGAACCAGGCCCGCATCGCGGCGCTGCTCCACGACTGCACGAAGAAACTGGATATGCCGGAGCAGCTGGCGCTGTGCGCGGAGTACGGCATCGAGCTGGACGAACTGGAGCGGAAGGCCCTGAAGCTGCTGCACAGCAAGACCGGTGCCGCCATTGCCCGCGGTGTGTTCGGCGTGGAGGACGCGGTGTACGATGCCATCTGGTATCACACTACCGGCAAGCCGGACATGACCCGGCTGGAGAAGATCATCTATCTGGCGGACTACATCGAGCCGAGCCGGGATTTTGACGGCGTGGAGGAGCTGCGCCGCGCTGTGTACGAGGATCTGGACCATGGCCTGCTGATGGGCCTGACCATGACCATACAGGAGATGGAGGAGATGGGGAATCCCGTCCACCATCTGACCCGCGACGCGCGGGACTACTTATTGAAAAGAGGGATACGATGAAAACACCGAAGGAACTGGCCCTGCTGGCGGCCCGCGCGCTGTCCGATAAGAAGGGAAAGGAGATCCAGGCGCTGGAGATCGCTGACCTGACCACGCTGGCGGATTATTTCGTGCTGGCCACCGGTTCCAGCAATACCCAGATCAACGCGCTGGTGGACAATGTGGAGAAGGTGCTCCACGAGGAGGCCGGCGAGGATCCGCTGCACCGGGAGGGCTACCGCGGCGGCACATGGGTGCTGCTGGACTACGGCTGCATCGCCGTCCATGTGTTCAACCACGAGGCCCGGGAGTTCTACGGGCTGGAGCGTCTGTGGCGGGACGGCAAGCCTCTGGATCTGACGGGCATCACCGACGACCACGAGTGAACGAAAAAAATAAAGCTTCAGGCCGCTTTCAGCGGCCTGAAGCTTTATTTTTTCCGAGGATACGGCTGTGTCACATCGGTGCGGCACAGCAGATAGTCCACGCTGACACTATAGAGGTCGGCCAGCGCACACAACAGCTCGTCCGTCAGCGGCTGCGTTCCGGTCTCTACATAGCTGTATTTGCGCTGCGTGATGCCGATGGCATTTGCCACCTGCTGCTGTGTCATATCATGGTCATCCCGCAGATCCCTGATGCGGTTCCGCATGTCAACACCCCCGTCTGCCTGATCGTTCATAAGTGAAACGTTTTTTGCCTTTCAAGGGATGATGCGTACTACATCGTTGGGCGAACAGCCGACAAGCCGGCAGAGCTTCTCCAACGTGACAATGGTGATGTTTCTGTTCTTTTTCAGAGAATCCAGCGTCTTATTATCAATGCCATTTTGCAGCAGATAGTATTGGGACACGCCATTTTTGCGCATGGTCTCCCACAGCGGACTGTAATCAAAAATGGCATTCACCCCCAATGTGCAGCTGATAGCTTCATTATATGGAAAAATGCCAAAATCAATATTGTGGATATATACACAATGCGGTATAGTACAGAAACAGGGGGTGGAAAAATGGCGGATTACAAGGCGATGTATCTGGCGGCGATGGACGCCATGGAGCAGGCGGTGACGCAGCTCATCGAGGCGCAGCGGAAATGTGAGGAGCTGTATGTGGTCTCCTGCCAGCGCGAGGAGCAGCTGCTGCACAAAAATTGTCATTATGACGAAAAAGAGGGCTTGACAATCGGCAAAAAAGCGATAAAATAAGCCTTGATATCGCAACATGCGAGGATGGGAAAAAGACGAGGCAGGCCCGCCGAAAGAGAGCCGGCGGCTGGTGTGAGCCGGTGGGGGCGCTTCGTTGTACTGGCCCCGGAGCATTCCGCCTGAACAGGGCGGGACGGAGGCGCACCGTTACAGGCGCGGCCCCTTGCAAGAGGGGAGCTGAGCGCCGTCCGGGTGACCGGCGGCGGTATCAGGGTGGTAACACGTTCTGACACGTCCCTGACCGTTTTCAACGGTCGGGGATGTTTTTTTGTAAACAGGAAAATTTCAGATATTGTAAGGAGAAGCAGCATGAATTACGATTTTGCGGCCATTGAAAAGAAGTGGCAGGCCAACTGGGAAAAGACCAAGCCCTACGCCGCCGTCACCGGCGACAAGCGCCCCAAGTTCTACGGGCTCATCGAGTTCCCCTATCCCTCCGGACAGGGCCTGCACGTCGGCCATCCCCGGCCCTTTACCGCCATGGACATCGTCACCCGCAAAAAGCGGATGGAGGGCTACAACGTCCTGTTCCCCATCGGCTTTGACGCCTTCGGCCTGCCCACGGAGAACTACGCCATCAAGAATCACATCCATCCGGCTGTGGTGACGAAGAACAACATCGAGAATTTCACCAACCAGCTGAAGATGCTGGGCTACGGCTTCGACTGGGACCGCTGCGTGGACACCACCGACCCCAACTACTACAAGTGGACCCAGTGGATCTTCCTGCAGATGTTCAAGCACGGCCTGGCCTACAAGACCACCATGCCCGTGAACTGGTGCACCAGCTGCAAGTGCGTGCTGGCCAACGAGGAAGTGGTCAACGGCGTGTGTGAGCGCTGCGGCAGCGAGGTCATCCGTAAGGAAAAGAGCCAGTGGATGCTGAAGATCACCGCCTACGCCCAGCGCCTTATCGACGATCTGGACGACGTGGATTACATCGAGCGCGTGAAGATCCAGCAGCGCAACTGGATCGGCCGTTCCACCGGCGCTGAGGTGACGTTCAAGACCAACGTAGGCGACGAGGTCACGGTGTACACTACCCGTGCCGACACGCTGTTCGGCACCACCTACATGGTCATCTCCCCGGAGCATCCGCTGCTGAAGAAGTGGCAGCCCCTCATCAAAAACTGGGACGCCGTGGCGGCGTATCAGGACGAGGCGGCCCACAAGTCCGACTTTGAGCGGGGCGAGCTGAACAAGGAAAAGACCGGTGTGCGGCTGGAGGGCATCGAGGTCATGAACCCCGTGACCCATCAGGCCCTGCCCATGTTCGTGTCCGACTACGTCCTCATGGGCTACGGCACCGGCATCGTCATGGGCGTGCCCGGCCACGACCAGCGCGACTGGGAGTTCGCCAAGAAGTTCGGCCTGCCCATCATCGAGGTGGTCAAGGGCGGCGATGTCACCAAGGAGGCCTTTGTGGCCAAGGACGACAGCGCCATCATGGTCAACTCCGGTTTCCTCAACGGCATGACCGTGAAGGAGGCCATCCCCGCCATGAAGAAGTACGTGGTGGAGCAGGGCTTCGGCAAGGAGAAGGTCAACTACAAGCTGCGCGACTGGGTGTTCTCCCGCCAGCGCTATTGGGGCGAGCCTATCCCCCTGGTGAACTGCGAGAAGTGCGGCTGGGTGGCCCTGCCGGAGGAGCAGCTGCCGCTGGTGCTGCCCCAGGTGGAGAGCTACGAGCCTACCGACGACGGCGAAAGCCCCCTGAGCAAGATGACCGACTGGGTCAACACCACCTGCCCCTGCTGCGGCGGCCCCGCCAAGCGTGAGACAGACACCATGCCCCAGTGGGCCGGTTCCAGCTGGTACTTCCTGCGGTATATGGATCCCCACAACGACAAGGCGCTAGCCAGCAAGGAGGCGCTGGACTACTGGTCCCCGGTGGACTGGTACAACGGCGGCATGGAGCACACCACCCTGCACCTGCTGTACTCCCGGTTCTGGCACAAGTTCCTGTACGACATCGGCGTGGTGCCCACCAAGGAGCCTTACGCCAAGCGCACCAGCCACGGTATGATCCTGGGCGAGGGCGGCGAGAAGATGTCCAAGTCCCGGGGCAACGTGGTGAACCCCAATGACATCGTGGCCCAGTACGGCGCGGACACCATGCGCCTGCACATCATGTTCATCGGCGACTTCGAGAAGGCCGTCAGCTGGAGCAACGAGGCCGTCAAGGGCAGCAAGCGCTTCCTGGACCGCTGCTTCAACCTGCAGGATATCGCTACCGCTGAGGAGGGCATCTCTGCCAAGAACGAGTCCATCGTCCACAAGACCATCAAGAAGGTGACGCAGGACATCGACGAGCTGAAGATGAACACCGCCATTGCCGCCATGATGACCATGGTCAACGAGTTCTATGCCAACGGCTGCTCCAAGGGCGACGTGGAGGTGCTGTGCCTGCTGCTCAGCCCCTTCGCCCCCCATATGGTGGAGGAGATGTGGGAGAACATGGGCTTTGCCGCCAAGTACGGCAAGATGGCCATGCAGATGGACTGGCCCGCCCACGACGAGGCCAAGACCGTGGACTCCCATGTGGAGATGGCCGTGCAGATCAACGGCAAGCTGAAGGGCACCGTCACCGTCCCCATGGACAGCGACGAGGCCGCGGTGGTGGCCGCCGCCATGGACACCGACAAGGTGAAAAAAGCCGTGGAAGGCATGTCTGTTGTCAAGACCATTCTGGTGAAGAACAAGCTGGTGAACCTCATCGTCAAGCCCGTCAAGTAAAATTGCGGTTTTTTGTGGGAAATAGCTTGACAAGGTGCCGTTTCATCGGTATAATACATCCGTTAGTCATGCGAATGGCTCTTAAAGAGCACCCAGGATCGAGCCGGGTGCATCGGAGGGAGGGAAATATAGATGTCTGAAGTCCACGTCAAGGAAGGCGAGTCCCTGGACAGCGCTCTGAAGCGTTTCAAGAGAAGCTGCGCCAAGGCAGGCGTTCTGGCCGAGGTGCGCAAGAGAGAGTGCTATGAAAGCCCCAGTGTCAAGCGCCGCAAGAAGTCCGAGGCCGCGCGCAAGAACCGCAATAAGCGTTATTATTGATCCCACGAGAGCCTGAGGGTACATCCCTCAGGCTCTTACTTTTTCCCCAGCAGACCCGGCAGCGCCTCCGCCGCCTCCGGCAGGGACAGCATACCGGCGGCGATGCCCAGCTCCGCCCCCAGCGCCATCTTGCGGCGCAGTGTGTCCGCGTCGTCAAACAGAACGAAGTGGGTCATGCCGCCCTCGCCATAGGTGAAGTACCGGGCGCACAGCTCCGGGGAAAAGAACACGGGCCGCTGTCCCCGCAGCGCCGTCAGCTGCTGGGCGGTCAGTGCCGTGCCGTCCCCGTAGGGCGCGGGGAGGGAGAAGTCCGCCCGCACGCAGGCCAGATCCAGCGCGATCCGCCGGGGACCGAAGCGGCGGCAGACCTCCTCCAGACGCCGGCGCAGCGTTCCGCCGGAGAGGGCCGTGCTCACCACGATCCGTGCGTCCGCCGTCTGTCCGCCGCAGCGCTCGGGGACGTACAGCGTGCGCCCGTAACTGCGGCACAGCGTCTCCAGCGCGGTCACCGCGGCGGCGGGCAGCACCGGCTCCAGTACCACGCCGGTATAGCCCCGCTGCAGGCACTGGCGCAGGATGTCCCGGGCCAGCGCCTCCGTCTGGGGCGGGGAGGGACAGTCTGTCCCCGTTACCAGCAGCAGCCCGCTCCGGACCTCCGGCGGCAGCGCCAGCGCGGCCAGTCGGCCGCCGCTGTCGATGCGGTAGGCGGCGTGGGCAATGGGCAGGCCCCAGCGCCGGGTTTCCGGCAGATAGCAGGGCGCGGCGGCCAGATAGAGCTGCATGCGGACACCCCCTTGTTTTTGCGGCGCACCAATGATACACTATCTGTATATGAGAGGAGGCGGCAGCCTATGCGATTTTCCATACGGCCGGACCGGGTCTATGCCGGCTACGAGCAGATAGAGGGGCAGGAGCTGGCCCGGCGGGGCATTCGGCTGCTGCTGTGCGACCTGGACTATACGCTGGCGCCCAAGTCCCAGCGGGAACCGGACGAGGCGGTGCGCCGGTGGATCGACACCATGCGGCAGGCGGGGGTGGAGGTCATGATCCTGTCCAACAACCGCAGTCCTGCACGGGTAGAGCAGTTCTGCCGTCAGCTGGGCATCAGCTATGAGGGTCACGCCGGGAAACCGGGGATCCGGGGATTCCGCCGGGCCATGGCCCGCTGCGGCGTGACGCCCCGGGAGACGGCCATGCTGGGCGACAAGCTGCTGACGGATATGCTGGGTGCCAACCGCAGCGGCGTCCTGGCGCTGATGGTAGAGCCGCGCGGCGGCGCCGCAGGCGCGTGGAACAAGGTGCTCCACGCCCTGCAAAGGCCGTGGAAGGCGGCGGCACGGGAAAAATAGGGCCCGCAGCCCACTTTTTTCACCGGAAACCCTTGCCAAACAGGCACTTATCATGTAGAATATATGAGGCCAATTTTCGGCCGGTATAATTCATTCGAGGGAATCGTGATATTCCCTCATCAATATGGGAGGAATATCAATATGGCAACTATTACCGCCGGTGATTTCAGAAACGGCAAGACCTTCGAGATGGACGGCAAGGTCATGCAGGTCGTGGAGTTCCAGCACGTCAAGCCCGGCAAGGGCGCCGCTTTCGTCCGCACCAAGATGCGCAACGTGGTGACCGGTGCTGTGACCGAGACATCCTTCAACCCCACCGCCAAGTTTGAGGAGGCCTTCGTGGATCGCCGCGACATGGCGTACAGCTACAACGACGGCGACCTGTATTACTTCATGGATCAGGAGACCTTCGACATGGTGCCCCTGAACAAGGAGCTGCTGGGCGATGCGTTCCGCTTCATCACCGAGAACACCGTGTGCAAGGTGCTGAGCTACAAGGGCAGCGTGTTCGGCCTGGAGTGCCCCAACTTCATGGATCTGGAAGTCACCGAGACGGAGCCGGGTTTGGCCGGCAACACCGCCACCAACACCCTGAAGCCCGCCACCGTGGAGACCGGCGCCGAGGTGAAGGTGCCCCTGTTCATCAACATCGGCGACAAGATTACCATTGACACCCGTACCGGCGAGTATATCGGCCGCACCAAGTAAGCACCACCAACCGACCGTACAGAAAGGAGCCGAACATGGAGATCTCTGAGAAGGTAGCATATCTGAAGGGTCTGGCCGAGGGCCTGAACCTGGATACCGACAGCAAGGAAGGCAAGCTGATCGCCGCCATCATCGACGTGCTGGACGACATGGCGGAGAAGTTCGCCGACATCGAGGACGAGCTGTGCGATGTGGAGGACGGCCTGGATGCCGTCAGCGACGACCTCAGCGATGTGGAGGAGACGCTGTACTTCGCCCTGGACGATGATGAGGACGAGGACGAAGATGAAGACGACGAGGAAGAGGAGTGCTTCATGACCAACTGCCCCGAGTGCGAGGAGGAGGTCTACTTCGACGAGTCCGTCCTGGAGGATGGCGAGGTCATCTGCCCCAACTGCGGCGCCAAGCTGGAGTTCGATCTCAGCGACCTGGCCAACGATGAGGGCGAGGACGAGGAGTAATTCTCAACGATAAAAACAGACAGTTCATGCGCACAGCGCATGAACTGTCTGTTTTTTTGTTACCGGTACATATCGCCGCCGGTGCGGACACTGCCGCGGACATCACCGCAGGTCACGTCGCCGTTGGCCCGCACGTCGCCCTCCACATTGCCGCAGGTCACATCGCACCCGGCGCTGACGCCGCCGCCTACGCCGCCGCAGGTCACGTCGCACCCGGCCCTCACATCGCCGCCCACATCGGTGCAGGTGACATCGCAGCCCGCGCTGACATTGCCCTCCACGGTGCAGCCGCACTCGCACACCACGTCAAAACGGCTGCTGATGCTGACGGCGGGGCCTTGATAGACGAACCGCAGCTCTCTGTCGCGGCCCGGCATCGCCGGTTCATCGGTGAGCAGTGTGTGGCCGTGGTACAGAACGACGTACAGCGTATCGTCGTCCGGCCATGGCAGGTCGTACAGTGCGGCCTCCTCCTGCGCCTCCGTGGGGGAGGCCGTCCGCCCGAACAGGGCGTCCAGCGTGACGCCGAACACATCAGCGATTCGGGGCAGCAGTTGGATGTCAGGGCAGGAGACCCCCGTTTCCCATTTGCTTACGGCCTGAAAGGTGACACCCAGGCGGGCGGCCAGCTGCTCCTGGGTCATGCCGCTGTCGCGGCGGAGCTGCGCCAGTGCGGCGCTGAGAGAGGATCCTGTCATGGAAGTGTGCTCCTTTCATTTGCTGTCTCCAGCATAGCGGAGACGGCACGGAAACGCAATAACGTGTCCGTTGAAAAGTCCGCAAAATGCTCAACCGGCGGTTGAATCAGCCCTCAGATGCTGCCGCTGACAGAGCGAACGATGTTCCGGGCTGCATCATACACCAGTGTGCCGCTGCGGCGGATGCCGTCCGTGCCGTCGTAGGCGTAGGCCAGCTCCAGCTGGCTGCCCGCCAGCCAATGGGGGTCGGACAGGGCGACACGGGGCAGATAGCTGCGCGCTGATACGCCGGGCAGCGCCGGCAGCAGGGGAGCGGCAGGGGCGTCCTCGTCCCGGTGGCCCGACAGCTGCAAAAGGATGTCGGCGGCATCCTGCCGCATGATGCCGGTGTCCGCACCGTCAGCGGGAAACGTCCAGACCTCCAGCCACGCTGAAGCGCCGCGGGTGCTGCCGCTGAGCAGCAGATACCGCCCGTCCGCCGACCATTCGAGCGTGTCCAGCGTGGTCAGGCGGCTGTCCAGTGCCAGCCGCGTCACGTCATGTGCCTCGCTCTGCCCGCAGAAGCTGCAGGGAGTGCCCGCCATGGAGAGGGGAGCGTCCGCTTCCATGCGGAAACGCCCGCCGATGAGGGCGTCTCGGTAGACGGACAGGGTAATGCCGTCCGGGGTGACGGTGCGGCGGTGGATGAACAGCGCACCGTTGTGCTGCAGGACCGCCAGCAGTGCCATGACTGCGGCGGCCAGCACGGCGGCCGCAATGAGACGATGCCGTTTCCGGCGCTGACGGCTGTTGGCGTCGGAGATGTCCAGCACCGCTTGTACGGCTGGGGAGGCCTCTGCCGCTGGCAGAGGCGGGGTGATTTGCGTCATGTGTTCCTCACTTTCTTCACGGCGGCAGGTCAGCAGGCGGTCTGTGTCCAGGCGCAGCACCGCTGCCAGTGGCTGCAGAAGGGTCACATCGGGGTAGCTGAGCCCGCGTTCCCATTTGCTTACTGCCTTGTCCGTCACATGCAGCAGCTGTGCCAGCTGCCGCTGCGTCAGACCCTGCCGCTTTCTCTGTTCGGCCACAAAAGTGCCGAAGGTCTGTTTGTCCAAAGTGATCACCTCGCTGCCATTGTAGCAGGCGGCGCGGAAAAAGCAACCGACTGTCGGTTTACCTGCCTGCTTTTTCGCATTTTTCACCGGATGACTGGGAAAATCCGACAAGGGTTGCCTAAAAGAGGAAAAAGCGGTATAATACTTCGTAACACACTTTGCGCCGCGCGCAAAGACCGATTTGAGGTATGAAGGATGAAAACACAGGAAAAGCTGAACATGACCATGCTCTGCGACTTCTACGAGCTGACCATGGGCAATGGGTATTTCCAGGCCGGGTACAAGGACCGCATCGTCTACTTTGACGTGTTCTTCCGCAAGGTGCCGGATGGCGGCGGCTTTGCCATCACGGCGGGACTGGAACAGCTCATCGACTACATCGAGGACCTGCACTTCACGGAGGAGGACATCGCCTATCTGCGGGGGCGGAACATGTTCTGCGAAGAATTTCTGGACTATCTGCGCGCCTTCCGTTTCACCGGCGACATCTACGCCATTCCGGAGGGGACGCCGGTGTTCCCCAAGGAACCGCTGGTGGTGGTGCGCGCCCCGGCCATCGAGGCCCAGCTCATCGAGACATTCACCCTGCTGACCATCAACCACCAGAGCCTCATCGCCACCAAGGCCAACCGCATCAACCGTTCCGCCCGGGGGCGGACGGTGCTGGAGTTCGGCTCCCGCCGGGCGCAGGGCGCCGATGCGGCCGTTATCGGCGCACGGGCGGCCTACATCGGCGGCGTGGCCGGTACGGCCTGCACCCTGTCGGACGAGGTGTACGGCGTGCCCGCCGGCGGCACCATGGCCCATGCCTGGGTGCAGATGTTCCCCAGTGAGCTGGAGGCTTTCAAGACCTACTGCCGCATGTATCCCACCAACGCCACACTGCTGGTGGACACCTACAACACGCTGCACTCCGGTATTCCCAACGCCATCCGCGCCTTTGACGAGGTGCTCAAGCCCATGGGCATCACCAAGTGCGGCATCCGTCTGGATTCCGGCGATCTGGCCTACCTGACGCAGAAAGCCCGGAAGATGCTGGACGAGGCGGGCTGGACGGAGTGCAAGATCTCCGTGTCCAACTCGCTGGACGAGTACCTCATTCAGGATATGCTGCTGCAGGGCGCGCAGATCGACATGTTCGGTGTGGGCGAGCGGCTTATCACCGCCAAGTCCGAGCCGGTGTTCGGCGGCGTGTACAAGCTGGTGGCCGTTGAGGAGCCGGACGGCACGGTGGTGCCCAAGATTAAGGTCAGCGAGAATGTGGAAAAGATCACGGTGCCCCACTTCAAGAAGCTGTACCGCTTCTATGGCCGGGATACCGGCAAGGCCATCGCCGATTACATGACCCTCCACGACGAGACGGTGGATGACACCAGGGACCTGACCATTTTCGATCCGCTGGCAACGTGGAAGAAAAAGCGCATCTACAACTTTGAGGCCCGGGAGCTGCTGGTGCCGGTATTCCTGAACGGAAAGCGGGTGTACGACAGCCCGCCGCTGCCGGAGATCCGCGACTACTGCCGGCAGCAGGTGGACACGCTGTGGGACGAGGTGAAGCGCTTCGACTATCCCCACAAGTACTACGTCGACCTGTCCGACAAGCTATGGGATATCCAGCAGCATCTGCTGCGCAGCTCCCAGGAGTAACAAAAAGGCAGGCCCGCAAGAAAGAGAGAAGGAGGAACGCCTGTGAAAAAACCGAAAGTCCAACAGAGAACAGAGCGCCGCATATCCGCGGCGCTGAGGCTGGTGCTGGTGGCGGTGCTGTTGGCGGCGCAGCTGTCGCTGGTGTTCCTCCTGAGCACTATCCTCAAGCAGCGGGCGGCGCTGGCCTATACGATCCTGGAGGTGCTGGCCTTTGCCTACGCCGTGTATATCTGGACGAAGCCCGGCACCACCAGCTACAAGGTGGGGTGGATATTCCTGATCCTGTTCCTGCCGGTGGTGGGGCTGATCCTCTACTGGCTGTGGAACGGCGGGTGTCAATCCAAGCGTCTGGACTTGAAAAAGCTGCCGCTGCCGCAGGAGCCTGCCTATAAGCTGGAGGAGAGCCGCCTCAATATCGAAAAGCTGCGGCAGCTCACGCCGCAATGGGCAGGACTGGCGTCATACCTAAATAGTAAAGGATTTACACTTTACAGGAATACACGGGCGACATACCTGCAAACGGGCAAGAAATTTCTGGAGGATATGCTGGACGCCATGGAGCGGGCGGAGCGCTTCATCTTTCTGGAGTACTTCATCATGGCGGAGGGCGAGCTGTGGGATCGCCTGACGGATGTCCTGCGGCGGAAGAGCGGGCAGGGCGTAGAGATCAAGCTGATCTTCGACGATTTCGGCAGCATGATGCGTATGCCGGCGGAGAAGGTGGAGGCGCTGCGCCGTGCCGGGGTGGAGGTCATCGTCTTCAATCCGGTACATCACTATGTGAACCGCCTGTACTTCAACTACCGCGACCACCGGAAGATCACCTGCATCGACGGCGATATCGCCTACACCGGCGGCGCCAATATTGCCGACGAGTATGCCGATATCATCCAGCGCTTCGGCTGCTGGAAGGACTGCGGCGTCCGGCTGGAGGGCGAGGGCGCGTGGGGGCTGACCCGGGAGTTTATCTTTATGTGGGAGCGGCTGGGCGGCGAAATGCACAGCGAGCATGACTATTACCGCCCCATGCACCATGCCCTGTCCGATGGCTTCTGCCAGACGGTGGTGGACGGGCCGGACAATAACCCGGACGCCACGGCGGAGGATGCGTTCCTCCAGCTCATCACCCGGGCGCGGCAGACGGTGTACATCACCACGCCGTATCTGGCCATTGACGAGCCTATGATCAAGGCGCTGTGCCTGGCCGGCGACAGCGGCGTGGACGTGCGGCTGATGATGCCGGGCATCCCGGACCACAAATTCGCCTATCAGGTGGCGCAGAGCTATTTTCCGGAGTTGACAGAACACGGTGTGAAGATATATACTTACACGCCGGGGCTTATCCACGGTAAGACCGTGATGGTGGACCGGGAGGCGGCGTTCATCGGCTCAGTGAACATGGATTTCCGCAGCTTCCAGCTGCACTTCGAGTGCGGCGAGATACTCTACCGAATGCCCGCCATCGAATCGCTGCTGGAGGATATGGATCAGATCCTCCAGCAAAGCGAGCGGGTAACGCCGGAGCGCATCAAGGCGCGGCCGTGGTACCTCCGGGTGGCCGGCGACGTGCTGCGTCTGTTTGCCATGTGGATGTAAGAGGGGAGGAGCACGGTTGGCCTGTTATATTTTCGGCGCGGGCAGCTATTACGGCCTGTCCCGGCGTCCCGCGCCGGGGGATACGGTCATCGCCGCCGACGGCGGCTGGCGCGTCTGCCGGGAGGAGGGCATCGTGCCCGACCTGCTGCTGGGGGACTTTGACTCCCTGCACACCGTGCCGGACTTTGCTCGTATCCGCCGCGTACCGGTGGAAAAGGACGACACCGACATGATGCTGGCCATCAAGGAGGGCCTTGCCCGGGGCGAGACGGCGTTCCACCTCTACGGCGGCGTGGGCGGGCGTACCGACCACACCATTGCCAACCTTCAAGGGCTTCTCTATCTGGCGGAGCGGGGTGCGCAGGGCTGGCTGTACGGCGACAGAGAGCGCTTTACCGCCATCTGCGGCGGGGAGATCACGCTCCCGGCCCGGGAAAAGGGCATCGTGTCCGTGTTCTGCATGGGCGCGGATGCTCAGGGCGTCACCATTGAGGGCGGCCAGTATACCGTACACGACGCGGTGCTGACGGCGTCGTTCCCTCTGGGCGTCAGCAATCATTTTGTGGGCAACCCTGTCCGCGTGTCTGTCACGCGGGGCAGTTTGCTGATAGCATTGATCGAAAAGGAGTAAATCAACATGAAAAAGAACGGACTGAACAAGCTGCTGGCGCTGCTGCTGGCACTGGTGATGGTGCTGGCGCTGGCCGCCTGCGGCAATAAGGACCAGAACAACGGTGATGCCGGCAATGATGCCGATGTCGTCACCGACGGCACCGTGGCCGACGGCGCCACCGTGGGCAAGGGCGCTACCGCCTTCACTGTGGAAGTGGCCCAGCTGGACGGCACCTCCATCACCTTCACTGTCAACACCGACAAGGCCACCGTGGGCGAGGCGCTGCTGGAGCTGGGCATCGTGGCCGGTGACGACACCGAGTACGGCCTGTATGTCAAGACCGTCAACGGCGTGACGCTGGACTTTGATACGGATGGTGCTTACTGGGCCTTCTACATCAACGGCGAGTACGCCATGACCGGCGTGGACGCCACCAACATCGAGGCCGGCGCCACCTACGCCCTGAAGGCGGAGAAGGCCGAGGGCTGAGACTGACCGCGCAATAAAAAAGGACAGGCATGGCTTGCCATGCCTGTCCTTTTTTCGTTTTTCAGCGGGTCAGCGCCGCCTCGGCCTCCCCCATGAGGTACAGGGAGCCGCAGCATAGCACCGCGCCGTCCGCGGCACTGGCCAGCGCCAGCGCCGCGCCCTCCACCACGGAGACACAGGCCGTCACCGGCTTTCCCAGCGGCGCCAGATATGCCGCCAGCTCCCGGGCCGGCAGGGCGCGGGGACTGTCCGGCGTCACGGTGATGAACCGCGCCGCGTAAGGCAGCAGCGGGGCGTACATGTGCTGATAGTCCTTGTCCCGCAGGACGCCGGTGAGCACGGTCAGCGGCCGCCCGGACAGATAGTCCCGGATGTTCTCCGCCAGCGCCGCCATGCACTGGGGGTTGTGTCCGCCGTCCATCACCACCAGCGGTTCCCGGCACACCACCTCAAAGCGGACGGGCCAGCGCACCTGCGCCAGACCCTGCCGCACCGCGTCCTCGCTGATGGCCCAGCCCCGGCGGCGCAGCACGTCCACTGTCGTCAGCACCGTGGCGGCATTGCGCAGCTGCATCCGCCCCAGCAGAGGCAGGTGCAGCCCGGTCAATGCTCCGAAGTCGAAGTCCTGCCCGTCCAGCGAGTGGCGGATGAGGGCGAGGGCGTCCGTGTCCACCCGGTGCAGCGTCACGCCGCAGCGGCGGCAGCGGCCGTCCACCACCTCCGCCACCGACGGCACACAGGGGTACAGCACCGCATCGCAGCCGGGCTTGATGATGCCGGACTTGGTGGCGGCGATCTTCTCCACGGTGCCGCCCAGATAGGCGGTGTGGTCCAGCCCGATGTTGCACAGCACGGCGGCCTCCGGCGCGGGAATGACGTTGGTGGCGTCAAATTCACCGCCCATGCCTACCTCGCACACCACCACATCGCAGTGCTGGCGGGCGAACCAGGTCAGGCCGATGGCCGTTACCAGCTCAAACTCCGTGGGGGGATCCGCCATGCGGCCGGCCAGCGGGCGCAGCTCCTCCACCAAGGCGCACAGGGTATCGTCGGGGATAGGTGCGCCGTTGATCTGCATACGCTCATTGAAGCGGAAGATGTACGGCGAGGTGTACAGCCCCGTTTTATATCCGGCGGCACGCAGCACGGAGGCCAGCATGGCGCAGGTGCTGCCCTTGCCGTTGGTGCCGGTGACGTGGACATACTTTACGTGCCGCTCCGGATGGCCAAGCAGGCCCAGCAGCGTATCGATACGGCTGAGCCCGGGCACACTGCCCCGCCAGTCCACCTTGTGGATGTACGCCAGCACCTCATCCAGCGTCATGGCTGTCACCGCCCTTCGTCTTTATCCGCCGCAGTACCGGGGAGAGTGCGTTCCGCCGCATCAGCAGCCACACCAGCAGCGCGTCGATACAGCCGGTGATGGCGAACTGAACGCTGCGGGCCGCCAGCCGGGTGAGGAAATAGGGCCATTTGGCCGCACCACCGTACACCAGCGCCAGAGCCATGCTCTGCCAGAGCACGGAGCCGCATACCGCCGCAGGAAATACCGCCAGCGCCGCCCGCCAGAGGGTAGGCCTGCGCCAGACATACCGGCGCACCAGCCCCGCCCACAGGCCGTACAGAATGGGCGGCAGGCAAAAGATCGGGTTGTAGCCAAAGGGGGAAAACAGGCAGCCGATAAAGTCGGCGGCAAAGCCCACCGCGGCGCCGGGCAGCGGCCCGAACAGCAGTCCGGCCAGGAGAATGGGCACTGCCTCCAAAGAAAATCGGCTTACTTCGCTGGGAATGATGGTCAGCAATCGGGCCAGCACCACGCTCAGCGCGGTCAGCAGGGCGCAGACCGTCAGGGCATAGGTGTCGAGGACCGGTACGGGGACGACGTAAAGTTCTTTTTTCTGCATAAAAAATACCTCCTTATCCTTGGGATGGGAGGTATCACCATATAGATAACGACACAAACTGCCCGTGGAAGCTGGAATGGTATCGCGGCGCAGATGCACCTTCGTCCGGCGGCAGCCTCCCATCCGTCCGGCACTTAACGCACCATCCCTACACGGAACTGCTCACAGTATATACGCATTCCCACGAAAATGCAAGAAAAATAATTCCACAAGATATGGGAGTGATAGTTGACTACATTCCACAGGATGATGTATAATGGTCGTGAATACATACCGAGATGCGGCAAGGAGGGCACAGCATGGCTTTTGACTTTGAAAACGGTTCCTACACCGACGCCGCCGGGCGCACGGTCCTTGATCCTGCTGTTTACAAGGACTGGCAGATCGGTGCGGCGGCGGAGCAGGCCCTGCCCCCGGTGGACTGGTTCCGCCAGAAGCTGGGTCTGCTGCCCGAAGAACTCCTGCCCTATGGCAAGACCCCCAAGCTGGACTTTCTGCGGATCATGGAGCGCCTGAAGGACCGGCCGGACGGCAAGTATATTGAGGTAACGGCCATTACCCCAACGCCCCTGGGCGAGGGGAAGTCTACTACGTCTTTGGGCCTGATCGAGGGACTGGGACGTCTGGGCGCCAACGTGGGCGGCTGTCTGCGCCAGCCTTCCGGCGGCCCCACCATGAACGTAAAGGGCACCGCCGCCGGCGGCGGGAACGCCCTGCTCATTCCCATGACGGAGTTCTCCCTGGGTCTGACCGGCGATATCAACGACATCATGAACGCCCACAATCTGGCTATGACCGCCCTGAATGCCCGTATGCAGCATGAGCGCAATTATGACGACGAGACGTTGGCCAAACGCGGCCTGCGGCGGCTGGATATCGACCCGGAGCGCGTGCAGTGGAGCTTTGTGCTGGATTTCTGCTGCCAGGCCCTGCGAAAGATGCGTATCGGCCTTGGTGAGGGGAAGATGGACGGCTATCCCATGGACACCTGCGCCAACATCGCGGTCAGCTCTGAGCTGATGGCTATCCTCTCCGTGGCCCGGGATCTGGAGGACCTGCGTCGGCGCATCGGCAGCATCGTGCTGGCCTATGACAAGCAGGGAAGACCCGTTACCACCGAGGACCTGGAGGTGGCCGGGGCCATGACCGCCTGGATGCGGAACACCATCAACCCCACGCTGTGCTACACGGT
>OJPD01000868.1_pt1 | contig 19025 bp, 17 predicted proteins | sample 1598371 | NCBI WGS metagenome assembly OJPD01 (sample SAMN03922478, study PRJEB24848) | human gut metagenome | isolation source: stool sample | host: Homo sapiens | place: Germany | collected 2010-11
GCAGCCTGAAGAAGAAGTACAAGGACAAGAAGTTCGCCGCCGGCTGCTCCCGGGATGTCATCAACACCGGCGCGGAGCGTCTGGGCTGGACCATCGAGGAGCTGATGGAAAAGACCATTCTGGCCATGCGCAGCTGCGAGGAGCGGGTCAATCAGGAGATGGAGACACTGGCCTGAGCCGCCCGGAGCATGTATACATAAAAGGCCCCCTATGCATGGCATAGGGGGCCTTTTTTCTGCTGTGCGGCCTTACTTGACGCAGATGGTCTCGATCTCCACCAGCGCGCCGCGGGGCAGCGCACCCACCTCCACAGCGGAGCGGGCGGGATACTGGCCCTCGGTGAAGAACTCGGCATACACCGCGTTCATGGCGGCGAAGTCGCCCATGTTCTGCAGGAACACGGTGGTCTTGACCACGTTGTCCATGGTGAGACCGGCGGCCTCCAGAATGGCCTTGATGTTGGTCAGCACCTGACGGGTCTGCTCGGTGATGCCGCCGGGCACGAACTCGCCGGTGGCGGGGTCAAAGGGCACCTGGCCGGAGGTGACAAGGAAGCTGCCGCAGTCGATGGCCTGGGAGTAGGGGCCGATGGCGGCGGGGGCGTTGGTGGTGGCGATGATCTTTTTCATGATATGACCCTCCTGTACATGATACAAAATGCCGTCCGGCAGGAGCCGGAGGTGCTTTCTGCCTACACTTATACCACATTCCGCCGCAAATGGCAACCGTCCCGCCCGGCGGCGCGGCGGTTTTCTATCGCTATGAGGAAGAATTATAATGTGATTCGTCCTCTTTTTCCGCATTCTTGCGGCACATAATTGTATGTTTTGCCAGATTCTTCCGGGTATTTCCGGTGTTCCCGAGAGGTATTTCCCCCTTTTGCGAAAAACAGCGCAGTTTTTGCGCGGTTTGTTATCCAAAAATCAGATATCAGGCCATGAGATTTTGAAAATACCATATCCTGCCGGCTTTATGGTACATTTGTGATGTGAAGATACCAGAAATCGCCGCTGCGGCGGCCTGCCATGATGAGGAGGATACGCATATGCATGACCAGAACTTCGGTTTCGGCACCAAAGCCATCCACGCCGGCAACGTCAAGGACTCCCAGTACGGCGCGCTGACCACCCCCATTTTCCAGACCTCCACCTTTGTGTTCGACAGCTGCGAGCAGGGCGGACGCCGCTTTGCCGGGCAGGAGGGCGGCTACATCTACACCCGTCTGGGCAACCCCACCACCTCCGTGCTGGAGGCCAAGATCGCGGCGCTGGAGGGCGGCGAGGCCTGCGTGGCCACGGCCTCCGGCATGGGCGCCATCTCCTCCTGCCTGTGGAGCATCGCCGGCGCCGGGAAGCACATCGTGGCTGACGGCACCCTGTACGGCTGCACCTTCGCCCTGCTGAACCACGGCATGACCCGCTACGGCGTGGAGGTCAGCTTTGTGGACACCGCCGATCTGGACGCGGTGCGGGCGGCACTGCGGCCCAACACCTGCGCCGTGTATCTGGAGACGCCCGCCAACCCCAATCTGAAGATCACCGATATCGCCGCAGTGGCCGGTGTGGCCCACGGCTACAACAAGGACATCAAGGTGGTGTGCGACAACACCTTCGCCTCCCCCTACCTGCAGAACCCGCTGGCGCTGGGCGCCGACGTGGTGGTGCATTCCGCCACCAAGTACCTCAACGGTCACGGCGATGTCATCGCGGGCTTCGTGGTCGGCTCCGCCGACTTCTGCAATGAGGTGCGGATGTTCGGTCTGAAGGACATGACCGGCGCGGTGATGGATCCCTTCTCCGCGTTCCTGATCCTCCGGGGTCTGAAAACGCTGGAGATCCGGATGCAGAAGCACTGCCTCAACGCCCGGCTGGTGGCGGAGTTCCTGGATAAGCACCCCGCCGTGGAGAAGGTCTACTATCCCGGTCTGGAGAGCCATGAGGGCCATGACACCGCCGCCCGGCAGATGCGGGACTTCGGCGGCATGCTGTCCTTCGAGGTCAAGGGCGGCAAGGCGGCCGGCATGAAGCTGGTCAACGCCGTGAAGCTCATCACTGTGGCCGTGTCTCTGGGCGATGCGGAGACGCTGATCGAGCACGCCGCGTCCATGACCCACTCCACCTACACCGAGGAGGAGCTGGCGGCATCCGGCATCCCCGCCGGGCTTATCCGTCTGTCCGTGGGTCTGGAGAATGCCGAGGACATCATCGCCGATCTGGATCAGGCGCTGGCACAGCTGTAACAAATAAGAAAAAAGGGCGTCCGGCCAACAGGCCGGACGCCCTTTTTCTTATTTCTCGATGACGACCTTGCCGTCCTTCAGCCGCACATGTGCGGTATCGCCGGACTTCAGCTCGCCCTCCAGCATCTTCTCGGCCACAGCGTCCTCCACCATGCTCTGGATGGCGCGGCGCAGGGGACGTGCGCCGTACTGGGGATCGAAGCCGTCCCGGGCCAGCTCGGCCACGGCGTCGTCGTCCGCCTCCAGCGTGATGCCCTGCTGGGCCATGCGGGCGCCGGTAACGTCCAGCATACGGCGGGCGATCTGGCGGATGTTGTCCTCCGTCAGCTGACGGAACACGATGATCTCGTCGATACGGTTCAGGAACTCGGGGCGGAACGTCCGCTTCAGGTCGGCCATCACGGCGTCGCGGATACGGTCGAAGCGCACCTCCTCGGACTCCTTCTCGCCCTTCTCGCTGCCGTCGAAGCCAAGGCGCGCCGCGTCGGCGGTGATGTTCTTGGCGCCTACGTTGGAGGTCATGACGATGATGGTGTTCTTGAAGTCCACCTTGCGGCCCTGAGAGTCGGTGACGATGCCGTCCTCCAGAATTTGCAGCAGGATGTTCCACACATCCTCGTGGGCCTTCTCGATCTCATCGAACAGCACCACGGAGTAGGGCTTCCTGCGCACCTTTTCGGTGAGCTGGCCGCCCTCCTCGTGGCCCACATAGCCGGGAGGCGAGCCGACCAGACGGGACACCGTGTGCTTCTCCATGTACTCGGACATGTCGATACGCACCATGGCGTTCTCATCGCCGAACATGGCTTCAGCCAGGGTCTTGCACAGCTCGGTCTTGCCCACGCCGGTGGGGCCCAGGAACAGGAACGAACCGATGGGCCGCTTGGGGTCCTTCAGGCCCACACGGCTGCGGCGGATGGCCTTGGCCACCGCGTTGACGGCCTCATCCTGGCCCACCACACGCTGGTGGAGCTTCTCCTCCAGCTTCAGCAGGCGCATGCTCTCGTCCTCGGTGAGACGGGTGACGGGAATGCCGGTCCAGCCGGCCACCACCTTGGCCACGTCGTCAGCGGTGACGCTGCCGCGGTTCTGTGCCATCTGCTTGCGCCAGTTGTCCCGCTCGATCTCCACCTGCTCCTGATAGTCCTTCTCGATGTCGCGCAGCTGCGCGGCCTTCTCGAAGTCCTGCGCCGTCACAGCCTCGGACTTCTCCCGGTGCAGCGCCGCGATCTTCTCCTCCAGCGCCTTCAGGTCGGGAGAGGAGGCCTCGGCGGTCATGCGCACCTGAGACGCGGCCTCGTCCATCAGGTCGATGGCCTTGTCCGGCAGGAACCGGTCGCCGATGTAGCGCTTGGACAGCTGCACAGCGGCCTCCAGCGCCTCGTCGGTGATGGTCAGCTTGTGGTGCGCCTCGTACTTGTCACGCAGGCCCTTCAGGATCTCCAGCGTGGCCTCCGGCGTAGGTTCACCCACGGTGACGGGCTGGAAACGGCGCTCCAGCGCGGCGTCCTTCTCGATGTACTTGCGGTACTCGTTGAGGGTGGTGGCGCCGATGACGCGGATCTCGCCGCGGCCCAGCGCCGGCTTGATGATGTTGGCGGCATCCACGGCGCCCTCGGCAGAGCCGGCGCCCACGATGGTGTGCAGCTCGTCGATGAACAGGATCACATTGCCGGCCTTCTTCACCTCGGCCAGCGTGTTCTTGATGCGCTCCTCGAACTCGCCGCGGTACTTGGTGCCCGCCACCATGCCGCTGAGGTCAAGGGACAGGATCTTCTTGTCCAGCAGCTCCTCGGGCACGTCGCCGGAGGCGATGCGCTCGGCCAGGCCCTCGGCGATGGCGGTCTTGCCGACGCCCGGTTCGCCGATGAGGACGGGGTTGTTCTTGGTGCGGCGGGACAAGATCTGGATGACACGCTGGATCTCCTTATCGCGGCCGATGACGGGATCCAGCTTGCCGGAACGCGCCGCCTCCGTCAGGTCGCGGGTGAACTCGGCGAGGGTCTTGTTCTTCTTGTCGGACTCGCGGTTGGCGGTAGCCGCGCCGCTGGTCACGGTGTGGGGGGTGTCGTTCAGCTTCTTGACGATGCTGCTGTACATCTTCTTGGGGTCCACGCCCATGGTGCGCAGGATGCGCAGGGCCATGTTGCCGCCCTCCCGGAGGATGCCCATCAGCAGGTGCTCCGTGCCGATGTAGCTGCTGCCCATGCGGGCGGACTCGGACACGGCCAGCTCCACCACGCTCTTGGCCCGGGGGGTCAGCCCCTGACTGGGGGCGGCGCCGGACAGGCCCTTGCCCACGCTGCGCTGCAGCACGCCGCACACCATCTCGTCGGTGACGCCGTACTCCGCCAGCACGCGGTGGGCGATGCCCTCCTCCTCGCGGATCAGGCCCAGCAGCAGATGCTCGGAGCCAACGTAGCCGTGGCCCATCTCCTCCGCCGCTTCCTGGCTCAGACGCAGGGCCTCCTCGGCCCGGGGGGTGAATTTATTCTCGCTCATAAATAAGCACTTCCTCTCTTACTGTGGTGTTCCGCGCCGGCGTTACTTTTCCAGCGCCTTCAGCTCATCCCGCAGCTTGGCCGCTTCCTCGAAGCGCTCCTCCTCCACTGCCAGATTCAGCTGTGTCTGCAGCGCGTTGCGCTTGCGCTGCTTTGTCAGGGCGTCCTGCTCGTCCTTGGGCAGCAGGTCGCCGTGCTCCTCTGCGGCAGGCGTGCTCTCACGCGCCTGTCCCAGCACGTCCACCGGCTCGGGGAACTCCGTGAGCATCCGGGCGCCGAGACCGTCAAAGAACGGCTCCAGCATCCCGAAGGGGCGGGAGAAGAAATCTCCGAACAGGCCGCCGGTCATGCCGGCGGAGCGGAAGGAGTCGGTATAGCCCAGCTCCTCCGCGCACTGGGGGCACAGATGTACCTGTGTCACCTTGCCATTGATATTGCTCTTATAGTAGAACGTGGCTTCGTTCCTTCCACAACGATCACACTTCATAATCGTAACCTCCTTGCTGAAAAATCAGACCGAATGAATCAGAATCTGCTTGAAAATATCGGCCCGCAGCGCGCCGCGCTGCTCCTTGGGAACGGTGCGCAGCGCCCGCTCGCCTGCGGCGGACAGCAGCGCCTGCCCCAGCTCCCGGCTGATGGCCTCGGAATCCACCAGATTCTGGGTGATGGCCCGGGCGCTGGCGTAGTCCAGCGTGTCGCCGATGGAGTTGATGACATGCATCAGCAGCGTCTGCCGGTCCACCTGCACCCGCGTGATGCGGATGTAGCCGCCGCCGCCCCGCCGGGATTCCACGATGTAGCCGTGCTCCGGAGAGAAGCGGGTGGACATGACGTAGTTGATCTGACTGGGCACACAGTTGAACCGCTGTGCCAGATCGCTGCGCTGGAGCTCCAGCGCGCCGCCGGCCTCCTCCAGCTCCTGCTGGATGAACCCGGCGATGATATCGGAGATACCCATGCTTGCCTGCCGCCTTTCCGCAAAGCCATTTTTGACTTTGCCTTTCTTTGACCTTGACCATAGTATAGCACGGTCCTTGTTTTTGTCAATAGCTATTTTTGACTTTCTTTGACCAAATGTGTAAATAATTTGTGAACGAGGTGCAGGGGTGTTTCGCACCGCGGGGCGGGTCACTTTTGCCCGCGGCGGCAAAAACTGCTTGAAACCTGCGGTTTCAGGGCTTCCGCGCAGGGGTGGCCACTGTTGCGGTACCCAAAATTTCTGCGCTGCCTTACGGTGGCCGCTTGAAATTTTGGGCACCGCAACAGTGACCGACTCGCAGGCGCGCGGAATGACCTCTGTACAAATTCTTCACGGTAGGGTATACTATCCTCAAACCGCAAAACGACAGAGAAAGGAACTGCCTATGAACACCAACTGGAACGATCCGAATTTTCAGGGCTTTGCCCGGCAGCCACGCCCCAAAAAGGAGCGCAGGCCCGTGGGCACGCCGCTGGGCCGCACACTGCTGAATCTGGCGGTGACGCTGGTCTTTGCCGCCGTCTACTACTATATCGTGCTGCCGCCCATCAACCTCAAGAGCGAGGAATTCTACGCCTTCGCTCTGCTGACCTGCGCGGTGTACGGCGTATGCGCCGTGCTGACCTCCGGGTTTCAGGGCACCGGCGCCAAGGGATATTTCGGCTTTCTGAAAAAGCAGTGTACCGTGCCCCTCATCCTGGCTGCGGCCCTTGTAGCCACTGCGCTGGTGGGCGCGGTGCTGGGCTGGCAGCTGTTCCGCGCCAAGGACTACCGGGATCTGCTGACCGTGGAGGACGGCGACTTCGCCGCCGAGGTGGAGGAGATCAGCTACGACCAGATCCCCATGCTGGACGCGCAGTCCGCCATGAAGCTGGGCGACCGCAAGCTGGGCGAGCTGGCGGATATGGTGTCCCAGTTCGAGGTGGCGGACGACTACACTCAGATCAACTATCAGGGCCGCCCTGTACGGGTGACGCCCCTGCGGTACGGCGACCTCATCAAGTGGCTGAACAACCGGGCGCAGGGCCTGCCCGCCTACCTCATCATCGACATGGTCACCCAGAACGTGGAGGTGGTGCGGCTGGACGAGGGCATCCGCTACACCACCGCCGAGCACTTCAGCCGCAACCTCAACCGGCACCTGCGGTTCCGCTATCCCACCTATATGTTTGACGATCCCGCCTTCGAGATCGACGAAAACGGTGATCCGTGGTGGGTCTGCCCCCGTGTGAGCCACACCATCGGCCTGTTCGGCGGGCGGGACATCATCGGCGCGGTGCTGGTCAATGCCGTCACAGGTGAGAGCACCTACTACGAGACGGGCAGTGTGCCCAGCTGGGTGGACCATGTGTTCACCGCCGAGCTGATCATGCAGCAGTACGACTACCACGGCGCCTACGTCAACGGCTTCATCAATTCCCTGTTCGGACAGCGGGATGTCACCGTCACCACCGAGGGCTACAACTATATCGCCATCGGCGACGACGTGTACATGTACACCGGCGTCACCTCCGTGGTGTCCGACGAGTCCAACATCGGCTTCATCCTGTCCAACCAGCGCACCAAGGAGACCAGCTTCTATCTGGTGGCCGGCGCCAAGGAGTACTCCGCCATGGACAGCGCCGAGGGTCAGGTGCAGCAGATGAAGTACACCGCCACGTTCCCTCTGCTGCTGAATATCTCCGACCAGCCCACCTACTTCATGGCGCTGAAGGACGCGGCGCAGCTGGTGAAAATGTACGCCATGGTCAACGTCAGCCAGTACCAGATCGTGGCCACCGGCGGCACTGTGGCCGAGTGTGAGAGCAACTACCGCCGCATTCTGGCGGAGAAGGGCCTTGTCACCGGCGATGCGGCGCAGCTGCCCGTCACCGGCGGGCAGGAGATCACCGGCGTCATTGCCGATATCCGCTCCGCCGTGGTGGACGGCAACACCCTGTACTACCTGCGGCTGGACGGCGGCGGCACCTACTATGTCATTTCCGCCGCTGCGGCGCCGGAGGCCGTCATCTTCAACGTGGGCGACAGCGTTACCATCCGGTGCGCCGGGGGCGAGGGCACCATCCTCAACGCCGACAGCGTTGCCCGCACCGCGGTGCACGATCCCGTCACCATCGACGAGCCGGCGGAGGATAGCACCTCCACCGCGGAGGACGCGCCCGCAGCCTGAGAAAATGCGTGAAAACCGCCCCCTGATGCACAGGTATCAGGGGGCGGTTTTTTGGCAGAAAGTGATTGCGCAGAGTTTATTTTTTGTCGAATTATACGGGATGTTGTCGTTATTCGATGGCCACGATGTAGTAATACACCGGTTGACCACCGGGCAGAGCGCTGACCTCCGCATCGGGGCACACCGTTTCGAACAGGGCGGCGGCGCGGGCGGCGTCCTCGTCGGACACGCCCTCACCGGCGTAGACGGTGATAAACTCGGCGCTCTTGTCCGCCGCCAGACGGGCCAGCCGCTCCAGCAGCACGTCCAGGCTGCGGTCGGTGCCCAGCAGCTTGCCGTCGCACAGCGCCAGATAGTCTCCCTCGTTGATGGCAAAGCCGTCGAAATCGGAGTTGCGGGCGGCGTAGGTGATCTGGGCCGTGGTGACGTTGGCCGCGGCATCGGTCATGGCCCGCAGGATGTTCTGCGCGTCCGGCTCCTCCGGGTCCACGCACATCATGGCGGAGATGCCCTGGGGCACGGTGGCCGTGGGGACCACGATGACCTCCTTCTCCGACAGGCCCACGCACTGCTGGGCCGCCATGATGATGTTCTTGTTGTTGGGCAGGACAAACACCACCTCGCTGGGAGTCTGGTCGATCTCCCGGAGGATGGACTCGGTGGAGGGGTTCATGGTCTGGCCGCCGGACACGATGCGGTCCACGCCCAGATCCCGGAACACGGCGGCAAGCCCCTCGCCGGCGCAGACCGCCAGGAAGCCGTAGCGCTTCTCCGGCGCGGCCACGGCGCAGGCGCCCTTCTCCAGCTCCTCCTCGATGGCGTCCAGATCGTCGGTGGACTGGGCCTTGCGGCCCGCCGCCAGATCTGCCGCCTGGGTGCGCATGTTCTCGATCTTGGCCAGCTCCAGCGTGCCGTACTTCTGGGCCTCGTTGAGCGCGTCGCCGGGGGTGTCGGTGTGGACGTGCACCTTGAAGGATTCGTCATCCTCGCCGATGACCAGGCTGTCGCCGATGCTGCCCAGATATTCCCGCAGGCCGTCCAGCGGACGGTCCGTGGTCTTGCGGACGATGAACACGGTGTCGAAGGCGAAGGTGATGTCCTCGTCGCCGATGGCGGCAAAGTCCGCCTTCTCCTCCGTCTGCTCCTCCACCTCGGGGACTTCCTCGCCCCGCAGGGCCCGGAGCATGCCCTCCAGAATGATGAGATAGCCCTTGCCGCCGGCGTCTACCACGCCGGCCTTCTTCAGCACCGGATTCATCTCGACAGTCTCCGCCAGCGTGGTGTAGCCGGTCCTGATAGCCTCCTCCAGCACATACTCGGCGGAGTTCTGCTCCCCCGCCGCCTCCAGCGCGCGCTGGGCGGCCAGGCGGGACACGGTGAGCACCGTGCCCTCGGCGGGCTTCATCACCGCGCCGTAGGCGGTGGACACACCCTCCTGCATGGCGGCGGCCAGCTGGGCGCCGTCCGCCTCCGCCACGCCCTTGAGCACCTTGCTCATGCCGCGGAACAGCAGGGAGAGAATAACGCCGGAGTTGCCGCGGGCGCCCCGCAGCAGGCCGGAGGCCGTGACCTTGGCGGCCTCGTCCACCGTGGCGGGCTGGCACTTGCGCAGCTCGTTCACGGCGGTCTGGATGGTCAGGCACATATTGGTGCCGGTGTCGCCGTCGGGCACCGGGAACACGTTGAGGTCGTTGATGGTCTGTTTCTGCTGGGCAATGCAAGCGGCGCCGAAGGCGACCATCTGCTTGAAGGCGCCGCCGCTGATCCTATCTGTCATGTCGTTTTTTCTCCTTCTTGGCGATGTCACACCGTGACGGAATCCACGCAGACGTTCACCGCCTTGACGGTGACGCCGGTGTTGAGATTGACCACATATTTGACCTCGCCCATGATGGAGCGGCAGACAGTGGCGATATTGACGCCGTTCTCCACCACGATGTGCAGCTCGATGGAGACGGTGTTGTCGTCGTTGTAGGTGACCTTGACGCCCTTGCTCATGGCCTCCGGGCGCAGGAGGTGGACGAGACCGTCCGTCATGCTGCGCTGGGCCATGCCCTTGACGCCGAAGCAGTTGGTGGCCGCCGCGCCGGTGATGGTGGTGAACACCGCGTCGCTGATGGTGATCTCACCGTGCTCAGTGGGGACTTTTATCATAGCTGACTTCCTTTCTGCGGAAATGGTAACACATTAAATATGGACACAATTTAATACGGTATATTATATACTACTTTTCCGCAGAGCACAAGAGGAATTTCCGCGGCGTGGAAAAACAGCACCTCCGGCGGAAAGCCGGAGGTGCTGAGGGGCTGCGCGGTTTAGCCGCGGCCGCCGAAGAAGTAGTTGTAGAAGTCCTGCCAGTTGTCGGGCATCTGGCCGTAGCCATTGCCGCCGCTGCTGCCGTTATTGCCATTATTGCCGCTGCTCTGGGTGGTGTCCTCCTGCGAGCCGGTGGTCTGGGGCTGGGCGTCGAAGGTCAGCTCCGTCTCGATATACTGGCCATTGCGGTACACGGTGAGGGTCACGGTGTCGCCGGCACGGTAGCCCTTCATGGCGGCGGACAGGTCCTGGCGGGAGGTCAGGGTCTTGTCGCCCATCTTGGTGATGACATCGCCCAGACGCAGGCCGGCCTTGTCGCCGGCGCCGCCGGACACCACGGAGTAGACGAACACGCCCTGGGTCACGTCGATGCTGTACTGCGCCGCCATCTGCTCGGTCATGGTGCCGGCGGTGATGGCCATGTAGGCCTTATCCGTCACGGCGCCGTTTTCCATGATGTCGGTAATGATGCTGCGCACGTCACTGATGGGGATGGCGAAGCCCAGACCTTCCACAGTGGTGCTGGAATAGCTGGAGTACTTGGCGGACACGATGCCCACCACCTCGCCGTACAGGTTCACCAGCGGGCCGCCGGAGTTGCCGGGGTTGATGGAGCAGTCCACCTGGATCATGTTGAAGGGGGTGCCGTCCACGTTGATGGCGCGGTCACAGCTGGAGACGATGCCCTGGCTCATGGAGAATGTCAGCTCGCCCAGGGGATTGCCGATGGCCAGCACGGTGTCGCCCACGTTGACATCGGCGCTCTCGCCCAGTGTCACGGGCTGCAGGCCGGAGGCCTCGATCTTCAGCACCGCCACATCGTAGTCGCTGTCGCCGCCGATGACGGTGGCGTCATAGGTGTCGCCGTTGTACAGCGTTACCTGCACGGAACTGGCGCCGCTGATGACGTGGTAGTTGGTGACCACATAGCCGTCCTCGGTGATGATGAAGCCGCTGCCGGAGGAGGCGGTCTGGGTGGTCTGGCCGAAAATATTGGTGCTGGTGGCGGAGCAGTTGATGGACACGGCGCTGTTCACCACGGAGGCGTACACCTCCGCCGGTTCCATCTTCGTCTGGCCGTCCACGGTCTTGACCTGCACCGATACCGGCTGGCGGTCGCTCTGCTGGATGGTGGCCTTTTCGGTGCCGCTGCTTTTTGCAATGGCCGCGCCGCCCCAGCCCGCCAGGCCGCCGGCCACGGCGCAGGCCAGGATCAGCGCCGTCACCTTCACGGCGGTGCGCTGGAAAAAGCCCTGCTTTTTGGGGGTCTCCGGCGTGTGGAGCGGTGTGCGGCCGGGATCAGGGGCGTAGTCGTCCCGGGGCAGCTGGTCGCGGTTGGTGTAGCGGTACTGGTCGCTGCTTCTGAAATCATCGTTGTAATACATAAAGTGTGCCTCCTTTTCGGCAAGTTCCGCTTTTTGGCTTGTGGCGGCGGGGAAATCGTGGTATGATACCGCCGCCGGGAACTGTTTTCTGCTCTATGTCTATTAGGATAAGCAGTTTCCTTAATCCAAGCTTTAAGTTTCCGCTGGAAATTTTAACTTTTTGAAAACGAGGTGAGAGACATGCTGCGGATCGACCAGCTGCGCCTGCTGCCGGGGGAGCCGGAGGCGGCGCTGCTGTCCAAGTGCGCCCGGCTGCTGCGCACCGATCCGTCGGCCCTGACGGGGCTGACGGTGCTGCGCCGCGCCATCGACGCGCGGGAGGGGCTGACATTCGTGTACACCGTGGCCGTCTCCGCCCCGCAGGAGACCGCGCTGCTCCGCCGGTGCCGGGACAAGCGGGTCACAGCGTATGCGCCGGAGCGGTACGCCCTCCCCGCCCCTGTGGCCGCCCCGGAGGTGCGCCCCATCGTGGTGGGCGCAGGGCCGGCGGGCCTGTTCGCCGCGCTGGTGCTGGCGCGGTGCGGCGCGCGGCCCATCCTGCTGGAGCGGGGCCGGTGCGTGGAGCAGCGGCAGCGGGACGTGCAGACCTTCTGGCGCACCGGCCAGTTGGACACGGAGAGCAACGTACAGTTCGGCGAGGGCGGCGCCGGGGCCTTTTCCGACGGCAAGCTGAATACCGGCACCCGGGATGTGCGGCACCGCTTCATCATGGAGCAGCTGGTATCCTGCGGCGCACCGGAGAGCATCCTCACCGACGCGCTGCCCCATGTGGGCACCGATATGCTGCACATCGCCCTGCAAAGCCTGCGGCGGCAGCTGCTGGAGGTCGGGGCGGACATCCGGTTCGGCGCACGGCTGGAGAGCCTGACCGTACAGGACGGGACCGTGACAGCCGTCACCGTCCGGGAGGGGGATGCGCTTTACACCCTCCCCGCCCGGCAGGTGGTGCTGGCGCTGGGGCACAGCGCCAGGGACACCTTTGAAATGCTGTACGGCGCGGGGATCGCCATGGAGCGGAAGCCCTTTGCCATGGGCGTGCGCATCGAGCACCGGCAGGCGGCGGTGGACGCCGCCCGCTACCGGAAACTGGCGGGCCACCCCTCCCTGCCGCCGGCCACCTACAAGCTGTCCTGCCATCTGCCCAACGGACGCAGCGCCTTTTCGTTCTGTGTATGCCCCGGCGGTCAGGTGGTGGCCGCCGCATCGGAGGCGGGGCGCGTGGTGACCAACGGCATGAGCGAATACGCCCGGGACCGGGAGAACATCAACGGCGCGCTGCTGGTGAACGTCACTCCCGCCGACTTCCCCGACAGCCATCCCCTCGCCGGCATGCGGCTGCAGCGGCAGCTGGAGGATGCCGCCTTCGCGCTGGGCGGCGGCGACTACCGCGCCCCGTGCCAGCGGGTGGAGGATTTTCTGACGGGCCGCCCCTCCGCGGGGCCGGGCACCGTACAGCCCAGCTATCTGCCGGGCGTTACCTATACCGACCTGCACCGCTGCCTGCCGCCGTTCATCAGTGAGACGCTGGCGCTGGCGCTGCCGGAGCTGGGCCGGAAGCTCAAGGGCTACGACGATCCGGACGCCCTGCTCACCGGCGTGGAGACACGCTCGTCCTCCCCGGTGCGGCTGGTGCGGGATGAACACTATGAGGCCAATATTCGCGGCGTGTACCCCTGCGGCGAGGGAGCCGGCTATGCCGGCGGCATCCTGTCCGCCGCCGCCGACGGCATGCGCTGCGCGGAAAAACTACTGGAGGTATACAGATGAAAAAGATCGCCGTTCTCGGAAATTTTTTAGAGCCGTCCCATCACGCGCTCATCGACAGTACCGCCGCACGCTGCGGCTTCGCGGCGGACTACTACCCCGACAGCCGCGTGCCGGCGGAGAAGGCCGGGCAGTATGAGGTGCTGTACGGCATGCCCAAGCCCGCCGACCTCAAGAACTTTACGGGGCTGAAGTGGTTCTGCGGCAACTTTGCCGGGGTGGACGCCTATCTGGACGACACCCTGTACCCCTCGCCGGACGTGATGCTCAGCAATTCCTCCGGCGCCTACGGCGTCACCATCGCAGAGCACCTCGTCATGGTGACGCTGATGCTGCTGCGCCACGCCCCGGCCTATGTGCGGGAGGCCGACGCCCACCGCTGGGGCCCGGTGATGCCCATGCGCTCCATCATCGGCAGCACCATCACCGTGCTGGGCACCGGCGACATCGGCACAGAGTTCGCACGCCGGGCCAAAGCCATGGGCGCCAAGTCCATCCGGGGCGTCCGCCGCACGAAAAAGCCCGCCGATCCCGCCTTTGACGGCGTGTACACCCACGAGGAGCTGGACGGCCTGCTGCCGGACACCGACATTCTGGTGATGGCGCTGCCCTCCACACCGGACACCGTGGGCATTCTGTCCCGCCAGCGCATCGCCCTGCTGCCGGAGACGGCCTATGTGGTCAACGTGGGCCGGGGCACCGCCATCGACCAGCCCGCACTGGTGGAGGCGCTGAACGCCAGGAAGCTGGCAGGTGCGGCGCTGGACGTGTTCGCCAGGGAGCCTATCCCCGACGGCGACCCGGTATGGGAGGCCAAAAACCTGCTGATCACGCCCCATATCTCCGGGCAGATGAGTCTGGGTTATACCAGAGACAAGAACGTGGCCCTGTTCTGCCAGGATCTGGAGAACTACGCCGCCGGGCGGCCGCTGGCGCGGTATGTGGACCGCCGCATCGGCTATTGAGCCGGTCATACGCACGCAAAAAGGAGTGCGCATGGGATGTTCCCATGCGCGCTCCTTTTTTACAGGTTTACAGCAGCCGTCCGATGAGCACGAACAGGCAGCCCAGGGCGAAAAATGCCGCGATCAGCAGCAGGATCACCGGCCAGAACCGCCGTCCCATCACCTGCGGGTCCATGAACGGGTAGGGGTAGCGCTGCTTCGTGTGCCCGATGGGCTTTCCCGCGGCGCCGCGGAGCATGCCGAAGGCGAAGTAGGACAGCGGCAGCACCAGCCACCACGCGGCGTGGCCGACGGTGAGGCCGGACTTGTCCTGCCACAGCAGCCACTGCGCCACCGTCAGCCACGGCACGGCGTAGTGGACGCAGAGATTGCCGAAGCTGCTGAAGCCGATGTCAGACAGCGCCTTGCCGCGCTTTCTGGCCGAAGGCATCAGCACCCACTGGTAGATGAGGTGGGTCACGAAGATGCACAGCGTCATGCTCAGGGCGACGCCGGCGGAGCTGAGCCACCGGAACACACCGCCCTGGGGCGCGCAGCTGCTGACGCCCAGCGCCAGCTGGTACACCGCCAGCAGCAGGTTGCTGAGATTGGTATAGAACACGAAAAAGCCGGGCCGGATATGGCCTGTTGCCGGCAGCGTGGAGTGAAAATACAGCCCCGCCAGCCCCAGCAGGCCCAGAAACAGTGCCGATATACGCAGCATCATTCCGTTCTCAGCTCCCTGAGCCGGGCGATCTCCCGGGCGTAGCCCGCCAGATCGTTGGGCGTCTCCAGAATAAAGGGCAGATCCCGCAGGGCCGGGTGGTTGATGATGCGGGCAAACGCCGCCTCCCCCAGATACCCCTCGCCGATGCGGGCGTGGCGGTCCTTGTGTGCCCCCAGCGGGTTCATGCTGTCGTTGATGTGGACGGCCTTCAGCCGGTGGAGTCCGATGACCCGGTCAAACTCCGTCAGTACGCCGTCGATGTCCCCGGCGATGTCATACCCCGCGTCGGAGATGTGGCAGGTGTCCATGCAAACGCCCAGCCTGTCGCCCAGCGCCACGCGGTCCATGATCTCCCGCAGCTCCTCGAAGCGGCCGCCCACCTCCGAGCCTTTGCCGGACATGGTCTCCAGCAGCACCGTGGTGTGCTGCTCCGGCTTCAAGATGGCGTTAAGGGTGTCGGCGATCTGGCCGATGCCCACCTCCATCCCCTGCTCCGTGTGGCTGCCGGGGTGGAAGTTGTAGTAGTTGCCGGGCAAATGCTCCATGCGCTTCAGGTCGTCCGCCAGCGTCATGCGGGCGAACTCCCGTGTGCGCTCCGTCTTGGAGCAGGGATTGATGGTGTAGGGCGCGTGGGCCACCAGCGGCCCGAAGCGGTGCGCCGCCAGCAGCTCCGCCAGCGCCGCCGCGTCCGCGGGGTCGATGGCCTTGGCCTTGCTGCCCCGGGGGTTGCGGGTGAAGAACTGGAACGTGTTGGCGCCGATGGACAGCGCCGTCTGTCCCATGGACAGAAAGCCGTCGGAGGCGGAGAGGTGACAGCCAATGGTCAGCATAGTGTTGCTCCTTTCAAAGGGCCAGCGTCCGGACGTCCGCTTTGCCGTTTTCAATGGTGAGGATGCCGCAGGTGGGGTGCAGCGGGTCGCCGGCGGCGCCTGGGTTCAGCACCAGCAGCGAGCCGTCGTTGTCCACCAGCGGACGGTGGGTGTGCCCGAACAGCAGCACCTGGGCGCCGCACTCCCGGGCGGCCCAGACCGCCCGCATCACGTCGGACTTCACGCCCCGCGTGTGGCCGTGGAGCATGAGGATGCGCACGCCGCCCAGCTCGATGAGCCGCTCCGGCTGGTCGCAGCTGCCGTAGTCGCAGTTTCCCGGCACGCCCTCCATGGGCAGCATGGGAAATGCCTGCCGCAGCCGCTCCAGATCCCGCTGGCAGTCGCCCAGATGGAGCACATAGTCCGGATGGGTCTGCTCCACCGCCTGTATGAGTTTGTCCACCTTTCCGTGGGAATCGGATACCACCAGAACGTTCATAGGCCACCCCGCAATTTTTATTCCGGGGTATTTTACCACAAAACGGTTGAAAACACAATTCGTTTCCCGTATGATTAGGGCAAATGAGAGGAGGTGTTGTCATGACCGGCGGTGTGGTGGAGCTGGATCTCCACGGCATGAATACCTATCAGGCGCAGATCGCGGTGGACGCGGCCCTGCGCCGGGCCGGCGCGGGCACCTACCGGCTGCGGCTGATCCACGGCTATCGCGGCGGCACGGCCATCCGGGACATGCTGTGGCTGACCTACGGGCGGCGCAGCCAGGTGAAGCGTCTGGTCAGCGTCAGTGAGGGCGTGACCGAGCTGGTGCTGCGGGAATACTATTGACGCAAGGCGTTGTGGAAATTGAGGTGTAAAGGCATGAAGCTTGCACAGATACAGATGCGGGTGCGGCCCGACAAGGCGGAAAACCTCCGCCATGCCGAGGCGCTGCTGGCCAGCGTGAAGGGGGCGGACATGGCGGTGCTGCCGGAGATGTTCTGCTGCCCCTACGACAACGGCTGCTTCCGCGCCTACGGCGAGGCGGAGGGCGGCGAGGCGTACCGGATGCTGTCCCGGGCCGCGGCGGAAAACGGCCTGTGGGTGGTGGGCGGCTCCCTCCCGGAGCTGGACGGCGGCAGGGTGTACAACACCAGCTATGTGTTCCGCCCCGACGGGCGCTGCGCGGCCCGGCACCGGAAGATGCACCTTTTTGACATTGATGTGGCCGGCGGCCAGCGGTTCCGGGAGTCGGACACCCTGACGGCGGGCGACGCGGTGACGGTGTTCGACACGCCGTGGGGGAAGATGGGGCTTTGCATCTGCTTTGACCTGCGGTTTCAGGAGCTGGCGCGGCTGATGACGCTGGAGGGTGCGCAGGTGCTGCTGGTACCGGCGGCCTTCAACATGACCACCGGCCCGGCCCACTGGGAGCTGCTGTTCCGGCAGCGGGCCGTGGATGAGCAGCTGTTCACCGTGGGCGTCTCCCCCGCCCGGGACGAGACGGCGTCCTATGTGGCGTGGGGCCACTCCATCGTCTGCGACCCATGGGGCACGGTGCTCCGCCAGTGCGGCGCCGGCGAGGAAGTGGTGGTGACGGAGCTGGATATGGCACAGGTGTCCGCCATACGCGGGCAGCTGCCGATCCTTTCGGCACGGCGGACGGACATCTACGACATCCGAAAAAAGTGATTGCCAAGGGACGGCAAACAGTGTATAATCGCAAAAAAATACGGCGGAGGTCCTTTATCATGGAGAAAAAATACACAGACATGACATTGCCGGAGCGGCAGGCTGCATACGCGGCCCTGCAGGCGGAGTACGAGAGCGCCAAGGCGCTGCACCTGACGCTGAATATGGCCCGGGGCAAGCCGGGCCGGGAGCAGTTGGATCTGGTGACGCCCATTTTCGGGCTGCTGACGAAGCCGGAGCAGTTCGTGTCCGACGGCGTGGAGACCCGGAACTACGGCGAGGTGGCGGGCATCCCCGCGGCGCGGCGGCTGTTCGCGGACATTCTGGGCTGCAAGCCGGAGCAGGTGTTCGTGGGCGGCAACGCCAGTTTGCAGCTGATGTACGACGCCGTCTCCAAGGCGTTCACCCACGGTCTGCTCCACAGTGAGAAGCCCTGGGGCAAGCTGGACAGGGTGAAGTGGATCTGCCCGGTGCCCGGCTATGACCGGCACTTCAAGGTGACGGACAGCTTCGGCGTGGAGATGATCTCCGTGCCCATGACCGCCAGCGGCCCCGACATGGACATGGTGGAGGAGCTGATCCGCGATCCGGCGGTGAAGGGCATGTGGAACGTGCCCAAATACTCCAACCCGGAGGGCGTGGTGTATTCGGAGGAGACGGTCCGCCGTCTGGCGGCCATGAAGCCCGCCGCGCCGGACTTCATGCTGATGTGGGACAACGCCTACTGCATCCACGAATTCGACTGCGATTTCGTGCCGTTCCCCGACATCATCGGCCTGTGCGCCCAGTACGGCAACGCCGACATGGTGTACGAGTTCGCCTCCACCAGCAAGGTAACGTTCCCCGGCGCGGGCGTGGCGGTGATGGCTGCCAGTGAGGCCAACATCGACTACTTCTCGAAGCTCATCAACATCCAGACCATCGGTTTTGACAAGATCAACCAGCTGCGGCATGTGCTGTTCCTCCAGGACCGGGCGCACACGCTGGCGCTGATGAAGCAGCACGCGGCCATTCTGGCTCCCAAGTTCCACGCGGTGCTGGACGGTCTGGACCGGGAGATCGCGCCGCTGGGCATTGCGGGCTACAAGCGGCCCGTGGGCGGCTATTTCATCAGTCTGGACACCATGCCCGGCTGCGCCAGACGGACGCTGGCCCTGTGCAAGGAGGCGGGCGTCACCATGACCGGTGCAGGGGCTACGTTCCCCTACGGCATCGACCCCAACGACAGCAATATCCGTATCGCCCCCTCCCTGCCGCCGGTGGCGGAGCTGGAGCAGGCCATCGCCGTGTTCTGCATCTGCCTGCGGATGGCGGCGCTGGAGAAGCTGGGCATCTGAAAAACGGAGCATATAGAAAAAGAGCGCGGCGGCCAAGCCGCAGCGCTCTTTTTCTATACGTTTATCCTCTGCCGCTGACACGCAGGCGGTTCAGGGCGCGGGCCAGATTGCCCTGGGCCAGCTGGTACTCCGCCATGCTGCGCTTCTGCCGCAGCTGCTCCT
>OJPD01000876.1_pt1 | contig 18921 bp, 17 predicted proteins | sample 1598371 | NCBI WGS metagenome assembly OJPD01 (sample SAMN03922478, study PRJEB24848) | human gut metagenome | isolation source: stool sample | host: Homo sapiens | place: Germany | collected 2010-11
CCTATGTGCTCACCAACTGTCACAACAGCCTGTGCGCCGTGGGCGGCACCATCAACGAGGACGACCATGTGTTCGGGCTGTCCGCCGCCGTGAAATACGGCGGCGACTACGTTCCCGCCAATCAGGCGGTGATCCACCAGTACGCCCGCGAGATGATGAGCGGCTGCGGCCGCATGATCCTCGGCTCCGACAGCCACACCCGCTACGGTGCGCTGGGCACCATGGGCGTGGGGGAGGGCGGCCCCGAGATCGTCAAGCAGCTGCTGAAAAACACCTACGACATCGCCGCGCCGGAGGTCATTCTCGTCTGGCTCACCGGCCAGCCGCCCCGCGGCGTAGGGCCCCACGATGTGGCCATTGCCCTGTGCGGCGCGGTGTACAAAAACGGCTTCGTAAAGAATAAGGTGCTGGAGTTTGCCGGCCCCGCCGTGTCCCGCCTGCCCATGGACTACCGCATCGGCATCGATGTTATGACCACGGAGACGGCCTGTCTCAGCTCCATCTGGGAGACGGACGAAGCCGTGGCGGATTATCTGGCCCTCCACGGACGGCCGGAGACGTTCACCGCCCTGCACCCGCAGGACGGCGCCTGCTACGACGGCATGATCACCATCGACCTCGACCGCATGGAACCTATGGCCGCCCTGCCGTTCCACCCCTCCGAGGCCGTGACCCTGCGTGACCTGCTCCACGACCCCGGCGACCACCTGCGCGAGGTGGAGAAGCGCGCCGCCGCCCAGTTTGGCGGCAAGGCGGGCCTGCACCTGACGGACAAGCTGGTGGACGGCAGACTGGTGGTGGACCAGGGCATCATCGCCGGCTGCGCCGGCGGCATGTACGACAACATCGCCGAGGCCGCCGCCATTCTGGCCGGTCACGATACCGGCAGCGGCTATTTCTCCCTGTCGGTGTACCCGCCCTCCATTCCCGTGAACCTGGAGCTGATGGAAAACGGCGTCCAGCAGTCCCTGCTGGCCTCCGGTGCGCTGTTCAAGCCCTGCTTCTGCGGCCCCTGCTTCGGCGCGGGGGATGTCCCCGCCAACAACGGCCTGTCCATCCGCCACACCACCCGCAACTTCCCCAACCGGGAGGGCTCCAAGCCCGCCGACGGTCAGCTGGCCGGCGTCATCCTTATGGACGCCCGCTCCATCGCTGCCACCGCCCGGAACCACGGCGTCCTCACCTCCGCCGCCGACGTGGACTACACGCCGCCCGCCCCGGTGCAGCGCCGCTTTGACCGCTCCGTGTACGACCGCCGGGTCTACTTCGGCTTCGGCCATGCCCAGCCCGATGCGCCCCTGAAATACGGCCCCAACATTGCAGAGTGGCCCGCCATTCCCGCCCTGTCCGACGACCTCCTCATGCAGGTGGCCTCCGTCCTGCGGGATGAGGTCACCACCACCGATGAGCTGATCCCCTCCGGGGAGACATCCTCCTACCGCTCCAACCCCCTGAAGCTGGCGGAGTTCGCCCTGTCCCGCCGCGACCCGGACTATGTGCCCCGCGCCAAAGCGGCGCAGGCGCTGGAGGCGGCACGGGCCGCCGGCACCGTGCCGCCGGAGGTGCAGCGCGTCCTGACGGCGCTCCGCCTGCCGGAGAGCGCCCTGTCCCGCATGCACATCGGCTCCGTGATCTTCGCCAACAAGCCCGGCGACGGCTCCGCCCGAGAGCAGGCCGCCTCCTGTCAGCGGGTGCTGGGCGGCTGCGCCAACATCTGCTATGAGTTCGCCACCAAGCGCTATCGCTCCAACTGCGTCAACTGGGGCATGCTGCCCTTCACGCTGGCGCCCGGCGCGTCCTTCGACGCCGCCCCCGGCGACTTTATCTACGTCCCCGGTGTCCGGGAGAAGGTGGCCCGGGGCGATGAGGAGTTCCCCGCCGTCCTGATCCGCGGCGGTGAGACGCAGCCTGTGACCCTGTACCTGAAAAACACCGGCGCGGAGGAGCGTGAGCTGCTGCTCACCGGCTGTCTCATGAACCACTACGCCGCGCAGAACCGGAGGTGACTATGGAAAAGATCAAAATGCCTGTCCCCATCGCCGAGCTGGACGGCGATGAGATGACCCACATCCTGTGGGGGATGATCAAGGACCAGCTGATAAAGCCCTTTGTGGACCTGAATACCGAGTACTACGACCTGTCCCTGCCCAACCGCGACAGGACGGAGGACGCCGTGACCCGTCAGGCGGCGGAGGCCATCAAGCGCCTGCATGTGGGCGTCAAGTGCGCCACCATCACCCCCAACTACCAGCGGCAGGAGGAGTACGGCCTCAAGCAGCTCTGGAAGTCCCCCAACGCCACCATCCGGGCGGCGCTGGACGGCACGGTGTTCCGCGCCCCTATCCTCATCTCCCGGGTGAAGCCGGTGGTGACCTGCTGGAAAAAGCCCATCACCATCGCCCGCCACGCCTACGGCGACCTGTACAAGGCCGTGGAGTACCGGGTCCCCGGCCCCGGCAAAGCGGAGCTGGTGTTCACCGATGACCACGGTGCGGAGCTGAGCCGCCAGACGGTCTACGACTTCGCCGGCCCCGGCGTCCTGCAGGCCATGCACAACCGGGACGACTCCATCCTGTCCTTTGCCCGCTGCTGCTTCTCCTACGCGCTGGACGTGAAGCAGGATGTCTGGTTCTCCTCCAAGGACACCATCTCCAAGGACTACGACCAGACGTTCAAGCTCCTGTTCCAGCAGGTGTTTGACCGGGAGTACCGCGCCGCCTTCGAGGCCGCCGGCCTCCATTACCGCTACGCCCTCATCGACGACGTGGCGGCCAAGGTCATCCGTTCCTCCGGCGGCATCATTTGGGCCTGCAAGAACTACGACGGCGATGTGATGAGCGACCTCATCGCCGCCGCCTCCGGCTCTCTGCCCATGATGACCAGCGTGCTGGTGTCGCCGGACGGCAATTTCGAGTACGAAGCCGCTCACGGCACCGTCACCGACCACTTCTACCGCTGGCGCAGGGGGGAGAAGGTGTCCACCAATCCGCTGGCCACCATGGCTGCGTGGTCCGGTGCCCTGAAAAAGCGGGGCGAGCTGGACGGGAACACCGCCCTGACCCGCTTTGCCGACTGCCTCTATCAGGCGGGGCTGGACGTGTTCGAGGAGGGCTATCTCTCCGAGGACCTGGCGCCCCTGTGTGACCCTGCCGAGCTGAAGGAGATGCCGGACAACGACCGGCTCATCTCCCTGATCCGCGGGCGTCTGGAGACGCTGCTGGCACAATAACAGGGAAAAGGACGGCGGGCAAAGCCCGCCGTCCTTTTATGTCCGTTTCGTTCCCGCGACCTGATACATCCGTTCATCGGATACGCACACATCCACGTCGCACCACGGCGCCAGCAGCGCGCGCAGCTCCTCCTCGTGCAGCAGCCCGTTGGACACGGGATGCGCCGCGCCGCTGTGGTGGCCGTCGATGGCCGCCCGGCTCATGCCGTGGGCCACGGACAGCCGCCCGCCGGGCTTCACCAGCCCCGCAAGCCGTGGGATGAGCCGCGCCGGGTCAGGGAAGTGGGGGAAGGCGTTGTACACCATCACCACGTCGAATTGCTCCGGGAACGCCGTCTCCTCCACATCGCCGCACAGCACCCGCACCCGCGGCTCCCCGGCGAATTTCTCCGCCGCGATCCGGGCCATCTCCGGGGAGATGTCGATGCCCGTCACCGCCGCGCCCCGTGCCAGATAGTCGGGGAACAGCACCCCCGTGCCGCAGGCCACATCCAGCACATGCATGCCGGGGCCTACCCCCGCGTTGTCCAGAATGGCCTGTATCACCGGCTCGTGCCGCACCATCCCGGCGTCCCAATCCGGTGCACACCGGTCAAAAAACGCGATCACGTCCTGCTTGTCGATCATTCCCGCGCCCCCTCTCCGTTTTCTCTATCCTACACGGCACCGCGCCGCCGCGCAACCCCCGCCGGGGGATAAAAAGAGACCGCACCAGACCGGCGCAGCCTCTTTTTGTCCCTTATTTGAAGAACTCGAACCGCGGCGCATCCTTGGTGACGGTGCCCGTCTCGATCTCGATGCCGTCCCCGAAGTATTTGTGCAGCAGCGCCACCAGTTCATCGGCGGCGGCCTGCACCTCGGCGGCGTTCACATCGGAAAAGCCGTCGATGGGGAACAGGATGGCCTTCGTTTCCTCCGTGATCTTGCCCCGTTCCGACTGCCGCCATGTCCAGCGGCGGGTGCGGATCTCACTGCCGGAGGCGTACACCGCCTCGCCCACGTCCGGCATCTCCTCCTCGGTGCTGCCGAAGGGGATGAACGTGTCGCCCTCTCTGGCCAGCCGCACGTCCAGACCCTCGTCGATGGTGTCCAGATCGTGGGCGCCCATGGGCAGCCGGTGCTTGATGGACACGGCGTTGCCCAGATCCACGGCGGCATTGATGTGGGGGAAGCCCTTGCCCTTGGCGATGCGGGTCAGCAGCGCCTCAATGGAACACAAAAACTTATTGGGGTTGATGCCCAGCGCCGTAAAGGCCGCGCGGTAGGGGAGGATATCCTCCGTCTCCTTGGGCTTCTTCCCGGCGAAATACGTCTCGCAGGCGGCCACGTTCTCCGCCAGCATCTGCTCCAGCTCCGGGATGTCGTGGGTGTTGTCCAGACCCCGCACGGCCACTGCGCCGAAGCAGGCGTTGGGCAGCTTGTCAAAGAACTCCTTCGATACCTGATAGTACATGGTGTTGCCTCCTTTTCTTCGGCTTTTCCTCTCTATGGCTGGCATTATAGACCTCTTTCCGCCGTTTGCCAAGGGTAAATTTCCCGGGAAATATGGAAATTTTCTTGGATAATATAGAGCGCCGCCTCCCGCGAGGGGAGACGGCGCTCTGATATGCATACGATGCGGTGCTTACACCACGGCGAAGAACTTCACCAGGAACAGCGCCGCGATGACGTAGGTCAGCACGGACACGTCCTTGGCCCGGCCGGAGAACACCTTGATGACGGTGTAGGAGATCATGGCAAGGCCGATGCCGTGGCCGATGGAGCCGGAGATGGGCATGGCCAGCAGCATGATGAACACGGGCACCACCTGGTCCAGATCGTCGAAGTCCACGTTCTTCAGACCCTGCAGCATCAGGATGCCCACATAAATCAGGGCGGAGGAGGTGGCGGCGGCGGGGATGATGGCGGCCACCGGCGCAATGAACATGCAGGCCAGGAACATGAACGCGGCGGTCAGGCTGGTCAGGCCGGTGCGGCCGCCGGCCTCCACGCCGGAGGCGGACTCCACGAACGTGGTGACGGTGGACGTGCCGCAGCAGGCGCCGGCCACGGTGCCCACGGCGTCGGACAGCAGAGCCTCCTTCATCTGGGGCATGTTGCCGTCCTTGTCGGTCATGCCGGCGCGGGATGCGGTGCCCACCAGCGTGCCGATGGTGTCGAACATGTCGATCATGCAGAACGTGATGATCAGGCTGATGGCGGTGAACCAGCCGATGCGGAAGAAGTCGCTGAAATCAAACTTGAACAGCGTCGTCTCCGCCATGTCGTGGAACGGGGGCAGGAAGGACGCGCCCTCCAGCGAGGCAAAGGGGTTCATCTGCAGGAAAAGGAAGCTGCCCGCCCAGTAGATGACGGACGCGGCCAGCATGCCGATGAGCACGGCGGCCTTCACGCCCTTCTTGGCCAGCAGGATGATGATGAACAGGCCGATGAACATGGTCACAACGGTCAGCACCATGGTGCTGTACTCCTTGCCCATGTGGCCCTTGATGACGCTGGGAGTCATGGCGCCGAAGAAGTCGCGCAGCACATAGAACGGGCTGGCGTAGCCATTGCCCTCGGCGTAGATGCCCACGTTGGAGCCCAGGCCGATGTTCATCAGCATCAGGCCGATGGCGGGGCCGATGCCCAGCCGCACACCCAGAGGGATGGCGCTGACGATCTTGTCCCGGACATTGAATACGCTCAGCAGCAGGAACACGATGCCCTCCACCAGAATGATGCACAGCACAGCCTGGAAGGCGCTGGTGTAGTCGGTCTGCAGCATGGCGGCCACGTTGCCGGCCACCACGGCGAAGAAGCTGTTCAGACCCATGCCGGGGGCCATGACAAAGGGCTTGTTGGCCAGGAAGGCCATGGTCACCGTGCCGATGGCGCTGGCGATGCAGGTGGCCAGGAACACGCCGTTCCAAAGGGGGGTGTCCACGGCGAAGTTGGTCAGCAGGTTGGGGTTCAGGGCGATGATGTACGCCATGGTCATGAAGGTAGTCAGACCGGCCAGGATCTCCGTCTTGACGGTGGTGCCGTTCTCCTTCAGGTGGAAAATGCGCTCCATTGTGATAGACTCTCCTTTTTTGCGAATTCTCTTTCTTGCGGCGTTGTTCTGCGCCGCGTTCAACGCCCCTTATCTTAACGCATTTTAACGGGAATCGCAAGACTTTTTGTAAGCATGGCTGACAAATTTTCAGATATCAGCCATAAGCTGCACGATTCTGTCGCCTGCCGCAGAGCAAAAAAGAAAGACACGCAAAAGGGAAACACTCCGCAAGGAAGTCGTTTCCCTTTTTGCTTTTGTAAGTCGTCAAAATGACTGGTTTGCGGAAAAATCATTTTATGATATAATAATTTTCAGATAGCAAATAACTATTTGCTATCTGAAGGAGGGAAAGACTGTGCCACAACATAAGTTTATTACAAAGCAACTAATAGATAAAGGTTGGTCAGAAGATAAAAAATACTGTCTTACTGACGAACAAGGAAAAAGATTTTTGCTTCGTGTTTCTCCGATTGAACAGTATGACAGAAAGAAAAGTGAATATGAACTTATGAGTCAGGTAGCAACTCTCGGTGTGCCAATGTGCAAACCTTTAGAGTTCGGTACATCTGATGAAGGAGTTTATTCTATTCAAACTTGGATAGATGGCGTTGATGTAGAAGAAAATGTACATAATTTAACATGCGAAGAACAATATTCTTATGGTTTTGAAGCGGGAAGAATACTGAAGGAGATTCACAAAATCCCAGCTCCCAAAGGAATAGAAGATTGGGAAATTTACTTTAATCGTAAAGCAGACCGCAAAATCAAAATGTATAAAGAATGTCCTATCAAGTACGAAAATGGGCAAGCCTTCATTGATTACATTAATGCTCGCAGATATTTACTCAGCGGTCGCCCTCGAACTTATCAGCACGGAGATTATCATATCGGCAATATGATGATAGGGAATGATAAGCAACTTTACATTATTGATTTTAACAGAAATGACTTTGGAGATCCGTGGGAAGAATTTAACCGCATTGTGTGGTGTGCTCAAGCTGCTCCTTTATTTGCAACCGGAATGGTAAACGGGTACTTCGATAATGATGTGCCGGTTCAGTTTTGGGAGTTGCTCGCACTTTATATCAGCAGTAATACTTTATCTTCTGTGCCTTGGGCAATTCCTTTTGGTCAGAGCAAAATTCAAGTAATGGTAAATCAAGCAAAAGATGTACTAAGTTGGTATGATAATATGACAAAACCCGTTCCAACTTGGTACAAAGAAGTTATAAACAAATAATACGAAGCATACGTCACCGAGTCCATAGGGATAGCGAGCATCGGATTGTGACAACACAATCCGAAAAGGAGTCAAATGTAAAGCAGTTGGGGCACCTTCCTTACGGAGGGTGCCCCAAGCGTGTCTTTCTTCTTTGGTCGGAGTGGGGGGACTTGAACCCCCGGCCTCTTGGTCCCGAACCAAGCGCGCTACCAGCTGCGCTACACCCCGTCAGCCGTTCCATTATAGGCGCTATCGCGCCCGCTGTCAAGGAAAATTTCCCGCCTTCCCGCGGTAGTTCGGCGTCTATCGCCGGACAGGCGGGCATACACTGTGCCGAAAGGGAGGTGCAGCCTCATGTCCCAGCGTTCCACATCCCCGCCCGCCCGCCGCGCGGCCTACCGCGCCCGCGTCCGCACCGCCGTACAGCGCCGCAGCGGCACGACCCCGCCGCCGCGCCGTGCCGCATCAAAGTCCACGGCCCCGAAGCCCGTCTCGCCGCGGGATAAGCGCCGCATGCTCCAGCTGCTGTTCAGCGGTATGGTGCTGGTGGTGGCCATCGCCGTCAAGCTCCTGATGCCCGACGTACTGGACCGCTACCGCACCCGCCTGCTGGATCTGCTGGGCGCGGACACCGACTTCGTGGAGGTATTCTCCGCCGCGGGCCGCGCCTTTTCGGAGGAGGGTGCCATCGGCGGCGCGCTCAACGACGCCTACACCGCCGTGTTCGGCCCCTCCGCCCCGTCGGAGGCCCCTGCCCAGACGGCGGCGGTGTACACCCCGGAGGTCCAGCCCGCCAACACAGACCTGCTCCAGCGGGTGCTGGGCTTCGCCTACGCCCCGCCGGTGACGGGGCAGCTCTCCTCCGGATTCGGCCTGCGCACCGACCCGCTGGCGGGGGGCAGCCGCTTTCACTACGGGCTGGACATCGCCGCGGAGGAGGGCGCGGTGGTGTCCGCCTTCGCTGACGGCACCGTCACCGCCGTGGGGGAGAGCAGCGACCTGGGGCGCTACGTCACCGTGTCCCACCCCAACGGCTATACCACCCTGTATGCACACTGCACCCGTATCACCGCCTCCACCGGGCAGCAGGTGTCCTGCGGCGACCCCATCGCGGAGGTGGGGGAGACGGGCCGCGCCACCGGCCCCCACCTCCACTTCGAACTGCACTGCGGCAGTACATACCTCAACCCCATCTACTATGTGCCGTTCCGGTGACCTCACTGTCCGCGTCCGGCCCTCCGCGCTGCTGACGCCGGCTTTTTTTCTGCTGCTCACCGATACCCCCGCGCTGCTGGCGGCGCTGCTGCTGGCCGCGTTTCTCCACGAGCTGGCCCATTACGCCGTGCTGCGCCTGTGCGGCGTCCGTACCGCCTGCTTTACCCTCACTGGTCTTGGCGCCTCGTTGTACGCCCCTGAGCTGCACCGCCTGTCCTACGGCGCGGAGCTGCTGAGCGCCGCCGCCGGCCCGCTGATGAACCTGCTTTTGTGGGTGCTGCTGAGTCTTGCCGGACGGGACGAGCTGTCCCTGTTCGCCGGGGCGCAGATGGTGCTGGGCGTGCTGAACCTGCTGCCCGTCCGTCCCATGGACGGCGGACGCATCCTCTGGCTGCTCACCGCTTATCTGACGGAGCCGTACACCGCCGACCGGGTGGCTGCCGCCGTAGGGCTGGCAGCGTCCTCGGCCCTGTTCCTGCTGTGCCTCTGGCTGGTGACCACCACCGGCAGCGGCCTTTTTCTGCTGCTGGGCGCTCTGTGGCTGGTGTACCGCAGCCTGCCGCCGGAACTTTTTTTGCCCCGCCGCCTTGCCAAACCGCCGAAAAGCAGGTAAAATAAGCTGTTACTGAAATACACCGCAAGGAGAATCACCGTGGATAAACGACTGGAACGCATCCTGCCCCGTGTGCAGAAGCCCGCCCGCTATGTGGGCGGCGAATACAACGCCGTGCTAAAGGACAAGGCGCAGGTGGACACCCGCATCGCCTTCTGTTTCCCGGACACCTACGAGATCGGCATGTCCAATCTGGGTATGCGCATCCTCTACGGCGTCATGAACGAAATGGACGGCGTCTGGTGCGAGCGGGTGTTCGCACCCTGGGGCGACATGGAGGAGGAACTGCGCCGGGCGGATATGCCTCTTTTCGCGCTGGAGTCCGGCGACCCCATCACCGACTTTGACATCGTGGCCTTCTCCGTGGGCTATGAGATGGCGTTCCCCGCCATCCTGAACATGCTGGATCTGGCCCGCATCCCCCTCCACACGGCGGAGCGCACCGGCCTGACGCCGCTGGTCATCGCCGGCGGCACCGCCATGTACAATGCCGAGCCGCTGGCCGACTTCATCGACCTTGTCAGCCTCGGCGAGGGGGAGGATGTCACTGTGGAGCTGGTGGAGCTGCACCGCACCGCCCGCCGGGAGGGCTGGAGCAGACAGCAGTTCCTCCGGGCCGCCGCCGGGCTGGACGGCATCTATGTCCCCAGCCTGTACGACGTGACGTACCACGATGACGGCACCGTGGCCGCCATCACCCCGCTGGACGGCGCTCCGGCCAGAGTGACCAAGCGCATCGTCCACGATATGGACAAGTCCTATTTCCCCGTAAAGACCATCGTTCCCAGCACGGAGATCGTGCAGGACCGCGTGACGCTGGAGCTGTTCCGCGGCTGCATCCGCGGCTGCCGCTTCTGTCAGGCGGGCTATGTCTACCGCCCCGTCCGGAACCGCAGCCGGGACCTGTGCGCCGACTACTGCGTCCGCGCCTGCGACGACACCGGCTATCAGGAGGTGACGCTCTCCAGCCTGTCCACCAGCGACTACCCGCCCCTTACCAGCCTGTGCGACGAGCTGGAGCCGTTCTGCGATGAGCGCCACGTCAGCCTGTCCCTGCCGTCCCTGCGGGCGGACAACTTCTCCATGGCGCTGATGCAGCGTCTGGCCAAGGGCCGCAAGACGGGACTCACCTTTGCGCCGGAGGCCGGCACCCAGCGCCTGCGGGATGTCATCAACAAGAACGTGACGCTGGATGACCTGCTGCAAAGCTGCCGCACCGCCTTTGCCGGCGGTTACAGCGCCGTGAAGCTCTACTTCATGCTGGGCCTGCCCACGGAGACGGACGAGGATGTGCTGGGCATCGCCGATGTGGCCGCCCGCGTCATGCACGCCTGGCGGGAGAGCGCCCAGAACAAGCAGCGGGGCGTCCGCATCACCGTGTCCACCAGCTGGTTCGTCCCCAAGCCCCACACCGCCTTCCAGTGGGAGCCGCAGATATCCAAGCAGGAGTACGAGCGCCGCGTGGCGCTGCTGCGGGAGGCCATCAAGACCAAGACTGTCACCTACAACTGGCACGACTCCGACACCAGCTTTCTGGAGGCCGTGCTGGCCCGGGGCGACCGCCGTCTCGGCAAAGTGTTGGAAACAGCGTGGCGTAAAGGCGCAAAGCTTGACGCATGGGAGGAGTATTTCTCTCTGGACCGCTGGCTGGAGGCCTTTGACGAGTGCGGTCTTGACCCACATTTCTACGCCAACCGCACCCGTCCGGAGGACGAGCTGATGCCCTGGAGCATGATCTCCTCCGGCGTCACGGAGAAGTACCTGCTGCGGGAGCGCCATAAGGCCTACGAGTCCGTGACCACGCCGGACTGCCGCACCCACTGCAACGGCTGCGGCGCCAATCTGCTGGTAGGAGGGACCTGCGATGTCTAAGCTGCGTCTGTTATTTATAAAGGAGGCACAGGCCTCCTACATCTCCCATCTGGACCTGCTGCGCACGTTCCAGCGGGCCTTTCCCCGGACGGAGCTGGATATCAAGCACTCCCAGGGCTACCACCCCCATCCCATCATCTCCATCGTCCTGCCCCTGCCGGTGGGTCAGTCCAGCGAATGCGAGCTGCTGGACTTTGAGGTGACGCAGGATACCGACGGCCGCGGCATCGCGGAGAAGCTGAACACCGGCATGCCCAGCGGCCTGCGGGTGCTGGACTGCTATCCCGCCGTCCGTCCCGTCCGGGACCTGACGTACCTCCGGGCCGACCTGACGCTGGAGTACGACGACGGCGTGCCGGAAAACGCCGCCGCCCGCCTGACAGAGCTGCTGGGCCGTCCGGAGCTGGTGATCCAGAAGCGCACCAAGCGCAAGGAGCTGGCGGATGTTGATATAGCACCTATGATAAAGGAGTTTTCCTTTACAGAGGGGGAGGGCGTCGTCACCGGCACGGTGACGGTGCTGGCCCAGAATCCCGGTCTGAATCCAAAGCTGCTGGAGAAAGCGGTGGAGCGGTATCTGCCGGAGCTGACCCCGGATTTCCTCAGGGTCCGCCGCCGCGCCATTCTGGACGCGGAGGGCCGCGACTTCCGCTGACCGGCGGGCGTCCGCAGTGCCGCCGCCGCGAAGGCTGCCGCAAAAGCCGCAAAAAATGTAAAATTCCCCTTGCTTTTTCCGAATTTCTGTGCTATTCTATCATGGCGTAAAAAGGGCGGTCCTCTGTCGCCGGTGTTCCGAAAGGTGCGAACACCACATAAACAGCGGCATGAACACCTATATTATCAGGAGGAAAGAATCCATGGATCTCATCAAGGCTCTGAACGAGAAGCAGCTGAAGGAAGTGCCCCAGGTGCTGGTGGGCGACACCGTCCGCGTGCATGTGAAGGTCAAGGAAGGCGCCCGCGAGCGTATCCAGGTCTTTGAGGGCACTGTCATCGCCAAGAAGCACGGCGGTATCGAGGAGACCATCACCGTCCGCCGCCTGTCCTACGGCGTCGGCGTGGAGAAGGTGTTCCCCGTCCACTCTCCTTCCATCGAGAAGATCGAGACGGTGCGTCACGGCTATGTCCGCCGCGCCAAGCTGTACTACCTGCGTGACCGCGTCGGTAAGGCAGCCAAGATCCGCGAGAAGCTGTAAGCGATCACCGAGATCAGAAAAGCGCCCACGTCCGTGGGCGCTTTTTGCCGTCTTTTTCCCCTTTGCAACAGGCGGAAAAATATGTTATACTGCTGCAAACTGCTGTAAATGCATCATGAACGAAAAAACCGGAAATAGATGCTTCATCATGTATGCATGATGTATACATGATGAACGGTAAATTTTACCAGAGGAGGTGTGCGCCGTGCAGATCGAAGGGCTCAGCTGGTTTCCCGGCCACATGACAAAGACCAAACGGATGATCGCCGCCGAGATCGGCCACATGGATGCCGTCTGCGAGATCGTGGACGCCCGCATCCCCCAGTCCAGCCGCAACCCGGACGTGGACGAGCTGACGGCGGGCAAGCCCCGTCTGGTGGTGCTGAACCGGGTGGATCAGGCGGACCCCGCCGAGACGAAGAAATGGGCCGCGGCCTTTCGGGCACAGGGCTTTGCGGTGCTGGAGGCCAACGCCAAGGGCGGCGTGGGCACGGAGCGCTTTGCCGCCGCCGTCCGGGAGCTGCTGCGGGAGAAGCTGGCGGCCTACGCCGAGAAGGGGCAGGTGGGCCGCACCGTCCGCGTTATGGTGCTGGGCATCCCCAACGTGGGGAAATCCACGTTTATCAACAAGGTGGCCAAGCGCAGGACTGCCAAAGCTGAGGACCGGCCCGGCATCACCCGCTCCAAGCAATGGGTGCCGGTGGATGCCACGCTGGAGCTGCTGGATACCCCCGGCATCCTGTGGCCAAAGTTCGATGACACAGAGGTTGGCAAGCGCTTGGCCTTTACAGGCGCTATCAAGGATGATGTGCTGGACATCGAGGAGCTGGCCTGCTATCTGATGGACTATCTGGCCTTACACTACGCCGATGTGCTGCGGGAGCGATACAAGATCGACGTGGAGGAGGGGGACAGCGGCTATGACCTGCTGGAAAAGGCGGGACGGAAGCGGGGCTTCCTCATGCGGGGGGCGCAGGTGGACACCGAGCGCATGGCCCGCATCCTGCTGGATGAGTTCCGAGGTGGCAAGCTGGGACGCTTTACATTGGAGACGGCGGAGGACTGCGAAAAATGAGAGAGACGCCGGAGCTGTGGACATACGAACGGCAGGCTGCGGCCGAGGGCTTTGCGGCGGTGTGCGGCGTGGACGAGGCCGGCGCCGGACCGCTGATGGGGCCGGTGTACGCGGCGGCAGTGATCCTGCCGGAGGACTGCGACCTGCCGGAGCTGAACGACTCCAAAAAGCTGACGGAGAAAAAGCGGGAAAAGCTGTTCCCGCTGATACAGGAGCAGGCCGTTGCGTGGTCGGTGGCGCGGATGGAGGCGTCGGAGATCGACGAGACGGACATCCTCAGCGCCCGGATGAAGGCCATGCAGATGGCCATAGACGGCCTGTCTGTGACGCCGGATCTGGCGCTCATCGACGGCAACCGTGACAAGGGACACAGCGCCGCCATCACCACGGCGCACCGGTGTATCGTGGGCGGCGACGGGATATCCGCGTCCATCGCGGCGGCATCGGTGCTGGCCAAGGTCAGCCGTGACCGCTATGTGACGGAGGTGCTGGACAAGGCATACCCCCAGTACCAGTTCGCCCGGCACAAGGGCTACGGCACCAAGCTGCACTATGAGATGCTGGACAAGTACGGCCCCTGCCCGGAGCATCGGCGGAGCTTCCTGAAAAAGTGGAAGGCAAAGCGATGAGCGGGGCGCGGTCTGCGCCGGAAAAAGGCGGACGGGCCGAGGGTACATGGGGCGAGGCGCTGGCGGCGGACTACCTGCGGCAGCGGGGATACCGGCTGGCGGCTCACAGCTACCAATGCCGGTTCGGAGAGATCGACCTCATCGCGTGGGACGGGGATACCCTGTGCTTCGTGGAGGTCAAGACCCGCACCAACACGGACATGGGCCTGCCCCGGGAGTATGTGACCCCGGCCAAGCAGAAGCGGCTGAAAAGGACAGCGCTGCACTATCTCAGTGAGAAGCAGCTGGACTGTCCCGCCCGGTTCGATGTGGCGGAGGTCTATGCGGACAGCCCTTACAGCCGCGAGAACGCCCGCATAGAATATCTGGAAAACGCCTTTGAATAGGGGAGTGACAGCATGGCGATACCATATTTTGACGCCCACTGCGACACCATCTGGCGCTGCATGGTGACAGAGCCGGTGGACGGCTACGGCGACACGGAGGCGGAGCAGCGGGCCTATTTCCAGAGCGGCGGCAGCCTGCGGCAGAACGGCGGGCACGTCGATCTGGAGCGGAGCCGGGGCTTTGCCCGGCGGGGACAGTTCTTCGCCCTGTACGACGATGTGAAGGCGCTGCCGGCGGGAACGGCGTGGCAGCGGTGCCGGGAGATGCACGGCTGGTTCCTGCGGGAGCTGGCGGAGAACGCTGACATGGCCGCGCTGTGCCGCACCGGCGCGGAGGCGGACGCGGCGGCGCTGGCCGGGAAAACGGCGGCGTTCCTCAGCGTGGAGGGCGCGGATCTGCTGGACTGTAAAGTGGAAAACCTGCACACCGCGGCGGACTGGGGCGTGCGCTTTGTGAACCCGGTGTGGAACAACGCCAACGCCCTCAGCGGCAGCTGCGCCGAGGAACCGGATCGGGGTCTTTCGGTACAGGGTAGAGACTTCATCCGGGAGATGGAGCATCTGGGCGTCTACGCCGACGTGTCCCACCTGTCCGATCCCGGCTTCTGGGATCTGTTCCGCATGACGGAAAGCCCCATGGTGGCGTCCCACTCCAACGCAAGAGCGCTGTGTCCTCACCGGCGGAACCTGACGGATGACATGTTCCGGGCCATCCGGGACACCGGCGGTGTGGTGGGCCTTAACCTGTACCGGGACTTTGTGGGCGGTACGTCCATGGACGCGCTGACGGCCCATGTGGAGCATTTTCTGGCGCTGGACGGGGAAAAGACCCTGTGCATCGGCGGCGATCTGGACGGCTGCGAGGCGCTGGCGGCGGGGATGCGCGGCGTGGAGGATGTGCCCCGGCTGTACGAGGCGCTGGAGAAGCGGGGGTACGGAAAACCTCTGCTGGAGGACATATTCTGGAACAATCTGCGCAGGCTGCTGTGAGACGGCGGCCGGGGAAAGGAGGGACGCCATGGCGCTGTACGCCATCGGGGATCTGCATCTGTCGTTAAACAGCGACAAGCCCATGGACATCTTCGGCGAAAAGTGGCAGGGCTATGTGGACAAGATCAGAGCGGGGTTCGCGCCGCTGCACGAGGACGACGTCACCGTGCTGTGCGGCGACCTCAGCTGGGGCATGAGCCTGGAGGAGTCGCTGGCGGACTTTCAGTTCATCCACGCCCTGCCGGGAAAGAAGATATTGATGAAGGGCAACCACGACTACTGGTGGAACACCGCCTCCAAGATGCAGCGGTTCTTCGACCAGCACGGGCTGGACTCCTTTGAGATCCTGCACAACAACTGCCTGTTCTATGGGGACAAGGCCCTGTGTGGCACCCGGGGCTGGTTTTACGAGCTGGACAGCGAGGGCACCCACAACGGCAAGATGCTGGCCCGGGAGGCCGGACGGCTGGAGACATCCCTGCAGGCGGCGGGGGACCGGGAAAAGCTGTGCTTCCTGCACTATCCGCCGCTGTACCAGGGCTACGAGTGCCCGGAGATCCTGCGGCTTTTGCAGCGGTACGGGGTGAAGCGGTGCTTTTACGGCCATCTTCACGGCGCCAGCCACAAGCGGGCGCTGGAGGGGATGCACTACGGCACGGAGTTTTCGCTGGTGGCCGGGGACTGGCTGGATTTCATCCCTAAAAAAATTTGCGAATAAGAGAAAAAACAGTGGAAATTCCCATTGTTTTCTGTTATCATACTATATTGCATTGGTGTTGCTATGAAAACAGGCCGATGCGGAACGGAGGAATAAACAAATGACTGTGAAAAGCTGCGAGAAACTGGAAAAGAGCAGAGTTGCTCTGACCATCGAGACGAGCGCCGAGGAGTTCGAGGCCGCCGTCAACAAGGCGTATCTGAAGATGCGCGGTAAGATCAACGTACCCGGCTTCCGTGTCGGCAAGGCCCCCCGCAAGATCATCGAGAAGATGTACGGCGCCGAGGTCTTTTACGAGGAGGCTGTCAATATCATCCTGCCCGACGCCTACGAGGACGCCGTGAAGGAGCAGGGTCTGGAGACTGTTGGTTATCCCCAGGTGGAGCTGGAGTCCTGCACCAAGGACGGCGTGGTGTTCAAGTGCACCGTGGCCGTGTATCCCGAGGTGAAGCTGGGCCAGTACAAGGGCCTGGAGGCCCCCAAGGCGGAGGTCAAGGTGGCCTCTGCCGATGTCAACGCCCGCCTGAAGGAGATGGCCGACCGCAACAGCCGTCTGGTGTCCGTGGAGCGCGCCGTCAAGAAGGGCGATACCGCCGACATCGACTTCGAGGGCTTCGACAACGGCGTGGCCTTCGACGGCGGCAAGGGCGAGAACTTCGATCTGGAGATCGGCTCCGGCAGCTTCGTGCCCGGCTTTGAGGAGCAGCTCATCGGCATGAAGGCCGGCGAGGAGAAGGACATCGACATCACCTTCCCCGAGAACTACACCCCCGAGCTGGCCGGCAAGCCCGTGGTGTTCCACGTCAAGGTCAACGAGGTGAAGGTCAAGGAAGTGCCCGCCATCGACGACGAGTTCGCCAAGGACGTGTCCGAGTTCGACACCCTGAAGGACCTGAAGGCCGACATCAAGAAGAAGATGACCGCCGAGCGCACCGAGGCCGCCCAGCGCGCCTTTGAGGATGTGCTGATGGCCAAGGTGGCCGAGGGCGTGGAGGCCGACATCCCCCAGGAGATGGTGGAGCTGCAGGCCGAGCGCATGATGGAGCAGTTCAAGCAGCAGCTGGCGTCCCAGGGCATCCCCTTCGACCAGTATCTGCAGATGACCGGCACCACCGAGGCCGATTTCCGCAAGCAGGCTGACGGCCCCGCCGCGGAGCAGGTGAAGATGGATCTGGCCGTGGAGGCCATCATCAAGGCCGAGGGCCTGGATGCCTCCGACGAGGACGTGGAGAACGAGATGAAGTCCGTGGCTGAGAAGTACGGCATGGATCTGGACACCGTGAAGAAGTACCTGCGTCCCGAGGACGTGAAGGAGCAGGTCATCCGCGAGAATGTCGTGAAGCTGGTGGCGGACAACGCCGTGGCCGTGGCGCCTGCCGAGGAGAAGGCCGAGCTGGAGGAGAAGGGCGAGATCGTGGAGAAGAAGCCCGCCAAGAAGGCTGCTGCCAAGAAGGCCGATGGCGAAAAGGCCGAGAAGAAGCCGGCTGCCAAGAAAACCGCCAAGAAAGACGCGGAATAAGAGAGAGCGCTTTTGAAAATCATATGCGGGTGGGTATAATCTGGTAGCTATCTTTTACAGGAGGTTTATTTTATGAGCTTAGTCCCCTATGTTGTGGAGCAGACCAACCGCGGTGAGCGGTCCTATGACATTTTCTCCCGTCTGCTCAACGACCGTATCGTATTCCTGGGTGAAGAAGTGAACGATACCACCGCCAGCCTGGTCGTGGCGCAGCTGCTGTATCTGGAGGCGCAGGATCCCGATAAGGACATCCAGATGTACATCAACAGCCCCGGCGGCAGCGTGACCGCGGGCATGGCTATCTACGACACCATGCAGTATATCAAGTGCGACGTGTCCACCATCTGCATCGGCATGGCCGCCAGCATGGGCGCGTTCCTGCTGTCCTCCGGCACCAAGGGCAAGCGCATCGCGCTGCCCAATGCCGAGATCATGATCCATCAGCCCTCCGCAGGTACGCAGGGCAAGGTGACGGACATGGAGATCGACGTGGAGCACTTCCTGAAGATCAAGCAGCGTCTGAACAAGATCCTGTCCGAGAATACCGGCAAGCCGGTGGAGCAGGTGAAGGCGGACTCCGAGCGGGATCACTGGATGATCGCCGAGGAGGCCCGCGAGTATGGCCTGGTGGATAAGGTCATTTATAAGAGGTAAAAGCATGGCGGAAGAAAAAAAGTCCCTGCGCTGCTCGTTCTGCGGCAAGTCGGAGGGACAGGTACACCGGATGATCCAGGGCCCCGGCGTGCGCATCTGCGACGAGTGCGTGCAGCTGTGCATGTCCATCCTGGACGACGGGTACAGCGCGGCGATGGACGAGGGCTTCGAGAGTGTGGAGGACCTCCCCACGCCCCAGCAGATCAAAGAGGTGCTGGATCAGTACGTCATCGGGCAGGAGGGGGCCAAGATCGCCCTGTCCGTGTCCGTGTACAACCACTATAAGCGCATCTATTTCGGCGGACACGAGGATGTGGAGCTGCAAAAAAGCAACATCCTGATGATCGGGCCTACCGGCTCCGGCAAGACGCTGTTCGCCCAGACGCTGGCGCGGGTGCTGAAGGTGCCCTTCGCCATCGCCGATGCCACCACGCTGACGGAGGCCGGCTATGTGGGCGACGACGTGGAGAACATCCTGCTGCGTCTCCTGCAGGCGGCGGACTTCGATGTGGAGCTGGCCGAGCGGGGCATCATCTATGTGGATGAGATCGACAAGATCGCCCGCA
>OJPD01000885.1_pt1 | contig 18820 bp, 20 predicted proteins | sample 1598371 | NCBI WGS metagenome assembly OJPD01 (sample SAMN03922478, study PRJEB24848) | human gut metagenome | isolation source: stool sample | host: Homo sapiens | place: Germany | collected 2010-11
AACACACTACCCACTTGGATAATGTAGTTCGGATTATCATTGTTTGGTCCGAGTGAGGTGACTTGAACACCCAACCTCGACATCCCAAACTTATTGAGAACACTTTTTTCGCTTGGTTATAGCGGTTTTCGGCGCTTTTTAATTTGTTTTACTTACTCTTTGACGCTCTTATCTCCACTGTTTCCGGGTGTTCCAGCGCCGTCTGTGGTAATCTATGTGGTCAAAAACGCTTCCCGCCCGGTTTCCGGTGAAGATTCACCGGTGCCGGACGGGAAGCGTTTTGTGTTTTGGACCGTCTGCATTGTAACCCTGAGGAGAGAGTTATGCAAGAGATTTCTAAAAGGCATGCGGCTCAAAGGTTGAGCCGCTATAGACAAAGAATAGGCGGGAAGATAGGCAGAGGTACTTTTCTTGCTCCCTGAGTATAAATCCCTTAATACAGGCATAATAGTAAGGGATTTATGACACAGCCTATTGACTATTCCCTTATTTTATATTATTATTTAAGGGAAAGCGAATGGAGGTAAGGGAATGAGAACCTTCAATTACTCCGCAATCAAGGAGCAGAAGTGGGACTCGGATGTTCTTGGACTGATTGCGGCCATATACAAGGAAGCTGGAAAGCAGGAATTGTATTTGAAGCAGCGTCCGGAGGAACTCGAAAAGCTCGTGGAGATTGCTAAGATACAGAGCACTGAGGCATCGAATGCCATCGAGGGCATCGTCCCCACGAGTACCCGAATCCGGCAGCTCGTCGAGGAGAAAACCACGCCGAGAAACCGTGACGAGCAGGAAATTGCCGGATACCGCGATGTGCTGAGCATTATTCACGAGAGCTTTGACGCGATACCAATTACGCAGAACTATATCCTGCAGCTTCACAAAATCCTCTACAGCCACATGAATAACCCGCTTGCGGGCCGCACAAAAATCACGCAGAATTATATCACCGCTACCTATCCGGACGGTCATGTGGAAACGCTGTTCACACCGCTTGCCCCTTATGAAACGCCGGAAGCGCTGGACAGAATCTGCGAGGAATACAACCGCGTAATCGGGAATATGGAACTGGAGCCGTTGATTGCGATTCCAGTTTTCATCCATGATTTTCTGTGCATCCACCCATTTAATGACGGAAACGGAAGAATGAGTCGGTTGCTCACGACGCTACTTCTGTACCGGAACGGATTTTATGTCGGCAAGTATATCTCCTTGGAAGCCAAAATCGCAAAAAACAAGGACCTGTACTACGATGCGCTTGCACAGGCGCAAACCGGCTGGCACGAAGGCACGGAGGATGTAATTCCTTTCATCAAGTACCTGTTCGGAACGATTCTTGCCGCCTATAAGGACTTTGAGGATCGCGTGGTGCTTGTGGAAACCAAGCTGCCCGCACTGGAAATGGTGCGCAGAGCGAGCAAGAATAGAATCGGACGGTTCAACAAACAGGATATCCGGGAGCTTTGCCCGACGCTCAGTGACAGTTCCATTGAGGGTGCTCTGCGGAAACTGGTTGCAGCCGGAGAACTGAAAAAAGAAGGTCGTGGGAAGAATACCTGCTATTTCAGGCTGAATTAGATTCCCTTCAATAAAAGCAATATTTTAGAGGATCGCACCTGTTCATATGAGCAGGTGCGGTCCGTTTAATCGCTTTACGGAAGTTGGCGTACAGTTCAAGGGTTGAGCCGCTATAGACAAGGAATACACCAAAAGGTTCCTGCCGAAATATACACTTGCCTTACCCAAAGAAATGCTGCTTCATATCTGAGACACCGCCATCCTTATCGCAGAACCACGCGTAACCAGAGTGGCAATTTTGACAGTGGGCAATTACATCTAAGCCACTGGGCGAATGCCTATTGTCGGTAATGCTCATGATTTCTAAGGGCTTTCCACAGGCAGGGCAAGGTCTGATTTTCCTTGCCTTACGAGTGGCACGCGTTCTCTGCTCTGTCTCAAGTGCACCTAAAAGGCCATGTCAAAGATTCGGATTTGGCTCGTGTTCTGCGTAATCTTCAAGATGCCGCCTAATATCATCGGTAGCCAGGACGAGAAACTTATCATCCAGAAGCTGAATGTGACGCTTGATATAATCAGCGACTACCATGGGCATACAAGCGTTCCTGCCCATCGCATACCGCATTGCCGACAGCAGGATCAAGCGAAAGTCAGAGTCGCAGATCGGGGCGAGCAGATCCTGAGGGAACAGCAGAAACTCCTTGCCATTATTCATGGATACGCGCAACGGCCGCTGTTCCTCCGTTACCAGATTCAATAGGCTGTTGGCTCGATCCTTCAGTTCATCGATGGTGATCGATTCGTAGCTCTGAAATGAGTTTACTTCATAATTCATCATTTGACCTCCAATCAGTTTGTCCTCGTGATGAGGTGTTGGCATTGTAGTTCTGACTGTCCGGAGGTTCAATGCTTTTTCTTCGAGGGCGTCGTTGATATTAGAATTATCTTTGCCGCGTGGTCATACAAAATCTGATACACCTTGGTTATAGAGGTAAGAGTCCCATTTAACCTGGACACGCTGTGTCCGGTTTGAAAATATTATTTGAAACTTGATATTACATTCAGTATCAATTCAATTTCCGAAAACGCAAATTGATACACGAGTGTCGCAATGTAATATTCGCAAACTCGCCAAATATATTGATTTCTCAAATGAAATATGATATCTTTATAAAGATATCTGTAACTGCAGAACTGCACGAAAGACGAGGTACACTATGGGGATTAACTATAAGCGACTTTGGAAACTTCTTATTGATAAAGACATGACAAAAACCGAATTAAGGAAACAGACCGAAATAGCATCAAGTACTCTATCGAAGATGAGCAGAAATGAATATGTCTCTTTGGAAGTTCTTGTTCGCATTTGCTGTGTATTGAACTGCGAACTAAGCGACATTGCTGAAATTGAAAAATAATGAGGGTACATGTAGATATGGAAGAAAGAAAAATTGTGTCGGTTAGTCTGTTTTCTGGTGCTGGAGGATTGGATGTGGCCAGTTTCCTTGCTGGTGTTCCTGTGATTTCAAGCACAGATTTCGATTCCGACTGCATTAAGACGCTTAAAATGAACGAACTTTTCAAGAACTCTGAGATTATAGAAGGAGATCTTCATCAAATAGAGAGTAGCGTGTTTTCCAATATCATAGCAAAACACGAACATGACAAGTTTATTGTTATTGGAGGCGCTCCTTGCCAACCATTCTCAAAAGCTGGGTACTGGGTCGGAAACAATACAAGAAGAGGCATTAATGATCCTCGTGCGACACTGGTAGATGAGTATCTGCGTATTGTCTGCGATTTACATCCAGACGGATTTGTATTTGAAAATGTGGAGAGCCTACTTCACCCAACAAATCGCATTATTGTTGACCGATTCATCGAAATCATAACCGAGCAAGGGTATAAATATAAAATCATTCGTGCCAATGCGCTGGATTATGGAGTATCTCAAAAGAGAAAACGTCTCTTTATCATTGGAACCTTGGGAGAATTTCAAAGTGATGCGCCGCGAAAAACACATTGTGTACCCGGAGAGTGTGAACAAACGGGCTTGCTACCTTATGTGAATGTTGGTGAGGTAATTGCGGGGTATGATGGCCCCGAATACTATGAACCTGAGGAAGAAACTAAAGGGGGTACCTATTATAGTGATCTTTGTGAAGTACCCCCCGGAATGAATTACAAAGCACTGACAGCTTGGTATGGCTATGAGAACCCCAAATTTGTGGCAGACAAGCGTTTTTGGAGTTTCCTTTTGAAACTGTCACCCGATATGCCTTCGTGGACTATTACTGCACAGCCTGGTCCGTGGGTTGGGCCTTTCCATTGGGATAACCGAAGACTTAGAGTTCCTGAAATTGCAGCTATTCAGACATTTCCGAAAGGATATAAATTTTATGGAAGCCGAAGATCTGTACAGAAGCAGATTGGTAATGCTGTCCCTGCACTTATGGGCAAAGCGATGATTGAGTTTGTGAAAGAGAGTTTACAGAAATGAGTGTAAAAGTCCTAAGCATTTTCTCTGGCGGTGGCGGAATAGACTGCGGTTTCAAAAAGGCAGGCTATGATATATGTTTTTCCACCGATTTTTGGCAGCCGGCTTGTGACACATTGGAAAAGAATAAAGTCGGTCGTTTAGTTAGATGCGCAGATATACGCCAAGTTGACTACGCTAAAGAATTAGCATCTATCGGTCTCTCTGTCAGTGATATTGATGTATTAGCTGGTGGACCGCCGTGTCCTGCGTATTCAAAATCACGTTTTTACCGTACCGATAAAAAGCGAGCACTCGAAGATGAGAATTCTTTTACTTTGTATGAGTATTTCCGCGCTTTAGATGAAATACGACCCAAAGTGTTTTTCTTTGAGAATGTATTCGGGTTTGTGTATAAGCCTCATAAGGCCGCATTTGATTTACTAAAAGAACGTGCAGATACGCTTGGTTACGATATTAGTTTTAAAGTAGTCAATACAGCGAATTACGGCGTTCCTCAGATTAGAGAACGTTTTATTTGTATTGGCGTTAGACGAGATGTTGGGAAACCTTTTGCTTTTCCGAAAGAAACACACTATAACCCGGAAAAAACTTGTGGTGATGCGACTTTAGGATTGAAACCATGGGTTACCTGTGGTGATGCTATTGGAGATCTCGATTATGATCTCCCCGAAGATAAAGATATGCAAGCCGGTTCCAAACATAAAGACTTATTGAAACTGGTACCCCCCGGTGATAATTATCTGTATTTCACAGCGGAACGTGGCTATCCAGAGCCTATTTTCAAGTGGAGATCTCGCTATTGGTCTTTCCTGCTGAAACTCTCTCCTGAAAAGCCCTCTTGGACTATCCAGGCAAGTTTCTCAAATAATATGGGCCCGTTCCACTGGAAAAACCGCTTTCTGCGCATTAACGAAATCAAACGAATTCAGACCTTTGATGATGAATACGAATTTTGTGGTGATTTTAAAGATCAGTGGAGACAGATCGGTAACGCTGTTCCTCCAAAGTTAGTCGCACAGATTGCACAGGCTATAAGAGATCAGTATTTTGAGGAGGATTAATATGCCAAACACACTGCCTTTTGGCACACAGTTTTCTCCAAACCAAATAGAACTACCGCAATTACTCCAACTTGTTATTGAGAATGAGGGCGATGATACAGCGCCTCTGATTACGGCTATTGTAGACACTTTTTTTAGTGCCAATTCTGCGGGACAACAGCGAAATATGGCAGGAAACTGCAAGAATTCTTTGGTTTCGTATGGAATTCTTGAGAATGGTGGCGGTGTACATATCACTGCATTTGGTCATCAACTATATGAAATCACTGATGAAACCGAACAATGCGAAGCTTTGGTGAAGCACATACTAAAAAACCTTAACGGTATGATTCTCATCGATGTTTTGCGCGGTATGCATCGCAATGGCGAACGGATTTCCAAAGAAAATGTCGTTGAGGCTCTGAACTCTCGTGGGTTCGATCTTAGCAGAACCTCTAATAATGTCCCTGTTATGAAATTGTGGTTAAACGAAGCAGGTGTTCTTCGCGGATGGAGAATCGACGAGCATAAGCTGAGTGAATTAACTGAGTTGTCTGAAGGTGAATATAGATTACTCAGAACGCTGCGCCCAGAACAGTACTATTTTCTTCGCGCTCTTTGTAATACGGCGTCAGAAAACTATCAGAGAGCTGCAGATGTCCGTCAATTGGCAACAGCAACCTATGGGATAACCTTTGTCGAGAGCAGTTTCTCTCAATCGGTGATTCACCCGTTGACAGAAAGAGGGCTCATTGAAATTCGGCGTGCCACGGAAGGCCATGGTGCGCGCACCCCTTTGGTGAGACTTACAGAATTGACAAAAAGGGATATTATATTACCTCTGTTGCAACAGTTGGAGGGTATAATCGACAGAGAGGTTATAGAATATCTTCAGAAGCCTTTGGATGAATTACGTGCGGATATTGATTCAGCGGACACCTATTTGAAAGGTCTTGCGCTTGAGGCTTTTGCAATTAGAATTATGCGAATCATTGGATTGGATTTCATTCAGACACGCCTTAAGGGGAACGAAACGGCTGGTGCCGAAGTGGATGTACTCTTTGATTCCAGTCGGTTGCTCTATTCCAGATGGCAAGTACAGTGCAAAAACACTCACAGAGTTTCACTCGATCAGGTCGCAAAAGAGGTAGGGTTATCTCATGTCCTGAAGACAAATGCCATTGTTATTATGACAACCGGCGTTGTAACGGAGAAGGCCAGAGAATACGCTACCCAAATCATGAAAACAATGAATCTTTGTATAATTATGGTCGAAGGTTCTGATATTGATGCAATTATTGCGGAACCCACAAAAATACTGGAAATTTTTAACCGCGAATCTTTAAATGCTAAACACATAAAAGTTTTTGAATAGGAGGGGGATTATGCCGGAATATCAATGGGCACTCAGTAACGGAGATATAGTTTCAGCAGATTATAATAGAGCAAACGACTCACTTTCGAACGAGCAAGTTTTGGCAGAGTTGCAAACTGCTTTTCAGCAGTTTGGTCATTCTGCCCATTGCGAACCCGTCAACGAACAGCTTTCTGAAGTCTACACTATTTCTTTTGAAGATGCATCGCAAAGTAACATCACAGTTTGCGCCAAAGGCACAACTCCTGGCGGGCGCGCTAATTTAAATGATGAGCAGCGAACCCAACAGAAAAGTAAATATATAAACTTTGCCTATTCAAAATTGCAAGCAGGAGAGCCTGCTGTTCAGCTGGGCATATATAAGCGTGATGGACAGACAGTGTTCTGTGCGTGGAAATTAAAACAGTCTTCTGCTGAGGCGGAAACCCCAATTTCAAAGCAAATTAAGATTACAACAATCGCACAAGCTATGAAGGAGGGGTTCGTTCAGCAGGACAAAGGTTCTGGTGAATACGCCTGTGCCTTTCGCAAGGAATTCATATATTTCTACATCCGAAATGCAGAATGGCTTCATGGTTCTCTTGTAACAGAACTGTCCAATCATACTGCTCCGCTACCTGAGACTGGTGTAGGTGATGAAACTCGCGAGGCAGAACAGCTACAAATGCCTTGTTATAGCGCAGGATATCAGAGCGAATTTCCCCGCAATCGTATTCTCTTTGGCGCTCCTGGTACTGGTAAAAGTTTTACTCTAAATCATGAAAAAGATGTTTTACTTGCCGAAGGCGGTGAATACGAGCGTGTGACCTTTCACCCAGACTACTCCTATGCCAATTTTGTTGGTACATATAAGCCGGTGCCCTGCAAAGACAACGGTGACAAGGATGCCATTACTTATTCCTATGTACCCGGTCCATTCATGCGTACCTATGTAAAGGCGTTACAGAACAGCAAAACTGGTGCGCCAAAGCCCTTCCTTCTTGTGATTGAGGAGATCAATCGAGCCAATGTAGCAGCTGTGTTTGGTGATGTGTTCCAGTTGCTTGACCGTGGTGATGATGAGGTCAGTGATTATCCGATTCAGGCATCCGAGGACATTAAAAAGTATCTGGCGGGAGAACTTGGGGGCAATCCCGAGGATTACTCCGAAATCCGCATCCCAGATAATATGTTCATTTGGGCTACCATGAATAGTGCTGACCAAGGGGTATTCCCGATGGATACCGCTTTCAAGCGTAGGTGGGATTTCACCTACCTTGGTATCAATGACAGTGAAGCTGGGATTGTAGGTAAAAAGGTCACGCTCGGGCAGGGAGAGTATAGTCGCAACGTTGAGTGGAATGTACTCCGCAAGGCCATCAATGAAGAACTCCTTACCTACAAGGTGAACGAGGATAAATTGATGGGACCGTATTTCATTTCCAAGAAAAATCTTCCAGAAGGAAATGAGATTGATCCTGTTTTGTTTACTCGCATTTTTAAGAACAAGGTTCTGATGTATCTGTTTGATGATGCGGCAAAGCAAAAGCGCCCCTCACTATTTGCTGGGTGCGAAGATGAGAACAAAAATCTGTATTCCCAAATTTGCAAAGAATTTGACACAAAGGGTGTGTTTATCTTCTGTAGCAAAATCAGCAATCGTTTCTTGCCAGAGGATGATGAAGAATGATTTCGGTATTTTTGCGAGAACAAAAGCGCTATACCCAGGAAGACCTGGGCAAAGAGTTTCATTGCTCCGAGGAAAAGACTGTCCGCATTCTGAAGCGCCTGAAAGAATATGGCGTTCTGAAGACCGTAAAAGCAAATGACACACAGAAGGACCTCACCGATTTGTTGGATGAGGACATCGAAATCGCTGATGTTGAGGTTGGCGAAAATGAATATCTGTATGTATTCACTTTTGTAGGTGTAATTACAATTGAGGGGCGTGTGCTGAAATGCTATCCGAAATATCTGCTTGATGCCACGACCCCTAAAGCAGAACTGAAACAAGTGCTGAAGGTTCTGGAAAAGTACAATTCCAAAGAACAGATTATTCGTATGTACAACGATACGAGTGACAGCAGCGCATTTAATATGTTGGCTGTTATGCTGTTCCTCCTCCAGGATTATTTCGAGTATGGTGCCTATACCAACACACAGGACATCATCGAATCCAACGGATCCGGTGACATCCTTTGGGATAAGACCATCAACGAAACATTCACTCTCTTAAGCAACAACCGGCCCTATTACCCAGAATTGCTGACCATGAAGCGGGTGAATGACGATTTTGATTTCTTTAAGCGACTGCATGAGTGCATTCTTACCCATTGCACAACGGAATTGCGGGATGCCGATTTGCTGGAACTCTTCGATATTATGGGTGTCGATATTTCTGACGAGCAGATTGAAGACTTCGGTGACAAGGAGTATATTCTGGATCGTATTGCAAAGGAACTCAATGTTCAGTTTAACACCAGAAAACAACTCCTGCTGAAAACCCTCTATGCTTACATAGCGAATAGCAGCACACTGAACGATTTGGACTGTTTCAGTATGTTCGGTACGAATAGCTTCAACCTGGTGTGGGAGAAAGTCTGTGCAGAAGTGATGGACAACCAGTTGCAGAAACCAATCGGCGCTCTGCGCCTGCCCGTACCGTTGGCTGAGCAGTATCGTGATATACGGCATAAAAAACTCATTGATTTGATTGATAAACCGCAATGGGCTGGAACTGCGCCCAGTGGCGAACCATTTGCAAAACAAGCCGAGGAGACGCTTATCCCTGATCTTATTTCTATTATTGATGTCGATGGTGACTATCAGTTTATTATCTTTGATGCCAAATACTACAATATTCAATTGGAGCATAACAAAAAGTTGCGTGGTCAGCCTGGCATTGAGTCCATCGCCAAACAGTATCTGTACCAGTTGGCATATCAGCGGTTTGCGGAAGCACACCAGATTAATGCGGTACGAAATTGCTTTCTCATGCCAACCGATTCTGCAGAAGTAGTTGAGAAAGGAACTGTGTCTCTCTCCATGTTAAGTAATCTGGGATTGCAGGATATTCAGGTACGATTGTTGCCCGCAGAGACCGTTTATCGCCATTATCTTGAAAATACAAAGATGGATATCAGGATACTAAACTTGTAAAAGAGCTCTCAATGAAAACGACTGATTAAAACGAAAATACCAATAAATAGATGCGGATCCATTGTGCTGGTGCCAGTTGGCAAAGCGGTTTAAGAGCATGGAAAATAATGCAGGGGTGTAGCTAACCTGCGAGAGCAAGTCACCAGTAAAGCAACCCGCAATCGCAACGCGGCATCTAAAAAGTTAATATCCCGGAAGTCCAGTAAAATCAAGGGCTTCCGGTTCCATGGGGGTATAGCTCAGCTGGGAGCCCGCACCACGGGTACCCTACATCCCCAATAGCGACTGAAACGCAATGCTTCAGTCGCTATTTTTCTTAAAAATTTCAGTAGCTATTCCTGCTGACTTGTGATATATGTTTGTGCTGCAAGGAGGCGAGCACATGAACAAACTGCTGAAGGATCTGTACGACTGCTTCTACACCCCACCGGAGCTGGCGGCGACGAAGCGGGAGATCGAGGAATGCCACCGCGCGCTCATTGAGGCGCTGGACAAGCCGGAGCGCCGATTGGTGCTGAAGATCATCGATGCCAAGGACCATATTTCGGAGGACACTTCGCTCGACAGCTTCATCTCCGGATTTCGGCTGGCGTGGCGGATGTCCGCAGAATTGAATCACTATGACGATGAGCGTCCGGCGCGCTGCCAAGCGGCAGAGAAACCGGGCGCTCGTTTTACGCTCAAAAAGGAGGATGATGAACAATGAAGAAGCGCATCGTGACAGCTGTGATCACCGCTTGCTTGGCCCTGTGTGCCGCTGTGTGGCCGCAGCCAGACACAAGGGAGGAACGACCCGCCCCAATACCAACGCACGCCGCAGCTGCCCCGAAAACAGATGCTGTGACAACGGCAGAAAGGGAAAATACGGAAACGCCGCGGGCAGAGCCGGACGAGGAGCTTGGCGCCGTTCCTGTACCCGCACCGGCAGAGCCGATGCCTGCGGTCGAAACGCCGCAGCCGGAGCCTGCGCCTCCCACACCGCAGCCGACCATAGAGCTGCAGCCCGGCGACAAGGTTTATGTGACGGGCTTCGGCTGGGTGGAGTACGAGGGGCCCAACCGCTGTGAAGATGGTACGGATATGTACGAAAATGGCAATAAAATCGGGAGCATGGGTTGAAATTTGCGGAGAATATTCAAAATAGGGTCAAGTCGCTATTGACAATCAAACTTTCTATGCTATTCTATAATGATTTAACCTCGAGGTTGAATGGGTGGCATGGGCGAGAAGGAGAGTATGTATGGCGTATGAGTTTGTTTGCGAATCCGAGGCAAAGCGCTATCGTTCGGATTGCTCGGATGTCCTGAAGGAAACCTGCAAGTTGCTGAAAAAGAAAGGCATTTCTGCGCGGTTTTCGCTTGTCGGAAGCGGAGCAAGGAATATGATCACGAGAAATGGGGCTGGCCCGTATGACCTTGACTACAATCTTTTGATCATGAAGGCAGAAGAAAGATATTGGAATGACCTGCGGTTGCTGAAGGAAACGGTAAGAAATGCTCTGAACCGGGCGGAGAGAAGAGAATTCTTTTCGGATGCCCAAGATTCAACTTCTTGCTTGACTGCACTGCTGCATTTTAAGGATACTCCAAATGTTGAATTCAGCTTTGATGTTGCGATTATCAAGAAAAACCCAAACGGGAACTATATGCGGTTAATACATAACAAACCTTGGAATCAGTACACATGGAATGAAGTGCCACGCTCACATCAAGTGAAAGATAAAGCAGATGAACTGAAAGAAGCAGGCTTATGGCAGGAGGTTCGGGACAGGTATCTTGAGAAGAAAGACATATATCTGTCTTGGCAGGATCATAACCACCCATCCTTTGTGGTGTACGTGGAAGCGGTGAATGAGGTATATAACAGACATTTCAATAGAGGAGGCTGGTACAATGTGCAATCAATTTTTTGACTACGATGACGGCGACTTCGCCATGAGCATTTCTGACAGCATGGCGATGGACTCCGATGGGAATCTCATGATGCGCATGGGAGATCACATGGCAATGGATATGGACACAGGCGATATTCACATGATTTCCTCGTGGTCTGATGATGACGAGGAGTAGAGCATAGGCGGCGGCTCAACGGATGCACCGCCATAGACAAAGAAAACATTTTTCAGGATCCGGACAGGGAAAGCAGCGGGACAGGCCATATAGGCTTGTCCCGCTGCCTGCGTGTTAGGGCAGATATTCTTCCGTGATCCGATACCGGCTGATGCCGAAGGCGCTGCTCCGCTCCATAATCTCCAGCGGGATCTTGGGCAGGTACTTCTTGCTGAAGCTGGTGTCCCCAAAGTAGGCATCAAAGTTTGCCACCGGCAGGACTACCCATTCGCAATCATCCTGTCGGTTGGCGAGATAATAACAGATCAGCGTACAGACAACTTCAGCTGGAATTTCCTTCGGAAGCGCCGCTTTCACTTTCTCTGTCAACTCGGGTGGCAGCTCCGGTCCCCCTTTGCGCAGCGGGCCAAGTTCCAGCGCATCGGCAAGGACATCATCAAAGCGCAGCGTCCAGGCACCCTTGGTTTGGGATGCAAAAATCGGGATCTGATATTGCATCACCTTGCTTCGCCATGCGGCGGCAAACTTGGACTGAATAACCTCCGCATACTTGAGCGAGGTGCTGCGCACCTTTTCCGGGTGCGTCAGCATGAAGTCCGCCGCGCGGAGAACATGACGGAGGAACCAGCCGACCCCATCCGCATCCACCAACTCCGGGAACTCCGTATGCAGCTCCGAAAAATCCGTCTGGAACTGCCACTCCTTGCCCGGCACGCGCTTCCCGTCCTCCGGAACACTGCACCAGGCGCAGAGCGCGCGGCGGGCGTAGTCAATCCGATCATGCGGATCACCCAAAATGACCGCGCCGTCCTTGCTGTGGAACAGATATCCGCGGGCCAGGATGGTCAAAATCCGAGCCATTCCCTCAAACTCCAGGATCGTGGCAAAGGTGAAACGGCCCAGCCATGTCGTGTCGCTCTTCTTGCTGGCGGTATAGGAAACTGTTCCGGTATATGCGCAGAATTCCTCCCATTCGTTAATCATCCCGCACCTCCAGAACATTTTTCTCAATGTACTCCGGCAGTAGATCCCACAGCAGGTCACGTCTGCCGAGAGCGACCACATAGCGCACAGCCAGAGTCGGTCTTACAATGGCGGTCAGAAGCTCCCGGCACTTGGCCGTCACGGCATCACGATAGCTCCGGGAGGCGGACTTGTCCGCAAAGGCTCTCATCATGGCAGTGAAGGCTTTTGAGTCGCTTTCGCGGAACAGCTGCTTTTTCTCCCTGCCGGTGTTCTCGTCCTCCATATCACAGACAATGTCTCCGAGGATGCGGTAGCCGCCGAAGCGGAAATCGGTCAGCAGATCGTATATATCTTCAAACTCCGGCTCCGGAAGCCATTCCCGCAGGAAGCACTCCCGTGCATCCTCGTCCATGAGGTGCCATGCCTGCTTCTGCATGGCTTGCCGCAGAGCGGACACCTTTTCCGGCGGCAGGCTGCCGAACAGGGCGTACAACTCGTCAGGATCGTATGCGTCCTCCTGCCCTCTGGCATACAGGATGCGCTCCACATCGCTCTTCCGCTTTTTCTCCTTCAACGGAACGCGGCAGGCCCGGATGCGGGAAAGGCAGGCATCGTAATCTTGCAGCAGCGCATCTACCGCCGCCAGCTTATCGGAGTCCAGTTGCTCCCTCCAGTCCGGCTGCCGAGCGAAGGAAAACAATTCTTCGTCCTTGGCGGGCTTTGCCTTGATGCGCGGCGTGTTCTTTTTCAGCTGCTGTGCCAGATACGGCAGGCGCTCCACATTGGAGTCCACCTCGTCCCAATCCACCTTTTTGAAAAAAGCCTTTACCTTGGCCGCATGGGTAGGCTCGTACCAGGCGCGCCGGGTCTCCACCGCCTCTGCCAGCGTTTTATATTTGAGGAAGTCGCTGCGCTTGACGGTCTTGTGGGTCAGGTACTCATCCAGATCGGGGCGGATGCCGCTCTTAGCCGAGTCGATCTCCAACCCGGTGAGGATGGCCAATGTCTCCGTCTCCTCCCGGCATCGCTCCCGCTCCTCGGCGTCGGAGTTTTCGTTGTAGGCGATAATGCTGCGATCCAGCGCGGCATTGCAGATCTGACCGACGCGGGAGGAAAAGGTGCTGCGAACCGTTTCAAACCGTGCCTCCCAGTCGTCGGCACTGCGGATCTGGGGCTGGGCCGTGGGAATCATCAGCAGCGGCAGGTTGTGCGACCGGGAAAATATGCTCCGCGGCCGCGGGGGATCATGATGGATGTTTCGCTTCACACAGTCGTTCAAAAGGGAATCACTGATGGTCTTGATCATGTCGCCGTCGTAGTCGGCCCCACCCAAACGCTCCGCGGCAAGGGAACTGTAACCAACCATGACAACATCCGTCAGATGGCCGAGATATTGGTCATATAGATACCCTCTCTCTTTGATGGGATAAAGCTGCATCTCTTCATTCCGGGCAATGTGCGGATTGCGCAGCAGCGTGCAGACATGACCGGGTTCATAAGCCGCACCCGGAGCAAAGAAATTCTGATGGTTCAATGTCTGCACCCAGCGAAAATCGATAAAGGTGTTCGCTTTTTTACTTGTTCCGGTTTTCGCAACAGGCAGGCGGTTCAGAAAATCCAGCAGATCCCCGGAGAGATACCGATTGTCTCCCGCCACAATCAGGCGGCCGACGGCGTACTGCTCCACGATTTTATCGGCTTCATCCTCCAGTCGCTTGGCATAGACCGGTTCGTTGATGAAGCGCGGATTCTTTTTCAGCACGGCGGCAAGGATCTGGTCCTTGCCCCGATGCCGTTCCCACCAGCTGACCCGTTCAAGCTTCTCCAGAAAATAATTCTGCCGAAACGATTCATCGGCGCAGAAGCTGTAATACGCCAGCTCCGTCTGCTTAGTGAGCCAATTTCGCGGGTCTTCCTCCGGACTGTGATCCCAGCCGTCCGGCAGATCGGCGGGGCGGAACTCATCCGCTTTGAGGGATACCGTATTCAAAAACTGATAGTTCAGTTCCGTCGTTTTCTCCGGCTTCTCCTTGCTGACATTCGTGATGTACAGTGCGTGGCGGTACTTGCGGAACACCGCCCAATAGTCCTCCCAACTCATGCCGCTCTCATTCAGCCAGCCGCAGCCCTTGAACATACTCTTGGTGAGGATGATATCGACCTTCTGAATCGGATGCTGCACGCCCCACAGATCGGTGATGGTGTCCGCACCGCTGCGGTCAAGATAATCCTTGAAATCTACCTCATGCAGCATACCCTTCACATATGGCATACGGATCTGAAACGAGGTGTGGACTTTCTTCCCGCATAGCTTCTCGTCAACAAGCCGGGCGTATTGTTTGGAGATCAGGCCTTCGCCGTCGAAGCAGGTGACCTCGACGGCGGCCATCGTCTCCACCCGATGATATTTGCGGGTGCTGTTCTGCGTTCCATCATCCTCCACCGTGATCACCTCTGTGGGCGGGGGCGTTCGTACCGGATTGTCAACGACCACCACCCGGTGGGGCCGGTCAATGCCGATGCCGTCAATGCGGATACCGCTGGACAGCATCAGGCCGTTGTAGGCGTAGAGCTTGCTGAGCTGGCAGCTGCCGATGGTCATATCCATCATAATGCGGCGGCGCACGGCATCATAAAAATCCTCCCGGATGAAGGACAGCCGCGCCTGCCGGCTCATGCTGCCCGAACGCTCAAAGGCAAGATAGCGATGCGGACCGGAGCCAAAATCAAGGCTCACGCCCTCGGGACGGAACAGGGCCTTCGCTTTTTCCTGCCGGATCCGGTATTTCTTTCTGGCACCGCTCCGGTCGAATGTGCCGGAGAAGTCCATATAGAAAATGACATCCGAAAGGTCGGTCACCAGCTGCCCTTCAGGTGCTCCGGTGAAAGCATCGCCGTGCAGTACGCACATGGTCTGATAGAACAGTGCGTTATCGTCCTGCTCATGGGGCGCGGAAAGTGATTTGCATTTCTCTGTCTCGGCGGCGCTGAGATGAAAGGCGTATGCACCATCTTGCTGTCTGCCATAGCTGATCACGGCTCTGGCGGACAGTTCGTAGATCCTGTATTTTACCAGCGGCATCGGCTCACCTCCTGATGCTTCTATTCTATCATGAGGTTTCAAATTTGCAATATGGATACTGCTCCCACTTTTTCAGTGGGAGCTTTTTACTTGCAGCTCTCAATAAAAAATTATAAAGGAGGAATCCAATGCAAGAATCCACATTCACCAACTATGACCAGCTGCCGCTGTTCCTCAACGCGGACACGGTGGCGCAGGTGCTGGGCGTGTCCATCTCCAGTGCCTACGAACTCATGCACGAAACGGGCTTCCCAGCACTGCGGATCGGCAACCGCATCGTGGTGCCAAAAGAAAAGTTCCGTCAGTGGGTAGATGCGCAGACGGGAGGTGATGCCTGATGTTCCAGCGCTGGCCTAAACGGGATCCGAACAAGCACTACTATCTCGTGCCCAACGAGGTCTTTAATCTCGGACTCAGCTCTCACGAGATTGCCGTCTACAATTACCTTCTGCGCTGCGAGGATCGCAGGACCTATCAGTGCCACCCCAGCTACCGCACCATCGGAAAGGCGGTGCAGCTGAGCGAAAACACCGTGCGGAAGTATGTGACCAGTCTGGAGGAGAAGGGGCTCATCCGTACCGAACCCAGCACCATCACCACGAAGGACGGTCGCGTGCGCAACGGAAGTCTCATCTACACTATCCGCCCCATTCAGGAAGCGCTGGAGTTGAACTACCAGCGGCAATTTCTGCAGGTGGAGCGTGACATGGAACGGGCAAAGGCAGAGAAACGGCTGGCCGAATTGAGTCGGCAAAACAAGAAGGAGGAAAGCGCATGATGCAGCAGCTTGCAAACTTTATCGTAGACCATGACCCAATGATGGTTCTCCGGCGCACGCACGACACAGTACGCTACATCCGGTGGGCGTGGAACAAGGATCATGCCGACCCCATTGATGAAGACGGACTTCGCCTGTTTCTCTGCGATGAACATCGCGGCGATCTGACCGAGGAGCAGAAGGTTTTCGCCCGCCGATGCCGCGACGAGATGCGGAGCGTCTATGAGGAAATGTGCGTGCGCTTACTGCAACATGAGATCATGCTGGAGCGTGGCATGGTGCCGGACAGCAGTACCTACCGCAGCGTGTTCTGCCCGGAAGGGGGTGATGCGCCATGGATGCTTGACCGGGCAGGATGACCGCCTTTTCTCAAAAGCGCCGCAGAGCGGCTGAAGTGCGCGTCAGCGCCGAAAATTCTCGCTTCGAGAATGACAAGTTTCGCCTTCGTGGTACGGAACGGGGCGATTGCCCCGTTCCGTACCCTTCGGCAAGCGGGCTAAGCCCGCACCCCTATCAACACAAAGAAAAATGAATTTAAAGGAGATAAAGATTATGACGAAGAACACCTATAATCCCTATGAAATTATGATGGACAAGTACGATAAGGAAGAGATGCTCAGCGATGTACGGGAAGCCATGTTCTATCAACTCGGCGCGGATGTCTCCTGTGAAGAGTTGGATCACTTTTTCACCGGCAAGGGCAAAGCCGTACTGCCTGGCTGTGCGGAGTGGCAGCAGTGCTTTGCGGTCGAGAAGATGCTGGAGTTCTATTATATGCATGCGCGGGATGAGACGCTGGCTAAGCAGATCGAGACGATGACTATGCTGGCAAGCAGAGGTAACGAGCACCATGGCTAAGAATCAATTTATCCGCGCCCGCGTTGCCGGGTGGGAAAAGGACTGCATCCGCCGCAAGGCGGATGCAGCTCATATGACCGAGAGCGAGTTTGTGCGCCGGGCGGCTATGGATCGTGAGGTCACGGTCATTGAAGGTATGGATGAGCTCCTGCGGGAGTTGCGCTATCAGGGAAATAACCTGAACCAGCTCACGGTCATGGCTCGGCAGGGGCGTATCACGCAGGTGAACTATGAACCCTTTACGGAGGTGTACCGGAACGCATGGCAAACATTAAATTCATTGCTGTCTCACGCAGTCTGAGCGGTATCCTGGACTATGTTACAAACCGTGAGAAAACGGTGGAGCGTCTCATATCCGGCGTCAACTGCATGGCTCAAACAGCTCAGGATGAATTCGAAGCGGTAAAGAAACAGTTCCGCAAAACAGATGGCCGTAGCTATTATCACATCGTCCAAGCCTTCGCCCCGGACGATCCGCTGGATTTTGATACAGCGCATGAGATTGGGTTGAAGTTTGCGAAATACTTCAAGGGCTACCAGTGCGTGGTGGTCACGCATATGAATACGGCGCACATCCACAATCACATCATCATGAATTCGGTAAACTTTGAAAACGGCCAGAAGTTTCATCAGAGCGCCCGGGAGATGCAGCAGGCCAAGGAATACAGCAACCAGCTCTGCCGGGAGTATGGCTTGTCCTTCACCGAGAGCAAGGCAGATCCATTCCGTATTCCTGCTTGGAAGAAACGGCTGTGCCGTACCATTAAGGAAGCTATGGAGAACTGTGCTACCCGTGAGGAGTTCATCGCATTCATGGCGGAGTACGGCTACAAGGTGCGATGGGAGCCGAATCAAAAATACATCACCTACACCACACCGGAGAATGTCCGATGCAGAGACAATAAGCTCTTCGACCAGACGCTTCTGCGCAGCAGCATGGAAGCCTACTTCGATATGGGCGGCTGTGAGTATCTGGAAAGCCGCATCGATGCCACCGAGTACGGTGAACTCCTGCCTACGGTGGACGATGCCGTCTGCGGTTTGATCTCCATTCTGGATGCGATGAACACCGGCGACAATGACCGCTTCCATCTGGAAATGTTGCATCACAGCAAGCAGGAGATCCGGCGTATTCTGGAACGCGGCGGCAAGATCGACCGCACGGTGGAATACGCCGTAGATGACGAAGAGGAAGAATACGAGCAGTACCACGGGTTTTCTATGCGGATGTAATGGCAAACCATTTCAAAGTTTTGATAGCTATTTCCGCAAAAGTGTGATAGTTGTTTGTGTTGCAAAAAAGAAATCACAACCAAAGGAAGTGAAATACATGGCAAAACGAAGACCGGCCGGTGACGGCATGGTGAGAAGGCGTGAGGACGGACGCTGGGAGGGGCGCATCGTCATCGGCCACCGGGAAAACGGCGAGCCGCTGTTCCACCATGTCTACGCCAAGACGCAAAAGGCACTGCTGGACAAGCTCCACCAGAACATCG
>OJPD01000922.1_pt1 | contig 18181 bp, 18 predicted proteins | sample 1598371 | NCBI WGS metagenome assembly OJPD01 (sample SAMN03922478, study PRJEB24848) | human gut metagenome | isolation source: stool sample | host: Homo sapiens | place: Germany | collected 2010-11
GTAATAAATATAACTGGAGTAAATTCATAATATTGAATTTTTCTTATATTGTCTATAAACTTCAACCCCGATGTATCTCCAGGATGTTTTATATCTAATATTATATCCACAATAAACAAATCAATCCTATTCTCCATTGCACATAAGTATGCATCTCTAATATTGTTAAACATTTTTATATCTAATTTATTGTCTATCTCATTAATTAATCCAGCTATGTGTATAAGCGCTGCATCATTATCCTCTAATATAAGTATTTTTTTATTCAACTAAATCTCCTATTTAAACGAATAATATTTTTATAATACTAACTATTTTTTCTCTGTCTTCTTTTTTTATTTCATCTAATATATACAAAATTGTATCCAACATACAATTTTCAGTTCCTATAATTACAACTGGCAGTATTTTAAAAGCTTCATACATTTTAGAAATTATTTCACTATCTGGTAATTTTTTACCATTTTCTAAATCTCTTAGTTTTTTTACATCAATACCAATTATATTTGCCATCTTTATTTGTGTGTAGCCTTTTAGTTTTCTAACCGTTAAAAATATATTATTAGGTTTTGTATTTTGTTTAATAAAAGATACATACTTCATTTCCTCTAATAAAGCTTCATACTGCAGATTAAATTCTTCTTTATTGCTTAATTCAATAACTGTATACATTATTTGTAAAATACATTTCAAGCTATTAATGTTTGGTTTCTCTATAAAATCCAATGATATAAGCTTTTTATTTTTACCAGTATATATATAATTTACATTCAATCCCAAATCAGACATACTTTTTATTTCATAATAACTAAATCTTCTATACTGTCCAAGTTCTGCTTTTCCATAATTACTCTGATCCATATGAAGATATCTACTCATATCTACCTTAGTTATAGATAGCCTACCTCTCTCTTCCCTTAATCTTTTCAAAACATTTTCATATACAAGATTACTCATGGGTAATGTTCCTTTTAACTATAATTCTATATCACCCATTTTAAGTTTAATTATCGCCCTATTTTACACCTATTTTGACCACAGTGTATTTTAAACCACTTTTGTACATATATAATTTCAAATTTACCGATGTCTTAGAACTGTTAGCTACATAAGAATATATTAATTCTTTTATTGCCTGCATTTAACCGATAACTCACATATTTATTATCTTGATTACAGTTTTGAGATTTTTATATTATAATAAATATTCAGAAAATAGACAGTTTAAAAATATCCAGAATTATCCACTAAAGACAGAATGTGACAGTCATTATCACTTTGAACATTCTGTCATATGTGAATAATAGTTTTTTAAAAAGTTATCCACCATCATAATGACGAATACAATATATGTTGCACTTATAGGTAATCTTTATTTGAATCATAACTCTATTTTTACCTATTTTAAGCCAACGCATAAACCTATTTTACACCTATATGAGACTAACACATTGCAGTGCCATTAAAAAAATAGCTATCGTACTAGCTAATATCAACCAGCACGATAGCTATTTCTAAACAACGAAACCATCCATCACAAATTTGCTTTTTTATTATTATTTACATATTTATCACCCGATCAAATGTATCAAAAACATCTCTCCTATGACTGACCATAATCACTACCTTGTCTTTCATTAATTCTCTCAATGCTTGATTAATCATTTTTTCACTGTGAACATCTAATGCGGACGATGGTTCATCCAATAAAAGAATGGCTGAATCTTTTAAAAATGCTCTTGCTATTGCAATTCGTTGCTTCTGACCAACCGAAAGATTGTTTCCGCCAGCAACCAATGGTGTATCATATCCCTGTGGAAATGTACGAATAAATTCATCTGCATAAGCCTTTTTTGCAGCATGTATCATCTTATCCTCCGTAATATCTTCCCTACCAATTCCACCAATCATAATGTTTTCACGTATAGTTCCCTCAAAAAGATAATTTCTTTGCGGAATATATGTAAAGATCTGTCTTAATTGAATTGGGGAATACTCCTTAAGCTCTCGTCCATACAACTTTATAGAACCATCTATCTTTTGATAAAAGCCCAGCATCAGCTTAATTAAAGTACTTTTGCCGCATCCAGATTCTCCCATGAGTATTACTTTTTCTCCATTCTTAATACATAAAGAAAAATCATTAAATATTAGTTTCTCTCCATCATAAGAGAAAGTAAGTCGCTTTATCTCTACAGGCGTTGCCTCGTTCATCAATGACAATGTTTCCTCTGCCTGCAACTCCTCACAATCCATCTCAAGAAAATCAAACACCCTCCCGGCTTTTACCAAAGATGCGGACAGTGTAGTAAGTGCAGACCCAAAACCTTGAATCAATGTGCTAACTCCCATTTGAAGTGATACAATTGCCATAACTGTTCCATAATCTATTTTTCCACAGGAAACCAAATAAGCTCCTACTCCAATTGTTCCAAAGCTTGCAAAAATTCCTAAAAAAAATGTTATCATCTCAAGCCCCCCGGCCCGTTTTGCTCTCTGCCACCCATCTTGCAAAAGCTTTTCATTTTCATTATAAAAAAAATTACAAACAATTGCTGCACCTTTATACATTTTAAGTTCAGTAAAACCAAACAATATGTCACTTAAATGTGTAGTGAGATGCGAGATCTTTTTCTGAATACCCCTATCCATTTCTTTTATCTGCTTATTAATCCGAATTGAAAGAAATACAGTTACAAGACAAAAGCTAACAGAAACCAACATAAGCAATGGACTATAAATAAGCATTGCTATAATAGAGATTAAGCCATTAACCAATCTTCCAAACACCCAAAAAACATGTGAAAAATAACTATCTTTAAGAGAATTGGCATCCCAATTCAGTGTCTTAAGAGCATCTCCACTATGATTTTTCTCATAATAATCCATGTCCAACTTTAAAAGCTTATCAAAAAGTCGTATTTTAATGTCAAAAACGATTTTTCGTACAATCTTTATTTGAAAATATCTTCTGTACGGAGCCAGACAATTCAAAACTACAAGCACAATACATAAAACTACCGCACGCTGAAATATCTTTATATCTTCATATTCCAACGCATTAAAAATTAATTTATTCATATATGGATAGGCAAAAGTTAATACAGCAGAACTGACCAAGGTAAATAGAAATACTGTCCAATAAGCAGTTTTATACTTTCCTATGTAAGAAAAATATCTTTTTAATTCTTTCATCTGCTAACACCTCCTGACAAAATATATTCATTATACATTCTCCAATAAACACCCTTTTTCTGTATAAGTATTGTATGCGTTCCTGATTCTACAATTTTTCCTTCCTCCAGTACAATAATTTCATCATAATCCACAATAGTATTCAGACGGTGTGCAATGGTAATCAATGTCTTGCCTTCGGAAATTGCCAAAAGTGTTTGGTTTACATACTTTTCTGTTTTCTCATCCAATGCAGAGGTAGGTTCATCTAATAAAAGTATCGGTGTATCCTTTAAAATAGCTCTTGCAATAGCAAGTCTCTGTCTTTGCCCTCCGGATAGATTACTTCCCCATTCCTCTAACAAAGTATCATATCCTTGCGGCAATTCCATAATAAAATTATGACAGCCAGCTTTCTGTGCTGCATCTACTATTTCTTCTCTAGTGGCTTCCGGTCTGCCAATACGAATATTATCTAACACACTCATAGGAAATATCACAGTCTCTTGAGCAATTAAGGACAATTGTTCTCTTACACTATTAGGCGCTATGTCTGAGAAAGAATTTCCATAGAAACAAATTTCTCCCGAATCTACTTCATTTTGTCTACACATCAACCTCATAATAGTACTTTTACCGCAACCACTTTTTCCAACTAATGCAATTTTCTGCCCCTCCTGAACAGCCAAGTTAAATTGTTCCAAAACAGGCTTATCGTTTTCTGACTCTATATATGAAAAAGATACATTCTTAAATTCAAATACCTTTTCGGAATACTTGTTAAACCTTTGCATATTCCTCTTGTTACATTCTATAGGAATATCCAGAATTTCTAAAACACGATTTGCAGATATCATTGCCATCTGTGTCCTAACAACTAATTGATATGCATATACCAGTGGCTCGTTTATCTTGTTAATTCCACTGATAAAAGCTACAAGAATACCAATTGTAAACACACCTTTCAGTGCAAAATACCCTCCTACACATAATGCAATAGCCGTAGGAGCTTCCCGAATTAAGGCTGACAATGGTTCAATATTGTATTGCCATAAATCATTTTTATTGGAAATATCTAATGTTTCTTTCAATGCAGCATAATACTTTTTCTGCATTCTCTCCTGCAAATTATAGGACTTAATTACATCTACACCATCAAAGACCTCCTGTATATGATTATTCGTCAGACCAAGTTTTTTAACATACTCTGTTTGTGCCATTTTTACCGGTTTTAGTAACTTAATACTAATAGGTACCATAATAAATAACGGACCAAGACATAATACAGCAAGCAAAGGATTCATAGCAATCAAATATACTGTAAATACAGTTACTACAATAGGTACATACAAACAATCCTTAAAATAAGTCTCCATGTATCCAGATACAACTGCAATATCCGAAGACAATCGTTCCATAATGTCTCCGAAATTCTGTTTTTCCATATCACTAGGTGCAACCCTCATAATATGATTTACCGTATCTCGGCGCAAATCTCTCAAAATGACTGATTTAAAGGCTCCTGCAGTCCGAACCACAAGATAATTGGACAACATGCCTACCAAGATTGCTACAACAGCTTGAGCAATCAATATCCACAAGGAAAAATCTGCTCCCTTCGAAATTGACAAGTCAATTACCCGTTTTAATAAATCGACTATGTATACATTAGCCATTGAACACCCAAAACTCGACAGCGTAATAACCATAATCCACGCCCAATAATTCTTTACATATCCTATCATACGTTTCATTCTTTACATTACCTCTTTTATTTGTTATACTTTTTACAATATATCAACAATTAATTTCTATAACAATTGCAGATATGCAGGATTTTTATATACTTTTTGCAATATCACGAATTCCATTTTACAGAATTTGTGGTTTCTACAATATACATTTGAAGGAGGATTTTTAATGCCTCAGCAAGATCGTCATAAAGAGCGTATCATTCCTATTGAATTTAATTTTTATGATAAATTGGACAACCTCCCACTAAAGGAGCGTTGCTCTGTAGTTTTAATTACTTGCGGATCAGCAACATGTAAAATAAACAGCTATATTCGCAAATTAAATTCCCCTTGCGCAATATGCCTGTCTCAATATGATACCATAGAACTCATTCACTGCGACAATCTCAGTGCCAAATCCTTTCATTTCGATCCTTGGTATATAAAAGCATGCCTTTGTTTTGATAACCTTGAAGACTCAGTTGATATTGATTCCCAATATACCTATGATCGTACAAAGCTCTATATGTTTACCAAACATACTGAGTTTTTTCAAGGAATTATTACTCTTACACCACAAAATTATATTCATATCAATGAGCTTATGTTGATAATTGGTGCGGAAACCTATTCCCAAAGCGATGGATTCTGGACCTGTAGAATTCGCAGATTGCTTCTGCAACTTTTAAATAGTCTATATGATATTTTTGCAGACCAACGAAAACTTAAATTCTTTGAAATACAGGAAAGCTACAATCCGGCAACAATTTGTGCAGAATACATTCACAACCATTATGCCGAAAATATTACCCTTAGCACTTTATGCGAACTAGTGAATCTCAACCGAACCTCCTTAAATCAAAAATTCAAGACACAGTTTTCCTGTACCTGCATAGAATACTTACTAAACTATCGCTTGAAAATATCTCAGGAACTGCTATCCAACAGCAATATGAAAATACACGAAATATCAGAATGCTGCGGTTTTAAATATGACAGCTACTTTATCAAGCAATTTACAGCCAAACTTGGAATATCACCAGCAATGTATCGCAAGAATCCACTAACATACTCTGCCTACGATGGAAACAAAATTAGAAAAACGGGAGTATGACCGCTCCCGTTTTCTAATCACCTTACTTGTGAGAAATATGTTGTTATTTTCTTAACCCAATTTATTAGTCTATTCAGACTAATTATCCGAAAATGCCATTAATAACTCTCCAATTGTATCATATACGGAGAAATCCAACTCGTCATCTCCTAACACCACACTATAATAATCTTCTAAATCAACAATCAAAGAAACAAATGACAAAGAACTAATCTCTAACACACTTAATAAAGTATCCTCTGTTATTGTATCTTGATATTGTGTATATTTTTTTATTATTTCTTTTATTGTTTTATCCATCATTCTAGTCAACTCCTGTACAATCGTTCAAAATAATATCCATAACATTTTTATAGTGACTATTTAAATAAAAATGTCCTCCCGAGAACTCCTTATACTCTACAACTCCTGTAAAATAATTGTTCCAATTACTTATTGTTGTTAATATCGTATCATCCGTCTTACTCCAGAATATCCTCGCATGTATATCTAATTTAACTGGCTTCAGACATAAGTACTGTTCCAGAAGATTGAAATCCTTTTTTATCCTGTTCAAATAAATTTTTGCGAACCTTTTATCTTGATAAATATCACTATTTTCATCTCCGATACCTAGTAAATGTTGTAACAATTCGTCATCAGAAAAGTTATATGAATGTTGAGATAACGGTTCATCCCTCGATGATATATAAAGGTGTGTTGGCAATTTGATTGTTTTTTGTATCATACTAACACATACTTCATATGCCAACAGACCACCCATACTATGTCCAAAAAGTGCATAGGGTTCCTCACTAATATACATACAAATTTTATGTAAGACTTCTTCGCGCAGCTCGTCAAAACTTTCTGCTATTTTTTCTTTTTTATACTTTCCCCTCCCATTGTACTCTATAGGAACAATATCAATATTTTTGTTTTCTGTATATGCTATAAATTTATCAAAGTATCTGGAGTCTCCTCCCGCATGCACTAAGCAAAATAACTTCATAAACTTCCTTCCATTTCAATTAACCTATACCGCCTGCTTCTTACACAACGATATGCCCATAATGTTACACATTTCCCATTCCGGAAGTATTATTTCTCTTATTTTCTTTTTACTTTTTAGCGGAACCTCAATAGCATAAACATTTCCTTTCTTCACTTTTCCCTTTGACATAAAATCTAATGTCAATACTATCTCCTCCCCGAATAAAGACTTATGAGAACCTGAGTTAGTTAGCGCAAAATTAGCATCTTCCTTAGAATCATCCTCATACAATACGGTTAGACACCCTGCATACCCCTTATACACAGCAAATCCCATAAGCATTATACTACTATAAATGTCCAAATCTATTGCAATACTTTGCCCCTGACAAGAAATATTATCAAATTCCTCAGAATAAATATCCGGCATTTTGAACTGCATATTCTTATAAGTAATTTGTGCCGTGGGTCGTACATTATCAGATATATAATACTCTATTTCTTTAATATTGAAATTTGCTTTTAGTTCGTTCTGCGAGTTATGAAATGCACAATTATTAAAATATTCTCTTAAATCTATTTCAACAATCTCAAAACTAGTATTATCTTCTTTCTTTATATAATTTGTGCTTAAGAGCGTATTGTCTAAAATATTCTGTATTTGATCTCTTATTTTTCTTTCCTGTGTTGCTAAATTTCGTATTTTCTCGGCAACATTCTTTTTAGCAACTAAAAAGCTATCTCTACTTCTGCAGCATCCCTTTATAAGCATATATCTCATCCTTATCCATGCTTGGGCATTTTGTTGAAACAAATCGGAAATTAAATTTAATGAATCTATTTCATATTTGTTTGCCATATACTTTAACACATCTACCATACATAACCGAAGACGACCTATATAATCCAGTCCAGAAATCAATGGATGAAATCTAAGGGTTTCCATATCATATTCTTTCCCTTCGGAATCTATTGATATATCAAACTTTTTCTCAATTATTTCAGCAAAATAATATATGGAATCAAACATATCGCCTATATCATCTCTTCTTTGAACCTTATCCAACATCGTTTTTAGCACCGTATTAATTTCAACATCCGTAGCCGCATTTCCAACATCAAATTTTTCAATACTTAACAATATCTTCTCCAGCTCTTTTTTCTTCAATTGTACAACGTCAAATGTCCATGGTGGATCTAAAATATAAACATTTTCTACATCATAACCTATCAACAGAACAGGATGTTCATGTGCAGTTTCTGGGTTCATATAAGTTCTATGATAAGGCAAGCCAATCGAAAAAACATTTAATACAACAGGAATATTATCTGCCATACTGTTATATATATCATTTAAATAATCAGCAAAAGCACTATGAGTTAATAATTCAGCATTAATACCAAAATAGTTATTCAAACAATATTCCAAGGTGTTTTCTTCTAGATTAATATATTCATCTACTGTTTTGACATTATTTAAATTTACTCTAAACCCCCATGAAGAGGACAACAGCAACATATAATCTCTGCCAATATAATTGAGAAAGGTAGCATATATGTCTTCTTTCATTCTAAGTGCTGGTGTCCGAATTGGTTTAATATTAAGTATCATTTTGCCTCCACTCTTCTTCAAACTTTAAATAATAATGTATACATTTTTCTAATAAATTTCTTTGTAAACTAACTGCTTTAATTCCATTCTATTTGTCCGGAATGTTTCTTTTTCTCCGTATCCAACGCAAATCACCGCCATAAGTTCATATGTGTTAGGAACATCTATTATCACATTTACTTCTGCTTCCATTTTTAAAATTTCTCCAATCCAACATGTTCCAATCCCCATCGACGACGCCTGTAAACAAATATTCTCAATTGCTGCACCAATTGCTTGTAAATCCTTCTTGTAATTATAAGAACTTTCCTTATCTAAATAGATTAAAAGGTATGTATCAGCATCTCTCATCCAATCCTTATATATTGAACAGTCTGCAATTCTATTTTTTATTTCCTTTTCCCTTACGATAACAAATCTCCATGGTTGTCCATTTTTTCCTGACGGAGCCCATCGTGCACCTTCCAATATAGTATAAACATCTTGTATAGAAACAGATTTTGGTAAATACTTTCTACAACTTTTTCTGTTTTTAAGTAGTGAATGAATTTTCTTCACGTGCTAAACATCCTCCAGTTATTAGTCTCTGCATAATTTCTATTTGTCTTGTAGAGATTTGTCACCTCTCACTAATTTACCTGATGCATTTCTCTTCAATACATCTACAACAGCTATTTTATCCGGCAATAAATGTCCTGGTAATATTTCAGATAGCAGTTTCCACAGTTCACTTTCCGTTACTACCTGTTTTAACACGATATCAACATGAATTTGTTCAGTGGCATTGCATTTAACTCCATATGCGACACAATTCTCTACATATGAACATCTCAATAGAATGCTTTCAATTTCCCTAGGATATATGTTTAACCCTGCTTTTATAATCATGTCATCGGATCTTCCCAATATATACAAGTTATTGCTTGAGTCTTTGTATCCCATATCTCCTGTCCACAAATAACCATCCCTAATTTTGTTATTAGTTTCTTGCTGTTCCTTATAATATCCCAACATAACAGATTTTGATTTTACAACTACATGGCCAGGTTTGCCTTTTTCAACATCGTCCCCATTGTCATCAACTATCCTAATCATTGTATCCACCAGTCCAATACCTACTGATTCCGGGCACTCATCAAACTTGGAAGGTGGTAAAAAACTTACTCTGGGGGAATTCTCTGTCAATCCATAAATATTGTATATATCAGCTTTTGGAAATACCTTTCTGATATTGGCAGCAATTTCTTTAGATAAACACTCTCCACTCAAAGCCATTTTACGAATACTTCTATTTATTTCTGTTCCTCTATACAGCCTTGATAATTGATTAAAAATTGTAGGAGTTCCACACATAACCTCAATATGCAAATCGTCAAGCGTCTTTTTTATCAGAAATGGATCATACTTTCCACTGTAAAATACCAAGTCTAATCCATTAACTAATGACACTAAAAGTTCACCTGTTAGAACAGCACAATGGTAAAAAGGGCGCGATATTAAAATTTTTTCTTTTTCTTTTATATCAAAATATTTCTGTATTGCTTGTATATTAGATATTAATCCTTGTTCGCTAATCATTACACCCTTGGGAGTACCCGTTGTCCCTGAAGTACACATGATTAAAGCTACGTCTTGTAGATAATCTTTTTCTGGGCTATGCATGATAGATGGTTGTTTCTGAACAATAATATTATATACTGGAATTTCAAAAAGACTTTCATACTCCGCAGAATCAATAACTGCTATGTCCGGCTGCGTTCTTTCTATTATTTTCATGCAATGCTCTTTTCCATAATTTTCAGACATAATTATGGGTACTACTTTTGCCTTTAAACAGGATAAAATAATTGCACATTCATTAGCCTTGTTTTTACACAAAATTGCACACTTTGTTTTTGGTAAAAGTAGACTTAGAAATTTATCATATAAATCATTAACATTACAAATCAGATGTTCGTATGTAAATTGTCCTCCTGATTCTAAATCTATAATGCAAGACTCTTTATGTTTATATATATTAGTCTCCAAAAAGTTCCATAGCATAAACATCACCCTAAACTTTCTACTACTAATTCAATTACACTATCTACTGTTGAAAATCTACTCTGTGAAAGCATTGAATCATCAAATCTTATATTAAATTCTTCTTCCAGTAACACAACAAGTTCAACGTTTTTCAAGGAATCATACCCTAACTCATTTAGTGTCATTCCTTTTTGAACAACAATACCTGTATTTACAGCTTCTCCAATTACTTTGATTACTCTCTCATCTACATTGCTCATATATAATATCCATCCTTTCTAACGCTTTTTTCTTAACATCTTTTTGAATATTTATTGCTTCACGAATAAGGGTAATTACTTTGCCTAAATCGTAGCTTTTTCGAATATTCATATACTCTAACCTTAAATATATATTGTCAATTCTTTTTATTTCATCCTCGATAAAGTTACTTGTTCCATATGAACAGAAGAACGCCTGCAATCTCTTTACTACAACCCGGTAAATTCCTACACTATCTCTTATTTTCTCAAATGCAAGATATAAATCTCCGTTTAACAAAGTCTCAGACTTTAACTTTTGTTCTAGTTGAACTACTTTTTCCCTGTCGATTACAGATCCAATATTTTTATTAATAACTCTGACAACAAGGGCATGTTCTCTTCCTGCATATTTTTGTAATTCACTGTATTCAAGATCACCTGTAATATATGGACGATCATTTACATAGGCATACCTTCCATTCGTGTTTTTATAACACATAATATAATGGTCCCTTCGCCATGTATTGATATTCAACAATTCTTTGGTAGCACTTTCTTTCAACTCCATCAGGAAAATATCTCCTGGTTCAATTCTTTCTATCTCTTCTAAATTTAGTTGAATTAATCCCAACATCCCATCGTTAATCAATGTAGTTTGAATCCGCTCAATAAACTTAATAGAGCTATACTCCTGCCCTTCAAAAAGAAGATAATTTAATATTTCCTCGATGTCATAATAGCTTTTATAGAAAATTTTCGGCCAATCGGATGTATCTTTGCACAAAATATATATGATATAATCTTCAACACAAGACAATCCATATTCATTGTGAAAATAACTTTCCTGAAATTTCATATCTCGCCTCTACTCCTCTGCTACCAAATATGTTGCTCTATAATTTGCAGGACATTCTCTTTTTGACTATCACTATAAAAATGACCACTTTTAAAATGGAAAAATGTGATTTCCTGCGTAGTATATTCTCGCCAATCTCTAATATCGCCCTTTATACTGATATCGTCTGTTCCATAGAAACTTAACATATTTATCGGAAGTGCAATATTATATTGATTAGCATTATATGTATTCAATACTTGATAGGCATCCTTCATTCTGTTTGAATGAATTCTCATACCTCGTAACTCATCAAATATTTTTAATCTTTGCAAATAAATCGTTTGTATTTTTATCACATATTATATGCCTATCATTTTGTAAGACATAATATTTTACTCTTTTTGAATTAGCTCAAGAGCCTCTATTCTATTTCTTCGTTCAAACCATTCAATAAAGCTACAATTATAACTATACAGCTTATTTTCTATTGGATTATAAATCTGTTTCATAAAAGTTAAATCATTAGGACATATACTTACTAAAAGTTTTTCAATATTTACTACTTTGTATAACCGTGGAAATATCTCTCCTGTGTTATATATTGCGTAATAACATTCTTTATTTAGTCCCAAATAATTTATTCTATTTATTAATGCACTTACTCGTTTGTCATCTAAATAGCGATTAAAAATAACATTTATATCACTAAACTTATATAATAATAAATCTTTTCTACGATTTACCCAATCATATACCGTTGCTTCCTTATATAAATGACAACATAAATGTATAATAAAATCATCCATATTTAAGGTTTTGAATGTAACTTCTTCGTATACAACATCCTCTGTATTACCTAATAATTCTTTAACTATTTTTGTTTCTTTTTCCGGCTTGTAATCAATCGAAAAGTTTAAATCAATTACTAACGGTTCTCCATTCTGTATTTTTACAAACGGAATGGTTTCACCAAAATTTAATTTTGCAAATATTATATCTTTTCTAGTTGCAGGTATAATTCCTCTTCCAGATACAAATTCTCCTTGTACAAAACCATTTCTGATTAACATATCCTGACATTTCGATACATTTTCTTCTTCAACCAATATATCAATGTCATTTGATGTTCTCATTCCTTTTTCATATACACATGTATTTAAAAAAGCACCTTTTAATAAAGCATATTTAAAATCTATATTTTTCATGATTCTCGAAATATATTTTACATTTTCACAATAGTTCTTATTTCTTTTAAGATTATTTTCATAAACGATTTTGAGAATTTTTAACACTTCATTTGATATATTTATTTTTGGATCATTCATAAGATTTCTATAAGCAATACCTGCAATTCTATTTATGCAGATCTCTCCTAAAAGCAATTCTAAATCTTCTTTTTGTAAGTTAAACTCTTCTTTTGGCATGGTCGCATCAGCTAAATGAAATAACAAATTTCCCATAATAAGCCCTCTATATTTTCGTAATATTTTATAAAAAATGGAACTTTATACTAATCACATTGTATTACCCAATAGTAAATTTATTACCCACTCCTATTATTTAAAACTGCAAATAATTAATTCATGGCTTGTTTTTTGTAATAATCCATTTTGAAGAATCATAGCTTATCTCATATTTTTAATAAACCAATTATTGTTCACAAAAGTCTGCACATAAGGTATAATGTTTTTAATCACAAACAAATAATTGACCATAACAAAACATCGTTGATTTTTGCGTAAACAAATATATTGAAAGATGAGTATGTATTCAACCTAACATCCTAAACAAACACAAAATTCATGGAAAAGATTGCTACATAGAATAATCTGTGTATGGTGAGTATTTAAGCTCGCTTCAATATCCACCATTCCAATCAAAGCGCTAACAGAAATGTTATGCTGCGATAGGCTCTTTACATGAATAGGGCATATGATAGGATGTTCTACTTAAGCAATCATGCCAATAAGAACAGGATTGCCGCTTTGCCTCGAATAGATATTCCGTGATGGCTCAAGTCAAGAGCACCATGGCATAATGTTTCTGCAGGCAGCATTAAATAGCTGTACATCTCCGGAATGGTGGCTCTCAAAGTAAGTCGGAATACTCATTTTCGGAAATTTAGAACACCTTTTCCAGGGTTGAGTAGAATTATCTGACTAATGCTCAAGCGGATCGCTATTCCATGCTCTGTCATAATACCTGTAGGCAGTCGCTGTAATTTTCGTAAGTACTAGATTCTATTCAGTTATCATGACACCATTCATCGACTTTTATATTTGAACATTCTTGTGTGGTGATACATTTCTAGTGGTCTTCTCTTGCCAAAATAGTAGTACCATTCAAAACGGACTGACTGCTACACGGTAAGCGCTCAATAGGTTCTTTCCAGACTTAGTTGATAATAACGTGATTTTGCTTTATAATTATTGGAGGATGGTGATATTATGAAGCAAGCATTTATACAAAATTTAGACAAGAACTTAAAATGTGTTGAATATAAAATTAAAAAAGAGAAGTTTATATTAATTGCAGAATCTATTGAAACAGATGTTAAGTGTCCTTTTTGTGGAGAGACTTCATCAAAAATTCATTCTATATATCAGCGAGAAATTCAGGATATTCCAATCCAGGATAAGCAAGCAATTATTTTATTGAACACAAGAAAAATGTTTTGCCTTAATGAAAATTGTACACACAGAACATTTTCTGAACGATTTGATTTTGTAGCTCCAAACGGAAAGAAAACAAACCGTTTACTAGATAAGATAATGAATACATCAACGAAACTGAGTTCAGTAACAGCCTCTGCATTATTGAAAAATTCATCTATAAAAGTAAGTAAAAGCAGCATTTGTGATCTGCTTAAAAAAAATGCCAACTATTGTGGATAAATCCAGCGTAACAAAAATATGTGTGGATGATTTTGCTTTTCGCAAAAGGTATACATATGGAACAGTTATGGTTGATTTAGATACCCACAAAATCATTGATATAATTGATTCCCGCGAAACTAAAATTGTTGAAGATTGGCTTAGAAGTTACCCTAATTTAAAAGTGGTTTCAAGAGATGGTGCACATACATATTCATCGGCAGTAAGTAATGCACATCCTGATGCAATTCAGATTAGTGATCGTTTTCATTTGATAAAAAATTTATCCGATGCGGTAGAAAGATATTTACATCGATTATTTCCATCTCGGCTTATAATTCCAACAGATACTATTGACCCAGAAATGGAAGCACTTTATGATACAAGAAATCGTGCAGAACGAATTATCTTTGCACAAAAGAAACATAATGAGGGTTATACTGCAAATGATATAGCACTGCTGTTGCATTCTTCTGTAACAACTATTAGAAAATATCTTTCTATACAAGAAAATGAAATACCAGAGGTAAAAGAAAATGCACGGGAACGTCAACATCTTCAACAGTTAAAAAATAAAAAATTAGCCATAGATGAAGTTAAGAAATTATATGCTGAAGGACATTCCATTGATGAAATTATGCGGTTGACTGGTCATACTACGGTTACTATAAGAAATTATTTAAAAGATGAATATATTATGGATAATGGGCACTACGACAATAGAATTCCGGGAAAGCTGGCTCCGTACGAACAGAAAGTTATAACTATGCGTTCAAAAGGAATTACATACAAAAAAATTCATGAACAAATAGTAAAAGAAGGATATACAGGAACTATTGCATCATTACGAATGTTTATGCAAAAAGAAAGAACGCATCAAAGAAGCATTTCTAAAAATATCACTGAGCGAGTTGAATATATCCCAAGGAAATTATTTTGCCAACTTATATATCGCGAATTAGAAAACATAAAGGGTTTGACAAAAGAACAATATAATGCATCCATAAAAAAATACCCTGTTTTAGGTCAGTTATATTCTCTAATTCGTGAATATCACAGAATAATTTTTTCTCAAAAAAGTGAAGAACTTGAGACATGGATAACACAGGCTTTATCATTACAGATTGATGAAGTAGAAACATATGTAAATGGACTATTGTCAGATATTGATGCAGTAAAAAATGCAATAAAATATAAGTATAATAATGGTTTAGCAGAAGGTAGTGTAAACAAAATAAAGTTAACTAAACGAATAATGTATGGTCGCAATAGTTTTGAATTATTAAAAGCTAAATTGCTACTGAATGAAATTCAAATCAACTAAGTCTGGAAAGAACCGCTCAATAACAGAGTGCCTTTAAAAATCAAAAGAACCAGTATATAATACTGACCCTAAAGTTCTAGTTGCCACATTCTGCCTGTACTGCCTCCGACCAGGGCATTAAGTTATCCAAATACTCCGGATGATTTCGCCAGTCGGTATCATGCATGTATAAAAGCAGGTATTGGAGATATGTATAGACATTTAAATTGTTTGTTTTTGCTGTTTCGATAATACTGTAAACCGCTGCTGATGCATCAGCTCCTTTTGGTGAATCTGCAAACAACCAGTTCTTCCTGCCTACCGTAAAGGGACTGATGGCATTTTCTGCCGCATTATTGGAAAGGGAACATCTTCCGTCAAGAAGATAGTTTTCCATGTATGGATTTTGATTGTAAGCATTCAATAACAGAGTGCTTACTTTGCAACTTTGTATTTTTTAATAATATACAATGTAACAAAGGACGGAACGCCGTAAATCTGGCATCCGCCCTTAAGTAACTATTCATATATCTTATATTAGTTTTTGAGCTTACATAGAACTTAAAATGATCTTCACCAGAGAGCCTTCAATCCGTTCGTTATCATCAAAATTGACATTAACAAACTTTTATGCACACTCAGTTAATTCAAAAAGTTTTATACAATATAATTTACACTCTCAGGTTTAAAACCAACTTTTGCTATTTCTATCACTTTTTATTTCGCTAATAACTTTGATTGCCATTCAAACTATTAATTAGCTCAACAACCTTATCTATATTTTCAGATTGAAGTATGTGACTTGATAGATTAATGCTATGAACACCTAACTCATTTAACAAAATAAGATCTATTAATTCTGCTCTAGCTGGCAACAGTTCATTCTTCATACTTGTTAAGATCCCTGTGCTAACTATTATGTCTTTATTATTTTCATTGCACTTCTTAATAACTGTTACTTGATTATGTAAAAAACTCTCTAATTTTGTATTAAATAACAAATCTCCACGTCCCAACATTATATGTTCGCTATATTTCATTATTTCATCTAAATTATCTATCGCTTTCTGGGACTCAATCTTACTTATTATCTTTTGATTTCCACATAGTTCTACAAAATCCTCAATATCCTCTTTTGTTTCAACAAAAGATAGCGCAACTTTATAATTTATACTTGACTCTATCTTAATTAGGAATGCTCTAATTAATTCCATATTATGTGGCATTTCATAGGCTTCCTTCTCAAAATGCATTGCGGTATTCCCCCATATCACCATATCACAAGTACTAGTCTTTGCTTCCCAAAGACCTTCCGCGCAACATCCAATTACGGTTAAATAGCTTTGACCATCTCCATAATATATGATATCACCAATTTTTACGTCTAAATTAGCATTAATAAATATTGTGTCTTTTGAATAATAAGGTGACTTGTTTGATATGTATATATCATTTCCATTTACTTTTATATACCCCTTATCATTGTTAACAATTGTTCTTGTTGTATCTCTAGGAAATCCTATATCAAAGACAAATGATATATCATTATCAATCAATATCATTTCATTGATTATGTTAAGCAAATAATTAAAATGCTCCTTTTCATAATAAGTCTTTAAGTTAACTCTGAAGCACTTAATGCCTTTTGCTATCACTTTTTTAATGACATCACTAAAATTTTCGCATCCCCATGGATTAATTGTCCCCATTATATTCATAATAATTGTCCCACATGCAATGTTTAGTACACTAAACACCTAACTCCTTTCACTGTAATATTTCTCCACCATATTGCTCAAGTATACGCTTTCAATAATTAATGATTAAACATCGCCAAGTAATCTACTATTGAATCTCATAACTTTTCACCCCCCTTTATTACATAAATAATACACTTATCATAATTGGGATCATTTTTTATCTCGACTTCTTCATAATAAATTAACTTAATGCTTCTAGTCTCTATATTTGAGAGTAGCCTTTCACTAATATACTCGTTACTAAATCCCATTTTTTTTTGGTATATTTTACTAAATATCCAATTTACCCCTATATATACACCGTTTCTTTTTAAAGCATTCATTATATCCCTAGTTTTTTTAATAAATTCGTCTTCATCTCTTAGCAATCCCAGCAATCCAAATTGAGTAATATTATCAAATTTGCAATCAAAAACAATGTCTTCTGATAATAAATCCATTCTTTTATACTTGATTTCAATATTGCTATTTTCACCATTCCTATTACCTGTCTCTTATACACATCTCCGAGCCCACGAGACAAGAGGCAATCTCG
>OJPD01000924.1_pt1 | contig 18115 bp, 18 predicted proteins | sample 1598371 | NCBI WGS metagenome assembly OJPD01 (sample SAMN03922478, study PRJEB24848) | human gut metagenome | isolation source: stool sample | host: Homo sapiens | place: Germany | collected 2010-11
AAGGCTTTCTTTGCACGGAGCGCTGGCCGCGCTATCGGCGCAAGCGCGACGTGAATCTCTCGATCAAGTGGCATTTGCCACTTGATCGACAGCCTTAGGAGGGCGGCAAGACCGCCCTCCCGTTTTCTGCTTACAGCCGCTTTGCAATCTCGGACGCGAGGGCGACGTTATTGTAGACGAGCTTGATGTTGGAAGCAAGGCTGTTCCCGCCGGTGATCTCATGGATGCGGGCGAGCAGGAACGGCGTCGTCGCCTTGCCATGGATGCCTTTTTCCTTCGCCTCGGCGCAGGCTTCCTCGATTACGCGCTCGATGTAATCCGCGTCGAGCGCGTCCGCCTCCGGGATCGGGTTTGTGATGAGCATGCCGCCGTGATAGCCAAGCTCATACTGGGTGCGGATCGCTGCGGCGATCTCATCCGGCGTATCCAGCCGGTAGTCCACGGGGAGGCCGCTCTTGCGCGTATAGAATGCGGGGAGCTCGTCAGTCTGGTAGCCGATGACGGGCACGCCCCGCGTCTCGAGGTATTCCATCGTCAGCGGGAGATCCAGGATGCTCTTCGCGCCCGCGCACACCACAGCGACAGGCGTCTTGCCAAGCTCCTCCAGGTCGGCGGAGATATCCATGGTTTCCTGCGCGCCGCGGTGTACGCCGCCGATCCCGCCCGTCGCGTGGATGCGCACGCCCGCCATCGCGGCGAGGATCATCGTGCCGGTGACGGTCGTCGCTCCGTCGAGCTTCTTCGCAACGAGCAGCGGAATATCCCGCCGGCTGGCCTTGATGACCTTCGTGCCCGTGCGGGCCAGATAATCGAGCTGCTCTTCCTCCAGGCCCACGCAGAGCTTGCCGCCCAGGATGGCGCAGGTCGCCGGCACGGCGCCATGCTCCCGTGCGACGCGCTCGCAGCCGCGCGCGGTCTCAAGATTCTGCGGGTATGGCATGCCGTGGGAGATGATGGTGGATTCGAGCGCCACGACGGGCCTGCCTTGCGCGAGCGCCTCCCGCACTTCGCGGGAAACGAGAAGATGCTGGTTCAACATAATCAAAAGCTCCTTTGCATCGCAATGCTTTTTTCTGCCTACGGATCAGTTTTTGATTCCTGCCATAATTATAGCGAATCCTCCGCTGTTCCACAATACGGCCGAATATGCTAAAATAGAAGAACAGTGGCGGAACTCCCGCCCGGAACGCGCCGTTTTTGGCTCGATGCAAATTCTGGATTGAAAGGAACGCTTTGCCCTGCGAAGCACGGTTATCATCAGGATGCGTTTGAAACAGGTCCTCTCTGCGCTTGGAAAGGCAGCGTGCTACGCGCTGCTGTTCATCGGCGTGCAGTTTTTCGTGAGCTATGCGGCCATCCTGCTCGTGGGGGTCCAATCCGGCCTCACGCTCGCGTCCGGCGGCGGCACGCCGGACGCGGGGGCGCTTGCGGAACAGATAATGGACGCCGTTCTCAGCAACACGGCGCTGCTCACGCTCATCTCCAACGCGCTCACGCTTTTGCTGCTCGTCCCCATCTTCCTCGCGCAGAAAAAGAGCTATGCGCGGGAGATCTCCCTCTTCCCGCTCGCGCCGGGCGCAATCTGGCCGCTTGCGGCGGGCGCTATGGCGCTTGCCGCCGTGGTCGCGCTGCTGCTTGCGCTGCTGCCCATCCCGGAGGCGCTTATGGATGCCTACAATGAAGCCGCCGCGGGGCTTGACAAACCTGGGCTCATCAGCGCGCTTTCCACGGTGATTTTCGCCCCCATCGCGGAGGAGGTGATCTTCCGCGGGCTCGTCTACACGCGCCTGCGCCGCGCCATGCCCGCCGCGCTCGCGTGCGTGCTTTCAAGCCTGCTGTTCGGCGTGCTGCACGGCCAGCTCCTCTGGATCGCCTACGCGTTTGTGATGGGCGTTGCGCTCACGATCGTGTTCGAGCGCACGGGCACGCTCTGGGCGAACATCATCGTCCACATCACGTTCAACCTGGCCGGCTCTTACCTGGTGCAGTACCTGCCCGGGAGCGTTTTCATCCTTGTCCTGGGGCTCGCGGGCATGGCGGCCGCCTGGAACTGGCTTACGCACATCTATCCGCGCGTCTGAGCCGCACCGGAGAAACCGAAAGGAGCTTTGCTATGGAATACCGCAGGTTTGGGGATACGCTTTTTGCCCGGCTGGACAGGGGCGAGGAGATCTTAACGCAGCTCGAGGCCATCGCCCGCGCGGAGCATATCCTGCTCGCGGAGGTCAGCGGCCTCGGCGCGGTCAGCGAATTTACCGCCGGCGTGTTCGACACGGAGGCGAAGTGCTTCTGCCCGAACACCTTCCGCGGCGCGTATGAGATCGTATCGCTCACCGGCACCGTGAGCACCATGGGTGGCGCGTATTACAGCCATCTCCACATGAGCGCGGGCGATGCGGAGGGCCGCGTGTTCGGCGGCCACCTGGCCGGCGCTGTCATCAGCGCGACCGGCGAACTCGTTATCCGGGTCATCGAAGGCCGGGTGGACCGCGCGTTCAACGAGGAGATCGGGCTCAACCTGTTCAAATTTGAATGATGTGCCGCCAGAGGCTTCTGGCAGCTCTGCGTATCGCAACACTTATTTTTGACAACCGGCAGGAGGAGAAGCAAAAATGGATCCGAGCAATGTGTTTGCGAGCGACCCCATCATCCGGAAGATCGCGGCAGCGGAGGAGTGCGTTTGGTTCAGCCCGCACCTGCGCCCGGCGGAGGAGGCGCTTGCAGCCATCCCCTATACCCGCGCGGACGTTGAGGACGCCGCGCGCAGGCTCGCGCGCTTTGCGCCGTATATCCAGCGCTGCTTCCCGGAGACGGCCGCGGACGGCGGGCTCATCGAATCCCCGCTCACGGAAATCCCGCGCATGGCCGCCTTCCTGCGTGAAACGCAGGTTCCCTGCCTGCCCGGGCGCGTGTTTTTGAAGCGGGACAGCGACCTTGCCGTCGCTGGTTCCGTCAAAGCGCGCGGCGGCATTTACGAGGTGCTCAAGCATGCGGAAACCCTCGCGCTTGCGGCGGGCCTCCTGCGCGAAACGGACGATTACGCCAAGCTGGCAGAGCCGGAATGCAAGGACTTTTTCCGGCAATACGAGGTAGCCGTCGGCTCCACGGGCAACCTTGGCCTTTCCATCGGCATCATGAGCGCGGCGCTCGGCTTCCGCGTCACGGTGCATATGAGCGCGGACGCGCGCCAATGGAAGAAGGATCTGCTGCGCAGCAAGGGCGTCTGCGTGATGGAATACGCCGGGGATTATTCCGAAGCCGTACGCCAGGGCCGCGCGCTTTCCGACGCGGATCCGATGAGCTATTTTGTGGACGACGAAAACTCCGTGGATCTGTTTATGGGCTACGCCGTTGCGGCGCTTCGCCTGCAAGGCCAGCTCGCGGCGGCGGGAATCGCGGTGGACGCGGCGCACCCGCTGTTTGTGACCATCCCCTGCGGCGTGGGCGGCGCGCCGGGCGGCGTCACCTTCGGGCTGAAGCTCCTTTATGGTGACAATGTGCACATCTTCTATGCCGAGCCCGTGCAGTGCCCCTGCATGCTGCTCGGCCTTGCGACAGGCCTCAACAGCGAAATCTGCGTGCAGGATGCGGGGCTCACGGGCAAAACCCATGCGGACGGCCTTGCCGTTGGCCGCCCCTCCGGCTTTGTGGGCGGCGTGGTCCGCACGCTGATCGCAGGCGAATACACGCTTGCGGATTACCGGCTGTACGACCTGATGCGCGCCCTGCTCGATACGGAAAACATCTTCATCGAGCCCTCGGCCTGCGCCTGCCTCCCCGCCCCCGCTATGCTCGCCGCCGCGCCGGGCATGGCGGACTATCTCGCCGCACACGGCCTTTCCGCGCACATGGGAAACGCCGCGCATGTGCTCTGGGCGACGGGCGGGCGGCTCGTGCCGGAAGAAATCCGCAGGGAATATGTGCAGACCCACCTGCGCTGACGCGCCCCAAAACGGCCCGGGCCCCGCAACAAATGCGATGCGTTGCGGGGCCCTTTGCATGGAGGAAGGGAAAACAAGCTGCCCGAAGTTTGCGAGGCCGTACCGGCCTAGTTTTTTTGCTTCCGCCTCCGGCTCTTTGCCGGGCATTTCATCCACACGCTTCACGATGTCCTTCGGGATCGTATTTCGCCTTGCTTTTGCCGTTTATCGCGCGGGAACTGCCGTTTATCGCAAAGGGCTGGAACGTGCGCCCACGATCGCGTATACTGCAAACATCCACCGCAGCAACAAAAATCCCTCACACGGAAAGGAGCGTGCATGCAGATCAAGATCCAAATTGACCCGGCCTGCGCCGAACCGCAGCTCGTCGTCCACACGGCGGCCGTCACGGACGAGGTGAACACCCTGATCGCGCGACTTTCGGACGTGCGGCCTGAAGCGATCGCCGGCTTCTCCGGGGACGTAGTCTCCCTGCTTATGCCGGATGAGATCCTGCGCATCTACGCGGAGCAGCAGAAGGTATATGCGGAAACCGTGAGCGGCGCCCGTTATGCCCTGCGCCTGCGCCTTTACGAATTGGAGGAGCGGCTTTCCCCGATGCGCTTTGTGCGCATCTCCAATTCCGAGATCATCAATCTGTACCTGGTGAAGCGGCTGGACCTGAGCCTTTCCGGCACCATCTGCATGGAGCTTGCAGGCGGCGCGACAGCGTTCGTTTCCCGGCGCTATGTTTCAAAGATCAAGGACATTCTAGGCATATGAGGTGAAACGCATGACAAAAAATACCGCTTCGGAAAATACGTCCACAGTGAAAACAGTTCCCCTATTCGCACCTACGACGCTCAAAAAAATACTTCTTCCGCGCATCAAGCGGGGGTTCCCGCTCGGCGTCGCCATCGGCTATGCGCTCACCATCGTCAACTCGGCCTGCTATGGCACGCAGGAATACTACCCCTGCAGAGCTGCGCTTGCCGCGGCGCTCGGCGGCGAGCTTCCCGCCGTGGCGCTGCAGGCCGTCCTCTACGGTGTAATCGGCTCGATCTGTACCGCAGCCTCCTTCGCGTTCTGGGTGGAAGGCTGGAGCATCACGAAAGCGACCGTGATCCATTTCCTCATCCTCTCGCTTTTCTTGCTGCCCATCGCCTATGTTTTGCACTTTATGAAGCACACCTTAGCCGGCGTGCTGCGTTACTTCGTCGTCTTCGTCGTAATTTACGTCTTGATCTGGCTGGCGACGTATTGCAACTTCCGGGCAAAGATCCGGCGCATCAACAAGGCGCTGCGCAAGAAATGAACATGGCAATCCCGGCAATAAAGAGGGCGCAGGCCCTCTTTATTGCCGGGCGGCGCGGTTCCGCTGGGCTTCCACCCCGCGCATCGCTCAATTAAGGGGCTTGCGCCGCGGCTCCGTGGTTTTCCAAAGCCCTTATGTGTCTTCCCGCCCTTCCTTGAGTCGCCGGTAGATCTCCTGCATGCGCAGGTCGAGCGCCGCGCTTTCCTCCGCGCACCGTTTGAGCTCTGCGCGCAGCGCATCGTCGTCGCGGATCGCTTCGGTGGACTTGTAGCGGATCTGGTGCTCCAGGCTCGCCCAGAAATCCATGGCGATCGTGCGGATCTGCACCTCCACAGGAACCGGAACGCTGCCGCCTGAAAGGAACACCGGCACGCTCACCACAAGGTGCAGGCTGCGGTAGCCGTTCTCCTTCGGCGCTTCGATGTAATCCGTGCGCCGCAGCACGGCGACGTCGTCCTGTGCGGAAAGCACGTCCGCAATCCGGTAAATATCGTCGATATAATTGCAGACCACGCGCACGCCTGCAATGTCCGTCAGGCGCTCCCTGGCGCTTTGGATGTTCACGGGTTCTCCCTTGCGCCGCAGCTTTTCCACGATGCTGGCAATGCTTTTGAGGCGGCTGTCGATGTGATGGATCGGATTATGATCGTAGCGGAGGCGGAACTCCGAGTCCAATATTTCCAGCTTGGTGGTGATCTCGCGGATGGCGCTGTTGTAAAGCTGCACCATCTCCATATATCCCTGGGCTTGCCGGAGGCCCGCTTCTATGGTGGCGGGAGGGCTGAAGGTTTCTCCTTCCTTCAGCAAACCTTCCAGTTTCTGCATTGCAAAGCTCCTCCTTTTGTCTGCGCTTCTTCTGTATCGGTTATATTCTACGCCCTCTGTCCCCGCGCCTCAAGCGCGCGGCGGGGCAGGCGCGTGAACTTTTCGGAAAAAATTGAAAAAAAGAGCCGGTTGTAGGATAATGGCAGTAAGAAAATCCGCACCGCGCAGGGCGCGCAATTTTGACGCTGGGAAGGGAACGGTACTGGAATATGAAGATCGCTGTGATTACGGGTGCAAGCTCCGGCATGGGGCGCGAATTTGTGCTTCAGCTGAGCAGGCAGGAACCCTTTGACGAGATGTGGGTCATCGCGCGCAGGAAGGAGCGTTTGGAGGAGCTGCAAGCGCTCGTGGACGTGCCGCTGCGCGTCGTGCCGCTGGATCTTTCCGGGCAGCCCGGTTGGGACGCTTATGCGGCGCTCCTCGCGGCGGAGCAGCCGGATGTCCGCGTGCTCGTGAACGCGAGCGGGTTCGGCCGCTTCGGCACGTATGCGGACATCCCCATCGCGGATTCGCTCGGCATGATCGACCTCAACTGCAAGGCGCTTGTGGCAATGACCGAGCTCACGCTCCCCTATATGCGGGAAGGGGCGAAGATCTTGCAGCTCGATTCGCTCTCCTCGTTCCAGCCCGTGCCGTACATCAACGTTTATGGCGCGACAAAGGCGTTCGTCCTCAGCTATTCCCGCGCGCTCAACGTAGAGCTCAAGTCCCGCGGGATCCGCTGCATGGCCATGTGTCCCGGCTGGGTCAAGACGGAGTTTTTCGACCACGCGATGCAAAAGGGCAGCGATGCGGTAACGTATTTCAACATCATGTTCACGGCGGAGGAAGTCGTGCGCACCGGCGTGCGCGACCTTTACCGCAGCAGGAAGGACGTATCCATCCATGATTTCCGCATCCGCGCACAGGTGTTTTTTACCAAGCTCCTGCCGCACCGCCTCGTGATGAAGGTTTGGATGCACCAGCAGAAGCACGACCGGTAAGCGCGCAGCCTTTTGCCACGAGCAAACCCAGGGGCAGGAAATTCGGGCCGTCTCCCGGCCTGGGTTTCCTGTGGAATCCCAAGGAAGCCGCTCCTGCGGCAGCGGGGATACGGCAATCCTCCGGCATGCTAGCGCATGCCATCCCCCTTTCAAAAAGGGGGCTTTGGGGAGTGGTGAACTCCAACGGATTTCGTATTCGGACAGCATTTGAGAGCGCACAACCCAAAAGGCTCCTCCCAAAAGGAGCTTTTGGCCTACATGTTCCCATACGCTGCACAAAACATGAAAACCGCTGAAGTTTATTACGCTTTTACGAAAAATCAATCCCGAACACCCATTTGATGACGAGCAGCGCCAGCGCGCCAAGCACGCTGAAACCGATCGCTGCGCCAAGGCCGCGGAAAATGCCGGAAAGGAAACTGCGGAAGAAGAGCCTCTTTGGGTCGTTCATCACCTGCGCAAGCTGGCGGATGCCGCTTTCCTCCAGCGCCTGGAGCAGCGTTTCGATGCGCTTATCCTGTCCCATGGTATATATTCCTTCCACAACGCTGCGCATGGCGCGGCGGTTCTCCCGCCTATTCTATGCGCGCCGGCCTGGTTTTACGCATTTGCCGCCCCGCATTCCCGCATGTGCGCAAGTACGTTGTCACGCAGCGCGGCGATCAGCTCCATGCTGCCCGGGAATGCGCTTTTCAGCAGCGTATTCTCGCCGTTGCGCCACATAACCGGCCCCAGCATGCGGATCCCGCGCTCCACGCTGCTGGGCGACACCCCGCATTGCTCTGCCACCTGCGTGTAGATGCGCACAGCCGCCTGTTCCAGAGGGCTTCCGTCCGTGATCGACGCATTAACCGCGTACATCAAATAAAAATATCCCGCGTAATCCGGCGTTGCTCCAGCGCACCGCATCTCTGTTTCGATCAATTCCTTCAGCAGCATGTTGAGCCCATTCCTCCAAATGTTTAGTTTTTGCAGCAAAAGTGAATTATACCGTTGAATCCAGCTATGTATTTTTATCATACTGCATTTGCTATGCCGAAACGGGCTGTGCAGCAAAATACGACATTATGCGTCATGGCCGGGGTAGAAATCCCCGGCCATGGCTGCTTCGCTTTGTTTTATTTCATCATGTTACCGTTGGTATTCATGTTGTTTTCCGCATAAGCGATCATGCGTTTCACCATCTCGCCGCCGATGGAACCGGCCTCGCGCGCGGTGATGTCACCATTGTACCCCTGCTTGAGATTCACGTTCAGGGAGCTCGCAACCTCGGTCTTAAAGCCCTGGAGCTTCGCCTTGCTGCTGTTGTTGTTGCTGTTGCTGGACATTGTTTTCACCTCCTGTCCTTATAAAATCGGTTTCATAGAGCGATGCAGCAGTTACTTCTGCATGTTGTTTTCGGCATAAGCGATCATGCGCTTGACCATTTCGCCGCCGATCGAGCCGGCGTCACGGGAAGTCAGGTCGCCGTTGTAGCCCTGCTTCAGGTTCACGTTCAGGGAGTTCGCAACTTCCATCTTGAACGCATCCATCGCCTTCTTGGACTCGGGAACGAGAACGTTGTTTCGTGCCATGTGTTTTTCACCTCCTTGATGATGTGGTCTTAACATGCGCGTTCCGAAACGGATTTATGAATGGGAATCAATAGGAATCAATGCAAAGAAAAGCAATTCCAGCGGCAAACTCTCTTTTATATAATTTGCGCGGATTGCTTTTTAAAAATTTTTTGTTTTTGATTCTCCCGCTTGGGGCGCGGTACACGCGAAATGCGGCTGCACGAAGCGGATGGACAGGCTATCGCAGAATTAGAAGTTTTTTATAAATGAAACCCGCTCCCATAAAGCGGGAATCCCTAGGGAGCGGTTATTCCATGTGCGTTCAGCCTGCATTTCTTAACAGGATATGTTAGTGAAGGCGGAAGCGCTAATTCGGCGCGATCTCCCCGCCGCGCGCCGCAAGCAGCGCCCGCGCGCGCATGAGAAGCGGCGCGCATTCCGGCGTTTCCTGCGCAAGCAGCGCGTCGGCGGCGGCGCGCGCATTGTTGAGCGCCGCCATGTCGCCCGCAAGTTTCGCGGCGGCAAGCTCACCCAAACCATGCTGCCGCTGCCCCAGGAATTCGCCGGGGCCGCGCATCATGAGATCCTTTTCCGCGATGGCGAAGCCGTCGTTCGTCCGTGTGAGCGCTGCAAGCCGCTCGCGCGCCGCGTCCGAATCCGCGTCCGAAAGCAGGAAGCAGAAGGATTCCGCGCTGCCGCGCCCCACGCGCCCGCGCAGCTGATGGAGCTGCGCAAGGCCGAAGCGGTCCGCGTTTTCGACGACCATCACCGTCGCGTTGCGCACGTCCACGCCGACCTCGATGACCGTCGTGGATACGAGCACGTCGATCTCTCCCTTGCGGAACGCCTGCGCGATTTCCTCCTTCTTCGCCGCCGCCATCTTCCCATGCAGCAGGCCAACGCGGGCATGGAGCATTTTTTCCAGCTCCGCAAAGACCTCGTTCGCGCTGCGCACTTCTTCCAGCGCCTCGGATTGCTCTACCAGCGGGCATACGACATACGCCTGCCGCCCTTTGCGCACCTGATCCTCCACAAAGCCGTACATCGCTTCCCGCTTCGCCCTCGGCACATACCGCGTCGTAACGGGCTTGCGGCCCGGCGGCAGTTCGTCGAGCACGGAAACATCCAGATCGCCGTAGAGGATCAGCGAGAGCGTCCGCGGGATGGGCGTGGCGCTCATGATAAGCGTATGCGGCCGCCCGCCCTTCGCGCCAATCGCCGCGCGCTGGCGCACGCCGAAGCGGTGCTGCTCATCCGCAATTACCGCGCCGAGGTCCCGGAATTCCACACCCTCGGACAGCAGCGCATGTGTGCCCACCACGCCAAGCGCGTCCCCGCTCCGGATCGCCGCATACGCTGCGTCCCGCTCCTTCTTTTTCATGCCGCCCCGCAGCAGGCAGGCCCGTTCGCCGAAGATGCTCCGCACGGCCGCGAAATGCTGCTGCGCAAGGATCTCCGTCGGCGCCATCAGCACGCTTTGGCAGCCGTTTTCGGCTGCGGCGTACATCAAAAACAAGGCCACAGCGGTTTTCCCGCTGCCCACATCGCCCTGCAAAAGGCGGTTCATCCGCCGTCCGCTCGATATTTCCCGGGAAATTTCTTCCATTGCGCGCAGCTGCGCGCCCGTAGGCGCGAACGGGAGCAACTCCAGGAAGCGGGCGCGCATGCCCTCCATCCGGAACATGGGGCCGGGCTGGGCCAGGCGTTCGCGCCGCAGCATGGAGCACATCAGTGAAAACAGCAGCATGTCCTCAAAAGCAAGCCGGTCCTTCGCGGCCTTGAGCGTTTGGAGATCCGGCGGCCGGTGCAGCGCAAAAAGCGCCTGCGCAAGCGGCATGAGGCCATAGCGCGCGCGCAGCGCGTCCGGCAGCGTCTCCTCGATTTCCCCCGCCGCGGCAAGCGCCGCCGCGACGGCGTCCCGCACGACCTTCTGCGAAAGCCCCTGCACGAGCGGGTAAACCGGCACAATGCCGGGGAGCTCCGCATACAGGGCGGGGTTCAGCAGCTTCGCGCCCCGGCTGCGGTCCATCCGGCCGCAGGCAACCCATTCCTGCCCGGCGGCGATGCCGCGCGCGCGGTAGGGCTGGTTGTACCAGACGAGGCTTAACTGCGCCGCCTTGTCCTCCGGCTCCGCGCCGCAGGCGCGGGCGCGCACCGTCGTGATCTCCATGCCGCGGCGGATGCGCGCATGCTTCGGCTCCGCGGCAAGCATCACGCGCAGGGCCAGAATTGCGCCGTGCGCTGCCTCCGGAGCGGGCGTTTCCGCCGAAAAGTCCTGATAATCCCGCGGCGCAAAATACAAAAGATCGCGCAACGAAAACAGGCCCAGCTTGCCGAGCGCTTCCGCCCGGCGCGGGCCTATTCCCTTTATGCTTATAATGGGGGCTTCGAGCTTCATTATTCGACGGAGAAGTAATAGTAGTACAACGGCTGGCCGCCGCGCTGTACCATGCACTCCGCATCCGGATATTTTTCGTTCACAGCCTCCACGAGCGCGTTTGCGTTTTCTTCGTCCATGTTCTCGCCATAGAAGACGGTCACGATGGAATCCTCGCCTTTCTTTTCGATCATGCCGCAAAGGAGCGCAAGCGCCACCGCATCCACGCTCTGGCCGACTTCCGTGATCGCGCCGTCCAAAAGGCCGATAATATCGCCCTCATGGATCTCCGTGCCGTTGAAATGCGTATCGCGCACGGCATAGGTCACGGAACCGGAAAGCACGTTCGCAATCGCTTCCTTCATATCCTGCGCGTTGCGCTCCGGCGTTGCCTCCGACTCGAACATGACGGCGGCTGCGATGCCCTGCACCATGGTCTTCGTCGGGATCACGACGACGTTGCGCTCGGAAAGCTCCGCCGCCTGCTGCGCCGCCAGGATGATGTTGGAATTGTTGGGCAGAACGAAAACGTTGCGCGCGTTCGCCTTCTTGATGGCATGGCCGATGGTCTCGATACTCGGATTCATCGTCTGCCCGCCCTGGATGACGGCGGCGACGCCGAGCGAGCGGAATACCTCCTCGATACCCTCGCCGGCGCTCACAGCGATCATCGCGCTTTCCTTCTCGTTCTTCTTCATGTTTTCGAGAAGCTCGCGGTTCTGCTCGCGCATGTTCTCGATCTTGATGCGGTCCACCTCGCCGAGGCGCAACGCAAGCTGCAGGATCTTTCCGGGACAGTTGGAATGGACGTGCACCTTCACGAAATCCGCGTCATGCGCAATGACGACGGAATCGCCGATCTTGTTGAGCTTTTCGCGCAGCTTGTCGAGATCCGCCTCCGTAAAGGATTCGTCCAGATGAATAATGAAAAATTCCGTACAATATCCAAACTTGATCTCCTCGAGATCCTCGAGCGTCGCACCCTCCTCCATCGGGCCGCCCGCAACGGACGGGTCGACGTAGTCCTCGACCTCCTCGCCGTCGATTGCCATCTTGAAGCCGCGGAAGATCGTGATGAGGCCCTTTCCGCCGGAGTCCACAACGCCCGCTTCCCGCAGCACCGGTAAAAGGTCCGGCGTGATGCGAAGCGCCATCTCGCCGCTTTCAAGCATGAGGTCGATGAGCTTGTAAACGTTCGCGCCCTCGTCCGCGGCCTCCGCCACGGCGTCGCTGATCATGCGCGACACCGTCAGCATCGTGCCCTCTTTGGGCTTCATGACAGCCTTGTACGCCGCCTCGGTTCCGGTCTTGAGCGCCTGCGCGAGCAGCGCCGCGTCCATCTCCTCCGCGCCCGCAAGCGCGCGGGAGAAGCCGCGCAGGATCTGCGAAAGGATCACGCCCGAGTTGCCGCGCGCACCCTTGAGCGAGCCGAGCGATGCCGCGGCGGCAACCTCCGCCACCGTGTCGCCCTTGCATTCCTTGATCTCCTTGACCGCGCCCTGCATGGTCATGAACATGTTGGTACCCGTATCGCCGTCCGGCACGGGGAAGACGTTGAGCGAATCGATCAGCGCCTTGTTCTTGTCAAGCAGCGCCGCCCCCGTCAGGAACATTTCCCGGAGCAGGGCGCCGCCAATGGTCGTGTTCGTCAATTTTGAATCCCTCCCAGCACCGCCCGCGCGCAAGGCGCGCCGGCGGCGACCTCCTGTGTTACGCGCGGATGGCCTCCACGTAAATGTTGACGTTGCACACGTTGAGCCCCGTCATATCCTTTACGCGGTAGCGGACGTTTTCGATCGCGTTCTTCGCCACGGCAGAGAGCGACGTGCCATAAACGATGGTGACGAACAGGTCGATATCAACGCTCTCGCCATCCTCCAGCACGGTGACCTTTACGCCGCGCTTCTGGTTATCGCCGCCAACGAGCTGCCAAAGCTGGTCGCCCGTGGTCTTCGCGCTCATCCCAACGATCCCGTAGTTTTCAGAAGCAGCATAGCCCGCGATCGCCGCGACGATGTCTTCCGAAATGCTGATCTTCCCCAGTTCGGTGGTGATAATACCCGGCATGGTTGTGCATCCTCCTTACTTAATTTTTTGTGGTCCATTTCATAAATATTGGTATAATACCGTTCTTATTCTACTGCATAATCGGTTCTTCCGCAAGCCGGATGCAAAATCGCCCTGAAAATCTCACATTTCGCGGCGTTTTACGGGCGGTTTTGCGCGGAGCCTTCGAGTGCGAGCAGCCGCTCTTTGATCGGAAGCCCGCCCGCATACCCGGTCAGGCTCCCGTCCGCGCCGATGACGCGGTGGCACGGGATCAGGATGGCGATCGGGTTGCGGTTGTTCGCAAGGCCGACGGCGCGGGCGGCCTTCGGGTTCCCGGCAAGTCGCGCGACCTCCCCGTAGCTGCGCGTTTTCCCATAGGGGATGTGCAAAAGCGCTTCCCAGACGCGGCGCTGCCAGGGCGTGCCGCGCGGCGCAAGCGGCACGGTGAATTCCCGCCGCTGTCCGGCGAAATATTCCGCAAGCTGCGCTTCAAGCTGGGCGATGAGCGGTGTGGGTGCGCCTCCGGCTCCTGGACAGCCGCCAAAGGAGAGCCGCGTGAGCGCGCCGCCCTCTTCCACGGCGGTCATAATCCCGATGGGCGTCGAAATGGCGAAGCTGTGTTCTCCCTCCAAAATTGCGGCCTCCCCTTCTGCTTTTCCGATTTTATGTTATAATACCTTATATCGGCGGCAAAATCAATTTGAAACAAATTGCGAAATAAACGGAGGAAATTTTATGCAGACGATTGAACGCCAGGCGATCTCCGCCATACGCGTGCTCGCGGCGGATGCGATCCAGAAGGCCAACAGCGGCCACCCCGGCATGCCCATCGGCTCTGCTCCGATGGCCTACGCGCTTTGGAAACAGATGAAGCATAACCCGAAGAACCCCAGCTGGCTCGGGCGGGACCGCTTCGTGCTTTCCGCAGGGCATGCCTCCATGCTGGAATACGCGCTCCTGCACCTGTATGGCTACGGCCTCACGGTGGAGGACCTCAAGCAGTTCCGCCAGGCCGGCAGCCGCACGCCCGGCCACCCGGAATACGGCCACACGGCCGGCGTCGAGGCCACGACAGGCCCGCTCGGCCAGGGCTTTGCGATGGCCGTCGGCATGGCGATGGCCGAAGCGCATATGGCCGCGAAGTTCAACCGAAAAGGCTTTCCCGTGGTGGACAACCACACCTTCGTGCTCATGGGCGACGGCTGCATGATGGAAGGCGCGACCTCCGAGGCAGCGAGCCTCGCGGGCACGCAGAAGCTCGGCAAGCTCATCGCCCTTTACGACAGCAACCGCATCACCATCGAGGGCGACACCGCGACCTCCTTCGCGGAAAACGTCGCCGCGCGCTATGCGGCTTACGGCTGGCAGGTGATATCCGTGGACAACGGCGAGGACGTGAACGCCATCGGCGTGGCGATCGACACGGCAAAGGCGGAAACGGAGAAGCCCTCGCTCATCATCGTGCGCACGAACATCGCGCAGGGCACCGCCAAGGAGGGCAAGGCCAGCGCCCACGGCGAGCCGCTCGGCGAGGAGAACATCGCCGCGATGAAGGCCGCGATGGGCTGGGCTTATGATAAGTTTGAAATTCCGGCCGAGGTCTACGCCCATTATGAAGCGCTCGCGCTGCGCTGCGCCGCGGGCAACGCCGCGTACGACGCAATGCTCGAAGGCTACCAGGCGGCCTATCCTGAGCTGTATGCCGAATGGCTTGCCTGGCACAGCAAGGAACTGCCCGAAGCGCTCCTTGCGGACGAAAGCCTGTTTGCGGCGGAGGGTCCCAAGGCTACCCGTGCGGCGGGCGGCGACGTGCTCAATAAGATAGCGGCCTACCTGCCGAACCTCTTCGGCGGCAGCGCGGACCTCGCCCCCTCCAACAAGACGGAGATGAAGGGCAGGGGCTTCTTCGCGCCGGATTGCCGGGAAGGCGCGAACATCCATTTCGGCGTACGCGAACTCGCGATGGCCTGCATCGCAAACGGCATCGCGCTTTACGGCGGCCTGCGCGCTTACTGCGCCACGTTCTTCGTCTTTTCCGATTATGTGAAGCCCGCGCTGCGCCTGAGCGCCCTGATGAAGCTCCCCGTGCTCTACATCCTCACGCACGACAGCATCGGCGTGGGCGAGGACGGGCCGACGCACCAGCCCATCGAGCAGCTCGCGGCGCTGCGCGCCACGCCCAACACCTTCGTGTTCCGCCCGGCGGATCAGAAGGAGACCGCCTACGCCTACTTAGCCGCGCTCACGCAGGATGCCCCCTCCGTGATAGCGCTCACCCGCCAGAACCTGCCGCAGCTTGCGGAAACGGGCGAAGGCGCAAAGCGCGGCGGCTACATCCTGCGCGAACCCAACGGCACGCCGGACGTGATCCTCATCGCCTCCGGTTCCGAGGTGGAGCTGATCCGCAAAGCGGCGGATATCCTCGCCGTGCAGGGCTACACGGCGCGCCTCGTCTCCATGCCCTGCATGGAGCTGTTCGAGCAGCAGGACGAGGCTTATAAGGAAAGCGTGCTGCCCAAGGCGCTGCGCAAGCGCGTCGCGGTCGAAGCCGGTTCGAGCTTCGGCTGGGGCCGGTACGTGGGGCTCGACGGCAAGACCGTCTCGCTCGACCACTTCGGCGCCTCCGCCCCGGCAGGCGAGCTGTTCCGCGCGTTCGGTTTCACGGCCGAAAACGTGGCGAATGCCGCGCTTGCGGTAATCAAAGGATGACAAGCACCCAAGCATCCGGGGGCGGCGGCGCCCGTCCCTCGGATGCCTGTCAAAAAAGCCCCCATATGGGGGCTTTCAGAGTGTCGAAAAAGTGGCTGCGCCACATTTTTCGAAAATTATACTTCGCACTTGCGCCTTTGGCGCGGCCAGTGCTGCGTGAGAAGAAAGCCTTGACAAGCAAGGCTTTTCGCTCGCGGCGTACACGCCGCCGCTCACGATGAAAGCCTCCGGGGGTTGCGACCCCCGAAGCCCCCAGGGGCTTTTTTGACAGGCTGAAGGAGCCGCAATGCTCCTCTTTTCCTTTTTATTTTTCGGTTCAACCGATAAATATGTAGGAACGGCGTACCTGTAGGCGCTGGTACACCGCCCTTCCCTTAATGCCAGACCAGCCAGCAGAACAGGTAGCCGGTCGTCACAGCGACGAGCGTGAACGGGATGCCGATGCGCATGAAGTCCTTCATGCCGACTTCATAGCCCTCCTTGCGCAGGATGCCGATCGCGGCGATGTTGGCTGAGGCGCCAATGGGCGTAAGGTTGCCGCCGAGCGTCGCGCCGGTGAGCAGGCCGAAATACAGCACGGTGGGCGGGCAGTTCATCGAAAGCGCAATGCCGCTTACGACCGGGAGCATCGTCGCAACATAGGGGATATTATCCACAAACGCCGAGATCAGCACCGAACCCCAGACAATGACCGTATACAGCAGGAAAAGGTTGTTGCCGCCAAGCCTCACGAAGAAGCCGCTGATGTCGTCGATGATGCCCGCGTTGGTGATGCCCGCGATCACGACGAAAAGCCCCGCGAGTAGGCAGAGCGTCTGATAGTCGATCTCAAGGAGCGCGGTCCTGGCCGCCGCATGGTCGCCGCGGCCGCGGATGAGGGATTGCAGCGCGCCCACCAGGAACAGGCCGGTGCAGATGAAGCCGTTCGTGAGCGCGGGCTTGCCGGGGAGGAACGAGGCCGCGATGAGCAGCACGATGTTTGCGAGCAGCAGGAAGGTGGGGAAGTAATCCGTCACAACGGTTTCCACCTGCGCGTCCACCGGCTCCCGGTGCCTGCGGAACAGGAGCATGATGACGGGGACCGTTGCGATCGCCCCGAGCTCCACCGCAAAGAAGATGCTCGCCTTGCCGTCCATGAAGAAGAAATCGAGGAAGTCCATGCCCGCATAGCCGCCGAGCATGATAGAGGTCGTATCACCGACGAGCGTGGCCGCGCCCTGCAGGTTGGAGGATACCGCGATGGAGATGAGCATCGCCACCGGGGAAATGCCAAGTTTTTTTGCGATTGCAAGGCCGACCGGCGCAATCATGAGCACCGTCGCCACGTTATCCACAAACGCCGAAACTACGCCCGCAAACAGCGACATCGCAACGACCACCCACATCACGTTCGGCGTTTTTTTGAGGATCAGCTCCGCCATGCGGTTGGGCATTTGGGATTGGATGAACAGCGAAACAGTGCCCATCGTCCCAGCGAGCATCAGGAGGACATTGAAGTCGATCGCCTCCGCAAGCCCGCTCAGGGGGACGAGGCCGCTCAGAAGGAAGAGCGCGCCGCTCGTGAGCGCAACCCAGGGGCGGTACTTCGGCAGCGCGATCATGAGCGCGTAAGTCAGGATGAACAGGATGAGCGCAAACAGTTTCATGTGGATGGACAAGCTCCTTCGTCTTAGGTTTCTGGAAAAAAGAAAGACCCTTACCATGGCAGAGCCACGATAAAAGTCTTGTTTTGAGCGCAAAGCCCATGTGCGGCCCGGATCAAAGATCGGCTTGGCGATGCCGCACAACACGGCGCGCCGCCGTGCAAACTACTCCCTTTTATCCCGTTTCCCGCATGCGGGCGCTTCCGCGCATGCACGCATTATTATACGGATTTTGGCGGTTCCTGTCAACGACGCGAAAGCGCCCGGGAACCCCCGGGCGTTTCGCAGGAATGATTGAAAACGACGAATGTCTGAGTCAGTCTTGTTTGGCTGCCGCCGCCTGCGCAAGCCTTTCCTGGTATTCCGCCAGTTCATGCTCGTTGCAGGTGATGTAATGCTTCGGGCGGATTTCCACCCAGCGCGGCTTATCCACCGTATAGTTGTGGATGGAGGGATCGTATACCTCGAGCACCTTGTTTTTTTCGCTGCGCGGATCGGGCTGCGGGATGGCCGAAAGCAGCGCGCGCGTATACGGATGCAGCGGGTAGGCGAACAGCTCTTCCGTGTCCGCAAGCTCCACGATCACGCCCTTGTGGATGACGGCGATGCGGTCCGCAATGAAGCGCATGACCGAAAGGTCATGGGAGATAAACAGGTACGTGAGGCCCCTTTGCTGCTGCATGGCGGAAAGGAGGTTCAGGACCTGCGCGCGGATGGAAACGTCCAGCGCGGAGATCG
>OJPD01000939.1_pt1 | contig 17761 bp, 6 predicted proteins | sample 1598371 | NCBI WGS metagenome assembly OJPD01 (sample SAMN03922478, study PRJEB24848) | human gut metagenome | isolation source: stool sample | host: Homo sapiens | place: Germany | collected 2010-11
CCCCATTACTTATATATTATGAAGAACAACAAGCTTTATTTTGTTTTTCTTTTCTTAAGTATTTTGTTCGCAAGTTGCAATGGCGAAGAAGTAATTGAGAAATGGCCTGAAATAGGCAACTATTATGATTCGAGCAAGCCTATTGAGTTAAAATCCATGTCACCCGACTGGGGAAGAATCAACGATTCTTTTATTATCAAAGGAAACTTTCCGGTTGACACGACCGGAAAAGTCAAAGTTTTCTTTGCCGACAAGGAAGCTGTTATCGTAAACAACAATGGAAATGAACTGTATGGGCTTATCCCCAAGCAGATGCCCGGTTATAACGAGATAATATTGGAAGTGGAGGGTAAAAAGTACACCTCTGACAATGTGAAGTTTAAGTACTATCAGACTCAATCTGTGAAAACAATATTGGGAAAATTTGGTGAAGACGGCTGGACATCGTCAGATGACAGTAAAATAGAAGAATTCCGAATGAATGAGTGTACGGGAATTGTAGCTGTTGCAGGACAAAAGAGTGATAATTTCATTTTCGTTGGAGGAGGATGGGGCGACCGTACCTATTTTGTGTCATTAGAGGATAATGTGGTGATTCGTCTGATTAATATTGGTTATATGGGGGCTGTTGCAGTTGATAGTTCAAGGGAAAAAGTGAGTATCATGCCCCGTAATGGAGGTGCTTTATACACAGCTTCCCGTGCGGATGGATGGGTTTTAAACTCTCTTGGTCTCACAATACCTTTCCAAGGCGATTGCCAGGGGGCATTGGCTTATGCCGAAGATGACCGCTATTTGTATGCAATGTCCGGTGATGGTCTTTATGAAATAGATTTGGAAGATAAAGGTTATACAAAGTTATTTGCTACATCAGATTACCCGGCTTTTGATGGAGTGAACACCGGCCAGTGGAGGCATTATCTGACTTATAGTAAATATGATAAGTGCTTTTTTGCCTCTTATCCTGAGAGTAATGGTATTATGAAGATATGGAAAGATACTTCGGGCGCATGGCAAGTGGAACGCTATGCCGGCTTCCAACCGGGATGGTTGGCTACAGCTTTTGGAGATAGATTGACGGATGCCGTATTGAAAGAACCTTGCGGAATGGCGGTGAATAGTAGCGGTGAACTCTATGTATGTTGCAAAAATAGCCATTGCATTGTGAAAATCAAAGGAAGGCTTGTCTCTTTGGTAGCAGGAGCTCCTGATCAGGCAGGAAGACTAAACGGATTCCCTACGGATGCATTGTTTGATAATCCATTGTGTATTGCTTTGGATTCGGAAGAGAACTTCTTCATTGGTGAAGAATCTTCAAAGGCCATCCGGAAAATGACAATTGAATAAAAGTAGAAATCATATAAAATGAATCAAGATGAAGATTAAACATATATTACTGTTTCTCATGGCATGGGTAAGCTCTATGAGTTTGGCCTATGCGCAACAGACTGTGGTAGCTTCTGGTTCGGTTATGGACGAGAAAGGCGAACTCTTAATCGGAGTATCGATTTCTGTAAAGGAAGTTCCTTCTATGGGTGCCATTACGGATATTGACGGTCGTTTCAAGATAGGGGGTATCAAAGCCGGGCATACGTTGGTCATATCCTATGTGGGGTATGATCCTCAGGAGATAAAAATGAACAAGAGCAACGAGCGCATGCGCGTAGTGTTGAAGGAGAGTTCGAATGTAATGGACGAGGTTGTGATTACGGCATCGGGTAAGGTACAGAAGAAGATTAATGTGACAGGTGCCATTACCGGAGTTGAGGTGGCTACGCTGAAAACTCCTGCCACTTCCATAAGCAACATGTTGGGCGGACGCGTTCCGGGCATCATTTCCGTTACACGTAGTGGAGAGCCGGGCAAGGATTTCTCCGAGTTCTGGGTGCGTGGTATCAGTACCTTTGGTGCCGGACAGGGAGCTTTGGTGTTGATTGACGGTGTCGAAGGCAACTTGAATACGCTTGATCCCGAAGACATTGAGAGTTTCTCTATCTTGAAGGATGCCTCTTCTACGGCGGTTTACGGTGTACGTGGTGCCAACGGTGTGGTATTGGTAAGTACCAAGAAGGGTAAAGCCGGAAAACTGAATTTGCAGGTAAAGGCAAATGCCGGTATCTCTTATTCTCCTCGAATGCCCAAATATGTACGTGCTGCGGAATATGCGGCACTCGCCAACGAAGCTGCCGTGACACGTGGACGTATTCCTGTCTATTCCGATGTGGATGTGGATTTGTTCAGGAACCACATGGACCCTGATTTTCATCCGGATGTGGATTGGAGGGATGTTATCTTGAGAGATTATACCTGGAACCAGCAATACTTCCTGAGTGCGTCGGGAGGTGGTGAAGTAGCTCGCTATTACATCAGTGCCGGTTTTACGACAAAAGATGCCATCTTTAAACAAGATAAGGGGGTAAACAAATACAATACGAACGTAAACTACAACAAGTTCAATTTCCGTGCTAATGTGGATGTGAATGTCACTTCCACCACTACGCTTTCGCTGAATGAAGAGACTGTGATTGTTACTCAGAATTATCCGGGATATGGAAACGACAGTAAGGTATTGTGGCAGGCACAATCCAATCTGACTCCGGTGACAGTACCGTTGATGTACACCACAGGGCAGGCACCTGGATATGGCACTGATAAATCGAATATTAGTCCGTATGTATTGTTGAATATGACGGGTTATCGCAAGTTCTATTCCAATGATAATAAAATCACGATGCAGCTCAATCAGGATTTGAAGATGATAACTCCCGGACTGAGTATTGCAGGATTGGTCAACATTAATTCGATAGGTGCGAGAACCCAAGTTCGCGAAAAAATGCCGGCCATTTATTATGCTCATGGTTATAAACGTGATGGAACACTCGATTTGGAGAAAATATCTGATGCAGTGGAGCCCTATTATACAAATTGGAATGACACTGAGCGTAGAATTTATTGGGATTTCCGACTGAATTACGACCAGACATTTAATAAGGTACATAAGGTAGGCGCTTTGGTGAAGGCTGAATGGAGCGATTATGAAGCATCGAAATATAATCAATTGCTGACTGCTATCCCTAAACGTTATAATAGTTACTCAAGCCGTTTCTCTTATTCGTATGATGATACTTATATGGCCGAATTTAATATGGGTTACACCGGTTCGGAGGCTTTTGAGAAAGGTAAGAAATTTGGTTGGTTCCCTGCTGTTTCTATAGGTTGGGCTCCCACGCAATATCGCTTCTGGCGTAATAAGGACAATTTTATCAATTATTTCAAAATCAGGGCTTCGTATGGTATAGTAGGTAACGACCGCCTCACTTGGGACGACTCGGTACGTTTTCCCTATCTTACTTTGATTGGGTACACAGGTTCCGGCAGTTGGAATAACGGTTCCGGTTTGACCGAAACGCAAGTGGGTTCCAGCAACCTGCGCTGGGAAAAGGCCAAGAAAGCTGACATCGGTATTGATGCGCGTTTCTTCCACGAACGTTTTGACATGACAGTCGATTTCTTCCAGGATATACGTTCCGGTATTTATCAGCAACGCCAGAGTGTACCTGAAGAGATGGGACTTCCGTCATTGCCTTGGGCCAATGTGGGTGAAATGAAGAGCTGGGGTATGGATGGACATATCTCATATACGCAGCCTTTGGGTGACAATGACAAATACCTGATTGTACGTGCCAACTACACACAGTCCATGAACAAAATCACCAATTTCGAGGAAGACCTTAAGAAATACGATTACCAATCAGCCGTAGGATATCAAAGTGGAGTTAACCGAGGCTTGATAGCTTTGGGCTTGTTTAAAGACCAGGCAGATATAGATAATAGTCCTCGTCAGGATTTTGGCAATTACTTGCCGGGTGACATCAAGTATAAGGATGTCAATGGCGATGGCATTGTCAATTGGGATGATATTGTACCTTTGAAGTATTCTTATGTGCCTCAGATACAGTATGGATTTGCCACAGAGTTTAACTGGAAGAACTTCAATGTAAGTGTCTTGTTCGAGGGAGTAAGCCGCGTGACCTATTTTAAAGGTGGAAATATGTATCAGCCATTCTCGGGTAGTACAGCCGGTAATGTGATTACAGATTTTGCCAACCCGGCAAACCGATGGATTTCACGTGAGATCTCAGGCAACCCTGCCACCGAGAATCCGAACGCCAAGTACCCTCGTCTTTATTATGGAGGTAGCAGTAATAATAGTCAATCATCTTCTTTTTGGTTGTCTGATGGTAGTTACTTGCGTCTGAAGAATGTGCAAGTCTCTTATACACTCAAGAACCAATTCCTGAAAAAGTTTGGTCTCCAGAAAGCAGTAATTAGTGTGATTGGAGACAATTTGGCAGTTTGGTCTAAAGAGAAGATGCTGGATCCTGCACAAGCGGGAGATAATGGAACAGTCTATCCGGTCCAGCGAGTGTATACTTTACAGCTTAATCTTTCATTCTAATATAACCTGACAATTATGATAAAATTTGGAAATTATAAAAGAGAATTCGGTTTTCTCGGCAGAATAGCCGCAATAACCGTTATTTTGGTTTCAAGCATTATGTTCGGTTCGTGCGAAAAATACTTGGACATTGACCAATATGTGTACGATCAGACCACACTGGACTCCATTTTCCTTTCCCGCTCCAGAACGGAAGAGTATATCAATGGAGCGGCTGCTCTTCTTCCCGATGAATCAATACTTATGAATGGTTGGGGAGCGGCTTCTACATTGCCCAGTGGATTGGGCTCAGATGAAGCAATCGTTCCGTTCGTAACGAATGGAAATGCTATACTTTATGATGAAGTGAAAGAAACGAACTCATGGTTTAATCCGTGGCCCGAGTGCTATAAAGGAATCCGTAAGGCCAACATCGTATTGGAGAATATATCCAAAAACCAGGAGCTTACCGAGATGGAAATGCGTGATTTCAAGGGAAGGGCTTATTTTCTGCGGGCTTACTTCTATTTCTATTTGGTAAGATTGTACGGGCCTGTGGTTGTACTTCCCGACCGTCCTTTCGATACGGACGAAGATGTAGCGTCAGTTTCATTCGAGCGTTCCACTTACGATGAGTGTGTAGAGAAAATCTGTGCCGACTTTGAAGAAGCAGCTAAATTGCTGCCTGCAAGTCGTATAGATGCATTGCAGTATATACCTACCAAGGGTGCTGCTTTGGCGTTCAAAGCTCGTATGCAGCTCTATGCTGCCAGCCCCCTTTTCAATGGTAACAGTTACTATTCCGATTGGAAAGACTCAGAGGGGAGGAATTTCATTGCCCAGACGGAAGACAAGGTTAAGTGGGGAAAAGCTGCCGCCACGTTCAAGCGGATTATTGATATGAATAAGTATGCCATTCATACTGTATCCAAAATAGTGAATGAAAAGGGTACAGGCACATTGCCTCTTCCCGAGACGGTATCTGATGCCGACTTCCCTGATGGAGCCGGAGGTATAGACCCCTATAAGTCATACAAGACGCTGTTTGATGGTACTTACCAGCCTGAGTTGGTTAAAGAATACATCTATTTTTCAAAAAATAATGGAAACTATATTCTTGTGACACCTTCCAAATTGGGGGGAATATCTTCATTTAGTGTTACTTTAGATATGATTGATGAATACCGGATGGCTGACGGTAGACCGTTTAGTGAAGCTACTCAGGCGGAAAAATCATGGCAGGCAGTGGGACAAGATAAAACATTCTCGTCAGATTATCTTCTTTCCGGAAACAGAGCTCATCGTGATGATGGTCGCGAGCCGCGTTTTTATGCGGCTATTGGTTTCAATGCTTGTATCTGGCCTACAACTTCCCACCGTGACGGTTTGTCAGCAGGTACCAGAAACTATGTTACCGACTATTACTACGGAGGTAGTGCATCTGATATGAATAATAATGATAACAGAACCAGGACCGGATATACCTGCCGGAAATATGTGCATCAGGATGATTGTATCTTTTGGAATGGAGTGGTAAAAGCGAAGACTTATCCGATATTCCGCTATGCCGAAGTATTGTTGGGGTATGTAGAAGCGATGAACGAAATGGAAGGTTCGTATACGGACGAAGATGGGCAGGTGACGGTTACTCGTGATGTGGATCAAATGGTGAAATATTTCAATCAGATTCGTTATCGTGCCGGTCAACCGGGAATCACAACTGCCGATGCAGCCGACCAAAGCAGGATGCGTGAACTAATTAAGCATGAAAGGTTGATTGAGTTTGCTTTCGAAAGTCATCGTTATTGGGATTTGCGCCGTTGGAAAGATGCCTATGACGCTTACAACAAACCCATCAGAGGATTGGATGTAAGTGCTCGCGAATCACAACGCGAACAGTTCTATACAGAAAGAATCTGGAATACAGAAAAAACCATGAAACGTATGTTTTCCAACAAGATGTATCTGTGGCCGCTTGACAGAAATGTGCTGAGAAAGAACGGTAAGTTGGTACAGAACCCAGGATGGAATTAAAATGAAAACAATAAAAGCTGATAATATGAAGAGAATAGCATTTTTTTCGATAACCTTGCTGTTGGCATGTATGGCGGGTTGCGACAATAAAATACCTATGGAAGAGAATTTATGGCCCGAAACGGTTTATCTGGTTGGGGCAAAAGATAAGATTATAAATAGAGATCTGAATATAGGTTATGAAAAAGATACCATATATGCATCGGTTGCCATCAGCGGTTCGCTGCCTACCAAGGAAGATATAACTGTTACTGTTGAAGAATTTCCTTCTGGTATTGAAAGTTATAACCAGAAAGAACTTGGTTCGGATGATATAAAGTATCGTACGTTGACAAATGGTATCTATAGTTTTCCGCAAGAAAATGTAATTGTGAAAAAGGGTGAAGCCTATGGCACGTATCCTGTTCACATTGACCCATCCACTTTGCATATAGATTCGCTCTATATGATGGCGTTTAAACTTAGTGGAACATCTCGTTTTGAACTGGCTAAAGAAGATACAGTGGTGCTAATCCGTCTGAATCTGATGAATGACTATTCAGGGCTTTATTATATGGACGGTGTGATTAAGCCTGCTGATAATCCAAAGGATTCCGTTATCTATAAGTCGCCTCGCACGTTGCAAGCTGTAGTCGATGGTAACACTGTACGTATGTATCATCAAAAGAATGAATGGTCGAAAGGTGCTACAGACTACAGACCCGATTATTGCTTTAATATCACCGTAAATCCGGATAATTCAGTAACCTTGAAGTCTTGGGATAAGTTTAACCTTGTCAGTGGTGGCGGTAAGTATTATCCCGAAATGGAAGTGTACGATTTGTGGTATACTTTCAAAGAGGATGGTATGTTGAAGAAAACCCGGGGATTTGTGTATAAAGAGCGTAAGAACGATGATGAAGTACGCAAGATAAACGACTGGATGGAAGAAAATAGAAAGTACGATTATTAAAAGATTCTATTTTAAGGTAAAGTTAGATTGCATTTTTTATTACCATTAGTTTAAGAAGGTGGTGCTTCGTGAGAAGCACCATTTTCTGTAAATTATATAAAATCTATATCATGAGAACCTATTTTTTCTCTTTATTATTCCTGTGTATGCAAAATGTATTTGCACAAGCACCATTAGCAGTGGAAACGGATTCTATGAGTGTAGAAAACCTTTTTCTACAGCAAATGTCGCATTTCCCTCAGGAAAAGCTTTACCTTCAGACAGACCGTGGCATTTACATGTCCGGTGAAACCCTTTGGTTCAGGGCACATTTAGTAGATGCTCTTATGTTAAAGCAAGCTAATGCCAGTCGATATGTATATGTAGAGTTGGTGAATCCGTTGGGCAACTTGGTGGAGAGAGTGAAAATAAGACCGGACTCTTTGGGATGTTTTTACGGACATATTCCATTGGGTGAAGATCTGCCGGAAGGCAACTATTCTCTCAGAGCCTACACTTGGTTCATGCAGAATATAGGTGAAGAGTACTTTCCCCATAAACTGATTTATATATCCGATCCCGTATCCGAAGCGATATCTCCGAAAATCAGTTATTCTGCTGAAAACAACGACGTTCATGCGGAAATACATTTTCTCAGTAAACCGGACAACCGATCCGTCACTCCCACACAAGCCATTCTTTTCCCCGATGGAGACAGGGACAAAAAAGGAAAAGTCTTATCATTGGAAGGGGAAAATATCCATTACACTTTCAAGAAGAAGGAGATTCCTGCTTCGCGCACGTTTTTGTTACAGACAGTGTATGACGGAAAGATTTCCAATCGCTATTTCAGAATCCCCGAATTGAGTAAAACCTTTGATGTGGCTTTCTTCCCCGAAGGAGGTCATGCAGCTCAATCCACCACAATCAAAATGGCATTTAAGGCCATCGATGCAGATGGTTTGTCTACAGAGGTAGAAGGTCAAGTATTTGACGAAGAAGGTCAGGTATGTGCCGATTTCAAAAGCCAGCATTTGGGTATGGGGAGTTTTCGGATGTATTATGTTCCCGGAAAAAAGTATCATGCCGTTTGTAGTGACGGAACAGGTGTTTCCAAGCGTTTTGATTTGCCCGAACCTTCTCCGGATGCTATCTCCCTGAATACACTTTGGTCTAAAGATTATTTGCGGGTAAGTCTTTCCAAATCACCCGATACCCCATTGGACACTTCGCTGACACTGGTGGCGCATTTGCGGGGCATCGTTCTGTATGCACAACCCTGGGATGATAAACAAAATTATGTTGACTTTGAAAAAGACTTTTTTCCGGCGGGCATCGTTCATTTTCTGCTGGTTGATGAAGGAAGAAACATTCTGAGCGAACGTTTAGTGTTTTCTCTGCAAAAAAGTGCACTGGCGCAGACTGAAGTCCGGCTTGACCGTGAAAACTACTTGGCAAGAGAGAAGGTAGATATGGATATACAGATTAAAGATATAAATGGAAACCCCATGTCAGGCAACTTCGCACTTGCAGTTGTTGACAGAACAGACGTGAAGCCGGATACCGTTTCCAACATTGTTTCCACCTTATTGCTCACTTCCGATCTTAAAGGACACATTGAGTCACCATTAAGTTACCTGCAGGATAGCCGCAGTTCTTCCTATGCTCTGGATTTGCTGATGATGACACAAGGCTGGCGGAAATACAACATACCGGAGGTATTAAAAGGCAACGTAACCAGCGCATTGCCCTATAATTTGGAATTGGGCGACGAAGTTTCCGGTAAAGTAGAGGGCTTGTTTTCTGCATTGAAAGAGGGAAATATCTCTTTGCTCGCCCTTAAAGATTCACTCATCGGGACAGAACTGACGAAGCCTGACCGGAATGGGCGGTTTGTATTCGATAAACTGGAATATCCCAGTGGTACTCACTATATTGTCCAGGCGCTCAGCAAGAAAGGTTCTTCAAAAGTTTTTATCGAACTGGATCCTTACAAATCGTTTCCTGCTCCCCGAATCGGGTGTATTCCCCGCATTGAAAAGCCGCATATCGAGGAGAACTATATGGCAAAGATGGATCAGAAGTATACGATAGAAAATGGAATGAGAGTTTATAATCTGGCGGAAGTGATAGTGACAGGTAGAAGAGAGAGAGTTGTAAAAACGGAATCTCCCTTTTATTCGGTGGGAGTTTCGAAGGTGCTGACGGAAGAGGATGTAAAAAAAGGACATTTTATTTCTACATACGACCTTTTGCGACGTTTGCCGGGTATTACTATCACGAATAATGAAGTGCGTTATCGATTTGCTCCGGTCATGGTGTTGCTGGACAATGTTCCCGAAGAAAACTTTGATTTTGACCTGTTGGACGTGGATGACATCAAAGATGTTTTTTACTCCCCTGCCACTTCTGTCGGTCCTCTTTACGGGTCGGCTGCGGGAAATGGTGCCATAGTAGTCACTACGAAGAATGGGTTTGTACAGAAAAATAAAATGAATAGCAACATGCAGACTATTAAGACTTTAGGTTATCAGCAAACTGTAGAATTCTACTCACCGGCGTATGACACGGAAGCAAAGAAAGAATCCGTCAAGCCAGACTTACGTTCTACGATATACTGGAATCCGAGCGTGCAGGTTGATGAATCGGGAACTGTTCACGTCAGCTTTTATACAGCCGATTCTGCTACCGATTATGGGGTAGTGATAGAAGGTGTTTGTACATCGGGCAATCTCATTTATTCAGGTGAAAAAGTAATATCGCGGCATAGCGATTCTTATTAATTTTTTGTTGAAGTAATTTAAATATATAGCTTATGAAAAACATTACAAACGTATTTTACGAATTTCTTATAGCTTTATGCTGTTTGATGTCTTCTTCCGCACTTTGGGCATGGGAAGATATGTCGATGCCTCGACTGCATGTTGAAGGCCGTTACCTGGTAGACCCGCATGGGAATAAAGTGAACCTGCATGGGTTTGCACAGACCTATAGTCCGTGGTTCAATGAGATGGGGCAGAAGTGGGACAATTATGATGTGGAGAAATGCTTGAAATACAATCAAGGGTTGATTGATGACATTATGGCTGCCGGTTGGAAAATGAATTTTCTTCGATTACATATGGACCCGTATTGGTCAAATTCTCCGGGAATTCATGTAGAAGGAGAGAATGACATTTCAGCATTCGATTTCAATCGGTTTAAAAACTATCTTGATAGGGTATTTATTCCGATGGCGGAATATGCTGTCTCGAAAGGACTTTATGTAGTAATGCGTCCTCCCGGAGTATGTCCGGAAAAAATAGCTGTGGGAGATGAGTATAATCAGTATCTCATTAAAGTATGGACACACGTAGCCCAACATCCGAAATTGAAGAATCATCCCAACATTATGTTTGAACTGGCCAACGAACCGATTAATATACTTGGTCCCGATGGTACTTACGGAGCCGGTTCGCAGGGACACTTCGATAAACTGAAAGAGTATTTTCAGTCGGTGGTAGATGCGATGCGTGCACAAGGTTGCGGTAACATTCTTTGGATACCTGGTCTGGGTTATCAAGGGTTGTATAAAGGGTTTGCCGTCAATCCTATCGAAGGAGATAACATCGGTTATGCGGTACATCTCTATCCGGGTTGGATGGGAAGTGATGGAGAAAATGGGGATGGTGGTTCCAGTACGGGAGGCTATGAACCTTTCCAGAAAGGATGGGATGATTCCGTAGCTCCGGTAGCATCATTCGCACCTATCATGATAACAGAAATGGATTGGGCACCGTCAAAATATAACGCTTCGTGGGGGAAGGCTCATACCGGTACATTCGGTGGTCCCGGTTTTGGAGCAAATATGAAACATATTGTAGATAATTCGGGTAATGTAAGCTGGCTTATTTTTACGGGTGCTGATTTGTTGGCAAAATTTAAGGATACTCCACCTGCTGAGGGAGAAGCGTACACCTTCCTGACCGATCCCGAAGCCTGTCCGTGGCCTACCTATCATTGGTATCAGGAGTATGCAAAGGAAAATTATCCACGTCCTGATTTTACTTATCAGTCACATAGTGATAATGGGGATGGCACATACACTAATCCTGTTATATTCGGTGACTTTCCTGATCCGGATGTAATCCGTGTGGGTGATGTCTATTATATGGTATCCACTACCATGTACATTTTCCCCGGAGCCACCATTCTGAAATCTTATGATTTGGTGAACTGGGAGTATTGCTGTAATCCGTTGGAGCGCATAGAGGCATCCGATGGTTATAATCTTGAAAATGGTCAGAACCGTTACAGCCGTGGCCAGTGGGCAACAGCTCTTCAGTATCACAACGGCAAGTTCTATCTTTTGTTTACTACACTGGATGAAGGTGGATACCTATTGACCACTACCGACATTGAAGGTGAATGGGAAAAGAAGAAGCTAGATGATGGCTTTTATGATTGCGGATTGCTTTTTGATAATGATAAAATATACGTAGTTTACGGTATCAACCAGCTTCGTATAGCCGAATTGGATGAAGATTTCAATAAAATTCCCGGCAGTGATAAGGATGTGGTTAAATGGTCTTTCCGCGAAGGGCTTGAAGGGAGCCGTTTGTATAAGATAGGTGAGTATTATTACATTTACTCTACGTATGGAGGATGGCCTGCTTTTCAAACTGTTTTCCGCTCCAAGGATATCTATGGACCTTATGAGGAAAAGAAGCTGATAGACGATGACAACATTCATCAGGGAGCTTTGGTAGAAACGCAGACCGGAGAGTGGTGGACTATGCTTTTCTATGATAAAGGTGCTTATGGACGATTCCCTAACCTGCAACCCGTAAAATGGGTGGATGGCTGGCCTGAAATAGGTGAGAACGGAAAAGGAGTCACTACCTATCGTAAGCCCGATGTTGGCAGAGAATATCCCATAAAGTCATTGCCTACCAATGATAATTTCAGGCATTATAAATTAGGACTACAATGGGGATGGAATCATAATGCGGACAGATCAAAATGGTCGTTGACTGAACATGCCGGTTATTTGCGGTTGTATACGGCAAATGTTACCGACAGCCTGCATAAAGCCAAGAACACATTGACTCAGAGAATTCTGGGGTATCCTCAGGACTTGGAACATTCCTATGGCACGGTCAGGATGGAGATAGGCGAGATGCAGGAAGGCGATGTGGCAGGATTGGCAGTATTTCAGGACCCTTATGCGTTTATTGGCGTTAAAGTCATAGATGGGCAGAAGCGGTTGGTTTATACCACTGCCCCTGTAGTATCGTCGGCTGCAAAATCGGAGCAGATAGGAGAAGTGGTCACTGAACAGGTAATCTATTTGCGCGCTATTGCCAATTACAACACAAGTAGGGCAAGCTTTTATTACAGCCTGGACAACAAGACCTATACAAAATTTGGGGATGACCTGAACATGAAGTATGATCTGACGGTATTCACAGGCAATAAGTTCGCTATCTTTAATTATGCAACTGCCCAGACAGGAGGCTATGTGGATGTAGACTGGTTCTCTACCGAACCGGAGTTTGATGAAGCATTCTATTTTGACGACTCTTTTGAGGGGTATAGTGAAGAATCATTGACCTTAACCGAATTGACCATCAATGGAAAAGAAGAGCTCACTTTGCTTACCGGAAGTTCTTCTACAATTACAGTGAAAGGAATATATGCCGATGGCCATACGGAAGATATTACCATGGCGGCCGATTATGAAAATCAGAATCCGGATGTCATACGTGTAACTAACGGACGTATAATGGCTTTGCAAGATGGAGAGAGTGATATAATTATCAGTTATAAAGGCCCGTTGGGTGACCGTCAGTCTTTAAAGATTCACGTCACTTCTTCTACTTTTCCGCTAACCGCAGAACTGTTTAATCCCAATATTTGGGAGACCGGTTCTTTTGATGAGAATACACATACATTGGTGACCGGACAGTATGGTTTCGGTGGCTGGTGGTACGATAACGGTATTGATTTGTCAGAATATAAATACGTTGTGGCAAAAATAGGCAATGATAACTCAAACAACGGTGCTTCATTTCGTTTATTTGATGAGAATAGCTATTGGTCGGGAGCTGCTGAGTATGAAGTTAAGAACAGTAAGCAAGTGGTTGTTGATTTGAATAATATGTATAAGAGTAATTCTAAAGTGAAACTTGATCCGAGCCATATCTATGGTGTAGGTTTCTGGTCGTTCGGCGGCAGCCCTATTATTATCGATAAAGTCTATCTGACTAATTCCGATGATTACGAAGATCCTACGGGCATCGAGGATGTGACCGTGGATAAAGATCCTCTGGTAGATGTCTATACCATTACGGGAATCAAGCTTCGCACTCAGGTGCGCAGAAGTGAGGTGATCCGGGAACTGCCTGCAGGAATTTATATTGTAGGCAGAGAGAAGATCGCCATATTGAAGTAATATGATGATAGAATCTGATTAGTTTACATGAACAAACAATCAGCTTTTTAGAAAACATATTTATAAGGATGATATAATCCGGCCTACAGATATTTGTAGCCGTGTTTTGAAAGGGCTACACCTTTTTGTCCGGATGGCTACACCCTTTTACTCTCATGGCTACACCTTTTCATATAAAGGGTGTAGCCATTCCAAAAGGATATTTTACTCTTAAATATAAGTTATTGAAAAATATTTATTTAAAATAGAAAGTCTTCCCTTTTTATTGCTTATATTTGTCAGAGTGAGCAACCTTTAAATTTTAGTAGAAATTAATCATATACAACTATACCATGAGAAAACTTATTTTCCTTTTCCTGCTTTGCATCGCTTGTATGCTTCAGGCACAAAATGTAATTGATAATCCTAAGTTTAAATTCCGTTCGGGCAGCATTTATAATATTACCCGCATTGAACGTACTCCGGATGCAACAAGGTTGCATATCCATGTTATTTTCCGTCCGCATTGGTGGGTAAAGACAGGCAAAGATACTCATTTGGAAGATGCGATTACTGGTAAGAAGTATTATATAACCGGTAGTGAAAACTTTGAATTAGAAAAAGAAGTATATACACCAGATTCCGGTACGTTGGATTTTGTACTTATTTTTCCTCCACTTCCTAAGGAGACAAAAGAAATCCATTTGCTTGAGTCTGATCATGACGAACTCAATACGTACTATATATCTTTGGAGAAAAAAGATGCTAAAGCCTCACTTTTCGATAAAGTCTCCGGCAACTGGATGGGAATGGACGACTATTATGAATGGGCTTTTGGCATATACGATTCTCTTGCTGTCATGGACAATCGTTTCTATCAGTACGAAGCAATCCGTCAGAAAGGTAAAAGTATGCTGTTGACTTTGAAAGATGACCGGGGCGATAAAGTGGAGCTGGAACTTACCCCGCAAAAGAATGGTTTGTGCCGGATAAGGAAAGATAAAGAACCTGCCCGGCTTTATTCGCGGGATACGGGAAGCATGAAGGCGATGCAGGTTGAAGAGAATGAGAGTCCGGTATTCAGTCGGGATAGCGTTTGCCTGCAAGGATACATTGCCGGCTATGATCAGAAATTAGGCTTTACCAATGGTCTGATTTATGTTTCTAATGATTTGACAAGAGAAGATTATCCGATGGTGGTAACTCTGCAACCTAATGGAAGGTTTGAATGTAAGTTTGAGATCAACTATCCTATGGTAAGTTCGGTTGTGTTCAATAATGATTGGATACCCTTTTATGTAGAACCAGGGCAAACTGTAACAATGTATGTAGACTGGGAAGCTGTAATGGCACGTAGTCGTGCCCGTGATTATTATTATCCTCTTCATAATGTCCATTACATGGGATCTACCGCATATATAGGAAAGGCATTGAAATATGTAGATGATTTATTCGTATTTCGTTATGAAGATTTCTCGAAAATGCAGAAAGAACTGACCCCTGCACAATTTGTAGAGCGTTGCGAACCCATGTTTCGTCGTTGGTCGGAGCAGGCCGATTCACTTGTTGCTGCCAATCGATATGTGGGAAGAGCGGCACGTTTGGTGAGAAATACGGCACGGATTTCTCAAGGTTATAAGATGTTCGACTTTGTTATGAACAGAAGTTATCTGGCGCGGGAGAATAAAGATAATGAGGTGCTGAAGGTTAAGGAAGATTCGGCTTATTATAACTTCTTACGACAGATGCCTCTTAATGACAGCATTATCGTAGCGGATAAGAATTTTAGTAGTTTTATCAATCGCCTTGAATATATGGATTTTGCAAGGGCTATGGGTGATACGACGACTGTTGAAATGGGAAAGATTGCCTATAAATATCCTGAAAAATCTGTCCTTACTTATTTGAAGAAGAATGGTGTAGTATTGACTCCTGAGCAGGAAAAAATGAGAAAAGATAGTGAAGACAGAGCTGGTAAGACTGTGACAAGAGAGATAAGCGAACTCATTGTGGAGACGAAGATATGGGAAGAACTTAGAGAAAAATATAAGGATTTATTCGAAGCTTATCGAAAGGAAAACGAGGTAATGAATGATGTTTCTGTATCTATTGATGAAAATCAGAAAGCAGAAGATGAAAAAATAATGAGAATAAATCAATTCTTTGAAAATCAAAGAGAGAAATCGGGACGATTGGATACCATAGTCGGATATGTCCCGTTGGTTTCGCAGATCATTGCTTTGCGAAGTCTTCCTTTTGATTTAAAACAATTGGATAGAGAAGGTGCCCGTAGTCTGTTGGATAAAGAAAAGCAGCTAATCAATCATCCGTTCATGCTTGCTGAGGCGGAGCGTTTGTATGCCCAAGCTTTCCCGCTACAAAATGATAGCACGTATGCTTTGCCTGAAGGGCCTGCTACTGAAATCTTACGTAATATCATTAGAGCCCATGCAGGTAAAGCTTTGTTTATCGATTTCTGGGCAACGTTTTGTGGTCCCTGTCGTAGTGGCATTGAACACACTGCCGGTTTACGCCAACAGTATAAAGATCACCCGGAATTTCAGTTTATATACATCACCAGTGATCGTGAAAGTCCCGAAAAGACTTATAATGAATATGTAGAAAAGAATCTGAAGGGTGAGGCTTGCTATCGTATTCCTCAGGCAGATTACAACTATCTCCGCCAATTATTCCACTTCAACGGTATTCCTCATTATGAGTGGATAGAAAAAGATGGTACTGTATTGCGAAACTCTCCGGGAACTTATAACCTGGAGAAATATTTGAAGAAGCGTTTCGGGAATAAAGATTGATATTTTCCATTATTAAGTATTATTTTAGCTCTTGTTTATTGACCGGAAGGTGCTTCTTATAATAAACGAAGATATTATTATGATGGACCAGAAAAAATACAAGAGCTTATAGGTAGGAGTCAGCAGGAGGATGCAGTAGCATTCTCCTGCTGATTTTTAGTCACTTGTATTCTGGATCACTTTTCGATTACTATTTCTCTATCTGTTTCGGAAGAATATACGGAATAAAATGAATCAAATATGTAGATATTGATTAAAAAGTGATCCAATCAGAGTGTCTGCAAAATTATATTTTTGTTTTCATTGATGGCAATTTTATTTAAAGTTGAATGATATCGATATAATCCTATTGTCTGTCGAAAAATACTACAACAAATTAATGATAAGTCCCTATTTTTACGACATGAAAAAACTGCATAGGAAAAAACTATATTTGAAATCTATAATTATGAAGAAGAGAAACTTTTTTTTGTTATTATCATTTGTCTTTTTGTGTTTGCAAACTCAAGCACAAAAAGTGAATTTCCATCCTCAGAGAACAATTAAGGTTGAAACTAATGATAGTCGAGAAACTATTATTGAAAAGGCTATTCATATTGTCCCGGATGTAAATCAATTGGGTGCATTGCAAAATGAGTTCATTGCTTTTGTTCATTTTGGTCCTAATACATTTACCCGTATGGAGTGGGGAAATGGCAAGGAAGACCCGAAGGTGTTTGATTTGAAAACTTTGGATACAGATCAGTGGTGTGAGACGATGAAGGCGGCCGGTATGAAGATGGTGGTTCTGACAGTGAAACATCATGATGGCTTTGTCTTATGGCAGAGCCGCTATACCAAACATGGAATAATGTCCACTGGTTTTAAAAATGGGAAAGGGGATATTTTGAAAGAACTTTCGGAGTCATGTCGTAAGTATGGTTTGAAGTTAGGAATTTATTTATCGCCTGCAGATTTGTTTCAGATAGAAAGTCCAAATGGGCTTTATGGTAATTTGAGTAAATATACTAAGCGAACTATTCCGCGTGAGATACCTGGAAGACCTTTTAAGAACAAAACTCAATTTGAATTTGTGGTTGATGATTATAATGAATATTTTTTAAATCAACTACTGTCTCTTATACACATCTCCG
>OJPD01000943.1_pt1 | contig 17700 bp, 10 predicted proteins | sample 1598371 | NCBI WGS metagenome assembly OJPD01 (sample SAMN03922478, study PRJEB24848) | human gut metagenome | isolation source: stool sample | host: Homo sapiens | place: Germany | collected 2010-11
ATTGGCATACGCCTGCGTCAGCGTCTCCGTCTTGAGACTGCCCCCCTCCGCCTTGGTGATCCTCGCATAGCTGGGGAACCAGTAGTCCCCGTTGGGGATGCTCAGCTGGTAGTTCTTCGTTTTCTCGTTGTTCCGGAAATCCACAAACACGCGCACCAGCTGATCGGTCTCGTCCGCGTCCGCATCGGGGAAGACCCCGGAGAGGAAATAATCCTGTCCGTTGATCAGCGTAACGCCGGGCAGAAGTCCGCTGAATACCTCGCCGCTCACCGGATAGGTGTAGCTGCCGTCATAGACCTTGTTGACGCGGTCGACACTGATGAGCTCGATCGGCTTCTTGGTGATGTCCGCCATTGTCGTAGTGGAGGAGCCTTCATAGTTCACGACATAGTTGCCCGCGTCGGCGCCGCCCAGCTCCACAGAGCGGATGTACACCATCTTGGACGAACCGGCATTCGCATTCACAAACTCCAGGACCGCGTCGCGGACATATACATCGTCGCCATCCAGCGCACCGTAGATGGTTGCATTTTCCAGCCGCGGCTCTGCGTCTGTCGTTCCGTCGTATACCTTTTGCTGTGCACCGACACCGAAGAAGAAAACGGGTATCTGCTCCACCGTCAGCGTACAGGTCGCGGTGGTCTCCTTGTATTTGCCGGGCACCGCGGCGGCGGTCGCCGTGATGGTCACGGTGCCGGCCCCATTTATGGTGATCGCGTAGCTCCCTCCGGTCTGCTCCACTTTTGCAACGTTGTTGTCGATGCTGGCATAGGTAACGGTGCCGCCGCCGGACGAATAATTCTGCACATTAAGGTAGAAGGTCGGCTCGCCGTATTTCCTGCTTATCTCGGTCAGGTTCTCCTTGCTGCCCGGATTCATGATGCGCAGATCCTGCAGCGGCGCGTCCACGATGGTGAAGCTTGCGCTGCCGCTCTTGGGTTCCTTCGTGTAATTCTCGTTGGTGGCGGTGAATTCCCAGTACAGGGTAAGGCTTGTGCCGATCTGCAGTTCGGAAATATCCGCATCGGTTGCGGGTCTCCTGTCTGCGCCTTCTCCAATGTACCACGTCAGGTCGCCGTCCACCGCCTCCGCGCTGCCGTTGACGGTCAGACCGACTCCCGTGGGATAGGGAAGGCTGTCCAGCCCGCCGCCGACAATGATATCACTCTGCTGGGGGACGCTGTACGTGTAGTCCACCGACGCGACAGTGAACGCCCAGCGGTCATTCCAGTCAGCGGGCACGTCCCCGCCGATGTAATTGCCGCCTGGTGTTACCTGAACACTTATCACATAGGTCCCTGCGTCTGTCGCCGTTCCATCCGGGACCCAGGAATAGATGTATGGATCGGCGGAGCTGTCGGCGGGGTACTTGGGGTTGGGCACCCGTTTCCAATAGGTCCATGTAAAGGCGTCCTTGTCAAGCGGATCCTTCGCCGTCACGCCCACGTCCTTCAGCCAGTCCGTCACGCCGTCATAGACCGCGCCGGTCGGCAGTGTGACATCAAAATCGCTCTTTACCAGCTGCTTATGCTCGATAACGAAGTTCATCTGAATGGTGTGGGGACCGTCCGCGTCCGTTATGGTGATGCTGGCAATGTAGGCGCCTACGTCCGAGGGGCACGCCTCCAGCGGTGTACTGACGCCATCGGCTCTGCGCACATAATTGATCTCGGGCAGCGGGTTCCACCTTCCGGTCACCACCGCCTCCGGTCCCTGCGCACTGCCGTTATATGTGTACTCCTCCTGGCCCGAAAGCGCCACCGTGCCGCGGCTGCGCTCGCATACGCTGCACGCCGCCGAGAGGGAGCGCCCGTCAGAGGAGACGGTATACACCCACTGGTGTTCGTGGGTGCCCAGCATCGCGGACCTGCCGTCCGTGGCGGTGATCGTGGTATAACTGCTGCTGTCGCTGGTAAAGCTGCTGTCCTTGATCCAGCCCTCTGTTTCCGCCGTGGCGATGGCCACGGGGTCGTCGTCCGTAATGGTGTCCTAAACGCCATTCGACAGATTCACGCCGATGCTCGCGCCGTCCAGCGTACCCGTAACGGTGATGGGGTCAACTGTCCACGTCCCGTCCGTGTCCTTGCCCGCCAGATAGACGTTGCGGGGGACGCTCGGGTTACCGGTGATGTTCCCCGTCACCTGCACGCCGCCGGAGACGGACATCCGCCCGTCTGCCCCGACGTAAACACCGGCGCTGCCCTCGGCGAGCACCTGGTTGCCCGTGATCTTCGCGCTGTCCTTGAGCACCAGACTGCCGTTGTCCAGATATACGCCGCCGCCCGCGCCGCCGCCTTTCATCGCCAGATTGCCGCTGATCTCCGCGTTTCCGCCTACGGTCAGCGCCGCCCCGCCGGTCACATACACGCCGGCGCCGAGAGCGCCGCCATCATTGTTGCTGAACGCATTCCCGCTGACGCTGGCAGTTCCCGCAAGGGTCAGCGTGCCGCCGCCGCAGTAAATACCCGCGCCCTTGCCGCCGGTATGGACGTTGTTCTTGTAGAGGGAGGCATCTCCGCCGATGGTCGTGGTGCCCAGGGAATACACGCCGCCGCCGAGACTTCCGCTGTCGGTCACCACGTTGGCGATGATGCTGCCGCCGTACATGGCGAAGCTGGCATCTGCGGCCACTGCGGCGCCCGCGCCCTGCGTCCCGGTCGTATTGCCGATGATGGTGCCGCCGTACATGGTGAAGCTGCCGCCTGCAGCCACGTTCACGCCCCGCCCGGACTTATCCTTGTCATGGGTGATGATGCCGCCCTCCACCGTGATGTCGCTGGGGGCGTCGGAATTGTTGCGGAGGTTCCACTTTTTACCGGTGGAGAAATTCAGCCGGAACGTATACGTTCCCTTGCTGCCGTTGCAGTCGGTCAGTGTGAAGCCCACGCTGTCGCCGACGCTGATCGCGTCAAAATCGCCGTTCGCCATGATGCTGTGTCCGTTGAGATCCAGCACCACGCCGTTGGCAGGTTCCCATGTCTGGGTCAGCGTGATGTTGTCCGCCAGGAAGTAGTAGGACTTTCCGCTCCCCGCGGTGATCCCGCGCAGCGCCGCCTCGTCGGCGATGGCCTGCCACGTCACATCCGCGCCGTCACGCACCGGGTGCTGGTGGGGCGGCACCGCCAGATAGAGCGTGCCGCCGGCGGCATCCAGCGTGAACCGGAACGTTCCGCCCGCGTCGGGGATGAAGCCGTTTGCGTCCGTGTCGGTCAGGCCGTATTCCTCACCAACGGCGATCTTGACCGACTTGGCCTCCGTGGGCAGGCTGCTCACGGTCACGCCGATGCTTGCGCCGCTCAGCGTACCGTTGACCCCGATGGTCTTGCCTGTGGGCAGCGCGACGTTGTTTTTGCTGCCGTTTACGGTGTTGTCCTTGACCACGGCGCTGCCGGAGACGGTCATCGTGCCCACAGAATAGGTGGTGCCCGCAGGTGCAAAGCCCACGCCGCCGGCACCTGCGCCGCTGTTATCCCGGATGGTGCCGCCGCGCATGACAAACCGATTGCCCGCGCCGACCCATACGTCGCCGCTTTCCTTGGTGACATGGTTGCCGCTGATCTCGCCGCCGTACAGGTTGATGAAGATGGTCTTGCTGTTCTGCCCGGTGACGGGGCTTACATCACCGGTATAGTTCGTGATCTTGCCGCCGTACATATCAAACGTGCCGCCGCTCTGGTGGAGTTCGACCGGCGTACCGTCCAGCGTGCCGCCATAGAGGCGGAACGTGCTGCTATACTGGATAAGTACCTTGCCGCCCGTCACGGTTCCCTTATCGGTGCAGTCGGTCAGAGCGCCCACCGAGTTTTTGAAGGTGCCGTTGCCGCCCGCATAAATGCGCGTGGCGGAGCCGGAAAGCGTCACGGTGTAGCCGTTCAGGCAGATATTTGCTTTTTTCAGCGTGGCGCTGCTGGTCAGCGTCACATTACGGGTCAGGTAGTAATTGCCCTCCTGGGGCAGGCTGTCCGTGCCCGTCCACGGCAGGAAGGTCACGTCCTGGTGTGCCGTGTGCCCCGGATTGATATAGCTTGCGCCGCAGATGCAGTGCGTGTGTACGCTCTGCCGGCCCAGCGTCACGGTCTTGCCGTCCTCGTCGAGATACAGCTCGAAGCCCGTGCCGTCATCCTTGAAGCCGTCCGCCGTCAGCTGGCCGAAATACTGCCCGCCGCTGGCATCCGTCACGGTGATGCGGCCATCGCTGTCCAGACCATCCTGACCTGCCGCGGAAATGCCGAACCTCGCGGAAGCATCCAGCGCATCGAAATAGATCATTTCGCCGTCGGCCAGCAGGACGTTTTGGTCCGTATTGCCGGTCACCTTCGCCTTGCCGCCCACCGTGATCCCGTTGAGAGCGTAGATACCCGTCTTATTCCCGGTGATCTCGCCGCCCAGCATGGTGAAGATGCCGAAATTTCAGACACCGTATTTTCCGCCGGTGATCCGTCCCGCGTTGTCGCTGCTGCAATCCAGCAGCGTCAGGGTGGCACGAGAGTTGACCGAGATCGCGGCGATGCCGGGGTCGGCGGTGATCGTCTGCCCGTTCAGGCAGAGGGTGACATCCCCAGCGGGGACGGACCATTGTTTGTCAAGCGCGACCGCGCCGTCAAGGCAGTAGCGGCCGTCTCCCGTGATGTCGGACAGCGCCGTCACTCTCGTGAACTCCACGTCGCCGTGCATGTGCGGCTTGCCCTCTATGATATACCCGCCGCTCGCGCTGTCATAGCGCACCCGGCTGTCGGTCCTGCTCAGACGGGGCTTGCTGCTTGTGTTGATGCGCCACGGCTCCGTCTTGCTGCCCGTTTCATTGCCGTCATTGTTGAGCATGACGGTCAGCTTGCCGGAACTGATATCGCTGCTGTACACCATGCTGACACCCTCGGTGGTATCCGAAGTGGGGCGTTCGCTTTGATAATAGCAGTTCGCAATGCTGCTGTCGGCACCCTTTTCAAACGCGATGGCATGGTCGTTCATCCCGGGGCCCATATAAGAGCCATTAGCTGTATTGAAGAAGCAGCTGTGGATGGTTCCGTTATTCAGATAGACAACGCCGCCGACACTTCCTAAGTTATTATAACGGTAACCGATGTTGGCAAGGCAGTCCTGTATGGTGCCGTCGTTCTGATACGCCAGCAGGCCGACCGCGCCCGTCACATAGAGCTGATAAGAGTTTATCGCCGTGCAGCGCTCAATGGTGCCGGCATTATAGGCGGCTAACGCCCCGCTTTCCGGGACCTTGAACGAATTGCCGCTCCACCCAAAATAGTTGATAATCATATTCAGGGCCTGCACCGTACCGTCAGAGCCGATATACCCGAACAGGCCCCAGCCCTTTTCCATGCCGGTGGGCGCGGTCGCATAAGTGAACGTGATCGTATAGTCATTGCCGTCGAATGTGCCGGTATATTGATTCTCCTCTGTGCCGATGGGCGCCCAGGCCCCGTCCCCATCTTTAAATTTGATATTCGCCGTCAGCTTCGCGCAGATGCCAGGCTCCCCATCGTTCACCGTGTCGCGGAACCATTGCAGCTCCTCCTTGGTGCCGATGAGGTAAGGGTCCTCCGCGGTGCCCGTGCCCTGCGGCATGTCCGCCGCGTTGGCGGCCATCAGCGCGATGCCCTCCGGTGCCTTGGTGCCCTCGCCGTTGGCGTAGGCGCCGTCGGTGCCGTCGGTGCTCTGCGCCTTCTGCGCCGCCGTGTCCGCCTCTCCCGCCAGCACGGCGGTGGGCAGCATGGAAAAGCAGAGCACCAGCGCCATGAGCAGGCTCAAAACTCGTTTCTTCATAACATCCTCCTTCGGAATTGTGTATGCCTCTATGTACAGTCCGCGGTGTGCGGGCCTTGTTTTATGGATCATCTGCAATGAGCCACAGCTTCTTCGCGGCGGTCCTCGCCTCGCTGCGGCGGCTCACACCCAGCTTGCTCAGCACACTGCTCACATGGGTCTTGACTGTGGAGAGCCGGATGTCCAGTATCTCCCCGATCTCCGCGTTGCTCTTGTCGGCGCAGATCAGCCGCAGCACCTGCAGCTCCGCCGCCGTCAGCGCGTCGTTCATGGCCAGCCTCGGCTGCAGGAACCGGGGATAGATGGCGGCCTGTGCCCGCACATCCGCCATCAGCCGCTTGTGCCACTTGGCGTTCCCTGTCCACGCCAGCGCATCCAGCAGCGGCAGTACTGCCGCGCCGTAGACGCTGACGGTGCGGATGAAACGGTATTCCTCCGCCAGCTCCAGCGCCTCCGTCAGTACCTCGCGCCACCCCTCGTCCTTCTTGCGGTGCAGGGCGATGGCGGTCAGCAACCTGAGGTGTACGGTGTCGATATAGCGCATGCAGGCGGTGCAGTACGGCTCCATGGGCGTAAGGGTCAGCAGGGCGCTGTCCGGCTTGCCGTTGGCCAGCTCCACCATTGCCTGGGTGAAGTACTGGTACCGCTTGAGGATGTTGATGTGTGTCGGCTCCCGCGGTGCCTTGGCGCGGTACCACACGTCGGCCTCGTCCAGGTCGCCGGTATGGAGCGCGATGCGGCAGAGCATGGCGTCCATATTGGGCAGAAAACGTGTCAGCTCCCGCTCCTCAAACTGGCGGCGCAGGTCGGTGATGGTCTTTCGCGCGTCCGCGCTCTGCCCGCTTGCCAGCAGGCTCCGCGCCAGCAGGCCGCTGACGGCGAACTCGATGTCCGGCGTGCCGCTGCGGCGGATGTCGTTCATGCGCTGCACAAGGGGGAGCATCCGCGCCGAGATATTCTCGCCTTTTTCAAACTTGCTTTCGGCGATGGCGCAGTCGGCAAGGCCCACGCCGTCCCGCCCGAGGACGGCCTCCACCGGGACACGCATGGTGCGGTAGAGCAGGTCGTCCTTTTTGCTCCAGAGGGAGAAGTCCTTGCCGCCGTTCATGATGCTGGGCAGCGCGCTGGTAACGGAGAACGACGGCAGTGCCAGCTCCTTGTTTGTCAGCAGCCGGAACACCGCGGGGATCGTGTCCGCCAGGTTTTCCACGCCCCGCTGCGGCAGCGAGATATCCAGCCAGGCCAGCCGGCCCCGTGCCTGCCGCCCTGCGGCGTCCTCTCTGCCGCACCGCGCCACGAACTGCTTCAGGCATTCGTACCAGTATTCCGAGCCGTCGTAGTCCGCGTTCAGGGCGCACAGCATGCTCATGCCCTGCATCAGCGAGGGGGAGGCGAGGATCTCGGCCTCCGGCAGCGCCCGGTAGAACTGCTCCATCTCCGCGTAATGCCCCATGCCGGGATGCAGCTCCGCGTTGCGTATCAGCAGCTCGGACACCTTGGCGTGGTCGCCGCCTCTGGTGTAGCAGTCCAGCGCGCTGGAGAAGTCCTCCTTCAGCTCGTAGTAAAGCCCGCCGCGGATAAACAGGGCGCGCCGCTTTTCCACCGTATACTCCCGCTCCAGCTCCCAGAGGAGGAACTGGCGGAACTGCGGCCAGAAGTGAAAGCTGCGCATATCGCTGCTCCGCAGCATGGTGGTGCTCCGCCAGAGCGTATCCAGCAGCGCAGCGGCGTTGTTGTCGCCGCTGACGATGCGGGCCAGTTCCAGATCGAAGCGCTCAAAGGGCGACAGCTCCAGCAGAAAGCGGCGTATCGGCAGGTCGAAGCGGTGGTAGACCGCCGTTTCAAAGTAGCGGAACACCTCGCCGTACACCTGCGCGATCAACTCGGCGCCATAGGGCTGCCCCGCCGCCATGTGCCGCGCGATGATCGCCGCACCCAGCGGGTAGCCGGAGGTCTCCCGCAGGATGGCGCTGATCTCGGAGTCTGTCGCCTCCGTGCCGTGGGCCTGCAGCAGCCTGCGTATGTCCTCGCGGTCAAACAGCAGCTCCTCCGCGTGGAGGACGGTCATCATCCCCGCGTACTGAAACGCCATAAGGCAGGCGGGCGGTATGCCGCGGGAGAGCAGCACGAAGCGCCGCCCTGTGCTCTCGCGGATAAGCGCGTACAGCGCCTGCCAGTCCCGCTCCTCCTGCACACACTGGAGGTCGTCGATCAGCAGGGTGTCCCACGCATCCTCCGGGGAGGGCAGCGCAAAGCCGGCGGCCCCCGCATTCAGACGCAGAACGGGGCACCCGTCCAGCAGGGTGTCGGCCAGTGCCGTCTTTCCGAAGCCGCAGGGGGCGCTGAAGAACAGAACTCTGCCGCGCTCCCGGAAGGCGTCAAACGCCTGTGCGGCAGAAGGCTTGACGATGATGGCGTTTTTATCGGTCATGGGCATCCCTCCCTGCGGCAAAGGCGGAACCGTCCCACGGGGCCCCGTATGACAGCGAGGGTACCCTCGCTGTCATAAGCCTCCACACTATACTTTATTGTTATTGCATCAGAGTTCCCAGCAAATGTAAATCAGTCCAAAGTAGGAGACGGCATCCCGCGCAAAACAAAAATCGCCTGAAACCGGACGGTTTCAGGCGGTGCCGCGGCAGCTGCCGGGCGGAGCATCTCAGTCTTTCAGCGTAAAAATGGTGTCCTGCAGACGCTGCAGGAATCGTCCGGCGTGCGCGCCGTCCATCTGGGTATGGTGGAACTGGAACGACAGCTTCAGTGTCGTCCGAAAAGGCCCCTTGTGATATTGGCCCCATATGATGAACGGGTTGTTGAAAATGCCGCTGTTCATGCCGACTGCCCCGTCGATCTCGGTGTCCACAATGGCGGAGGTGCCGATGACCATGCTGTCGGGCAAATCGTGGTTTTCGCAGCGCGCCGCTGCCTCGTGCGTCAGATGCAGATAGTCGGCGCTGAACCGCGCAAGGTCGGCGGAAAACGGCACATCGCAGGAGCTGACCTCGCCGGTTCTGTTCTTCACGATGGTGTTTACCGCTATGCTGTCATATCGCAGCAGCTCGCGCCCGACCGGGAGCAGATAAAACTCCCTGATCCCGCTGGCCGCCCTGCCGATGCACCAGCAGAGAAGCATATTGAATTTCAGCCCGCGCTTGCGGCTGTATCTCACCAGCGGCGTCACATCCAGCGTTTTGAAAAAAGTCACCATCGGATCCGGCGCACGCATCCAAAGTTCAAATGCCGCCGCGCGGGTGGTCGTTTTCGGGTCAATACGGATCGGTTTCATACAGCTCTCTCCAATGCAGTAATAAACAGATAGACCTTTCCCTCCGAAGCGATGCAGTATTCGTCCGCGGCCTGGGTTGGGAGCTGCACCCGTCCGTCGGCGCGGATCTCCGATCCTCCGAAAATAAATTTTCCGCCCTTGTTCATCTGCGGCATAACGACACGCCCCTCCGTCTCAGAGAATGATCCGTGCGATCTCCATCGTCACGATCTTCAGCACCGCGCCGCCGGACATGACAAAGAACCAGATCTCGCGCATCCGCTGCGTTCTTGCGATCGGCGTGGCAATGGCGGCGATGATGATCAGCAGCGCACCGATGCAGCCGACGATGGTGGGTGCGCTCACCAGCGGAAACAGCCCCGGCGCGCAGCTGCCGTCAATGGCATGCTGGATGGTCTTGTCCAGACCGTCCCGCGCCGCCGCAAAGCAGCAGATCACAAGGCCAAAGACCAGCAGGATACCGCTTCTGCGTCCCCAATACAAAATATCGGCACAGTTAAAGAGCGAATAGCCGATAAACCCGAGCAGCGCAAGGATCATCACGGTCGTCGCTGTTGTGACAGTGTTTCCAAAATAGAGCTTCATATCGACATACCTCCACCTGTAAAAGTAACCATTCGGTAACCTTATTATAGTTACCGAATGGTTACTTGTCAAGAGGGCGGAAAACATTTTGGTCTTATGCTTTTGCGCGCAGCGCGAATGACCACCGCCTGCCAAAACAAAAACCACCCGACAGGGTGGTTTTTGTTTTGCTGCCGCCATTCCCACATACTGATAGCAAAAGGGAGTCCATGCCCGACCGGGCATGGACTCCCTTTGCTTCAATTCAGCGCATCCAGAGCGTCATGGCCGCCAGCAGCACAGCCAGAAAGCCGAAGCTGATGGCGGAGAACAGCGCCATGAACCGCCCCGTCCGGCCCTTGACGTGCTTCGTGTACTCCCGGAAGGTGATGAGACTGGCCAGCGACGCCACCAGCGTCCCCGCGCCGCCGATGTTCACGCCTACCAGCAGACCCCGATAGTCGTCGGTGAACCGGCTCAGCAGGATGGCGGCGGGCACATTGCTGATGACCTGGCTGGTCAGCGCCGCCACCGGCATGACCCCGTGGGCCAGCAGCTGCCGGAACAGCTGGCGTACCGGCTCCATCCGCGCCATGTTCCCCGAAAAGGTGAAGAATGCCGCGAATGTCACCAGCAGTCCCCAGTCAACGCCCAGCAGCGCACGGCGGTCCAGCACCAGCAGCGCCGTCACAATGACGATCAATCCCAGCCAGTAGGGGATGCCCCGCAGCACCATGGCCACCGCCACGCAGAACAGCACGGCGTATATCACGGTGCGGCGCTTGTCCGGCAGTGTCTCCTGCTGGGGCACGGTCAACCCCTCACGGGGCAGGAACAGACAGCACAGCAGGATCAGCGCCGTGGACAGCAGAAACGGCGGCAGCATGATGGACAGGAACTCCCCGTTGGGAATATTGTAGTGGTTGAACAGATACAGGTTCTGGGGATTGCCGAAGGGCGTCAGCATACCGCCCAAGTTGGCGGCGCAGTTCTGCAGGATGAACGTCAGCGCCGTCCATTTCGTTTGACCGGTGCTCTCCAGCACGAACCAACTCAGGGGCAGGAATGTCAGCAGCGCCGTGTCGTTGGTCAGCAGCATGGAGGCCACCAGCGTGATGGATACCAGCGCCGTCACCGCGCCGCGGGTGGTGTGGAACACCTGCACCAGCTTCTGCGCCAGCAGGGGGAACAGCCCCACGCCCCGCAGCGCGCCCACCACCGCCAGCACGCACAGCAGACAGGACAGCGTTTTCACATCGTAGTAGTCCAGATAGGCCGCGTCCGGCGGCACGAACACCGCCGTCACCGCCGCCGCCAGCACCGCGATCACCGGCATGGCGTTGGCCCTGCACCATCGCAGCAATTTCATACATACCTCGCACAGCCCCATCAGGGCGGAAATTTCAACGGCAGTTACAATAGCACACTCTCCCTGAAATTGCAAGGATGCGATCGCCCCGCACATTGCATCCTCTGCCGTTTTTCTGTATAATACAGAAATCACCGCAATGCGCCGTATCGCTTTGCGGCCTGTAAGGAGAGAGCACCATGACCACACTCGAACTTCAGAACGTAACATATACCTATCAGACGCAATACCAGAAGGTGGATGCCCTGAAGGGCATCAGCCACTGCTTCGACGCGGGCCTGCTCCACGCGGTGGTAGGCCGCTCCGGCAGCGGCAAGACCACCCTGCTGTCCCTGATGGCGGGGCTGGACCTGCCCACCTCCGGCGAGGTGCTGTGCGGCGGCGTCAGCACCGCCGCCATGTCGCTGGAGCAGTACCGGCGGGAGAAGGTGGCCGTCATCTACCAGAGCTTCCGGCTGTTCCCGCTGCTGACCGTGGCGGAGAACGTCATGTACCCCATGGAGCTGCGGGGCATGAAGCCCCGGGACGCCCGGGCGCGGGCGGCGGAGCTGACGGCCCGCGTAGGCCTGCCGGATACGGCACTGGACCGCTACCCCACCATGCTCTCCGGCGGCGAGCAGCAGCGTGTGGCCATCGCCCGTGCGCTGGGCATGGACACAAAGATCCTGCTGGCGGACGAGCCCACCGGCAATCTGGACACCGCCAACAGTGACAACATCTTCCGTATCCTCCAGCAGCTGGCCCACGAGGAGGGCTACTGCGTCATCGTGGTCACCCACGACATGGCGCTGGCCGCCAAGGCCGACCGGGTGCTGGAGCTGCGGGACGGCGCGGTGGTGTCCGGCGGGGAGGACGCGCAATGACCGGCCGCAGCATGATCGCCCGCAACGGCATCCGCACTACCCTCCGGGCCAGAGGGCGGACGGCGCTGTTCACCGCGCTGATCCTGCTTCTGACCCTGACGCTGGCGCTGGGGCTGGGGATGTGGGCCTACTGCAGCGGCACGCTGGCGGAGATGGACGAGACGTACACCTCCGTGGCGCTGCTGGAGTATCTGGGGCAGGACTACCCCGACGGCAGTGTGGCCGACGAGAACGCAAGACAGGCGGCGTCCGCGCTGGACGATGATGCCATCGCCGCCGTGAGCGGCGTGGAGCGCTGGGAGCGGAACGACCGGGCGCTGGCCGCCATGGACGGCTACCTGCGCAGTGCGGGGGAGATCCCCTACGGCGATCAGGCGGTGCTGGCCGTTTTCAATCTCATCCCCCGCTACGACTTTGCCCAGCTGTCCGAAGACCAGCTGGCGGCCAGCTATGTGGCCGCGGACTTTGACAGCATGAGCTGCCGCATCCACGTCAGCGGCCTGCTGGGCGGCGACGCGGAGGTGCCGCTGTACACCTCCTCCAAGGCCTCCGAGGCGGTGGAGGACACCTATGTGGTGGTGACGTACTTCGGCGATACCACGCTGGTGACGCCGGAGGGCAGCATCGACCTCTGGAGTATCCCCGGCATCGCCTCCTATATCCACTCTGCCGCCAGCGACACCTATCAGAGCGAGGAAAAGGTGCTGGTGGGCTATGACGCCATCGTGTCCCGCTGCCTGTACTCGCTGGAGGGCCGGGAGGGCATCGCCGTCACCATGGAGGTGGGCGACAGCGGCTTCGTGGGTGAAAAGGGCCGGTACTACCTGATCCACGGCCAGTTCGTGGAGACGGGCATGGCCAACCGTACCCTGGTCATCATGGACTTCTACGACGGCTGCGAGACAAAGCCCTACGCGGAGATCAGCGGGTCTGACGATCCGCTGCTGCGGGACAGCCTGTTCACGGAGTACGCCCGGCACTGCCGGATGGCCAACAATTATATATCGCTGGAGGCCAGCGACGACATCCCCGCGCTGGAGGTGTTCCAGCAGGGCTACCTGACCCTGCGGGAGGGTCGCTTCCCCGCCGCCGGTGAAAAGGGCGTGTGCGTGGCGGACGGCGCTATGGCGGACGCCTGCGGCCTGACGGTGGGCGACACCATCGACCTGACGCAGATGACCTCCGCCGACAGCGATCGCTTTGACCTGACGGTGACGGATGCGGTGCAGACGCTGACCATCGTGGGCGTTACCACCGCTTTGAAGGAGTATCAGGGCACCGTGTGGGTGTCCGGCGGGGAGGGCGGCTTCGGCGAGCCGCTGTTCGGCTATCAGCTGGGGCGGGCCGTGCTGGATAACCGCACCGCCCGGCAGGCGGCGGACGCTCTGCAGGCCATGGCTCCGGACGGCGTCCGGGTCACGCTGTACGATCAGGGCTACTCCGCCGCGGCCCAGCCGCTGGAGGCCATGGAGTCCACCGCCTCGGCGGTGACGCTGGCGGCGGCCTGCGGCACGCTGGCGGTGCTGGTGCTGTTCGCCTACCTGTTCGTGGGACGCCAGCAGGAGACGGTGTCCGTGCTGCTGTCGCTGGGCACGCCCGCCCGGGGCATCCGGCTGTGGCTGCTGTCCGGCGCATCGGTGGTGGCTGGCAGCGCGGCGGTGCTGGGCACAGTCATCGGTGCCGTGACCCTGCGGGGCATGCTGCGGCTGGCGCTCCGCGCCGCCCAAAGCCTGTACGCCGTGGACCAGCGGTACAGTCAGGCGGCGGTGGGCATGGCGCTGGAGCGTTCCGACGAGATGGCCGCGCCGGTCTGGCCGGCGCTGGTCGCCGGTGGCGTGGTGCTGGTGCTGGCACTGGCGCTGTGTCTGGCGTTTCTGCGGCAGGCACGGCAGCAGAACACCCCCAAGCGGGGACGGCTTTCCGTGCGGGTGCCCAGGGACGGCACCTCCGTGTCCGGACAGGGGGCCCTGCGCTTTGCCATGCTGTCCGCCCGACGGGGCGGGTGGCGCTCGCTGGTGGTCCCCGCGGCGGCGCTGGTGCTGTCCCTGTTTCTGGGGCTGCTGACCGCCACGGCGGAGGGCTGGAGCCGCCAGACCGACGCTCTCTATGAAAGCAGCACCCTGACCGGTCAGGCGGTGAGCACCAACGGCCGCTGGAACACCGGACTTGTGGTGCCCGCCGACGCCGCCAGAACGCTGTGGAAGTCCGGTATGCTGTCCGACCTGTCGGCCAGTCTTGGCTGGCACTACTGGCGCGCCGACGAGATCCCACGCTTCGCGGAGAACAGCTTCGGACAGGAGCGCCGGCAGGCATGGATCGCCAGCCAGCCGCAGGTGGTGGCACTGAACAGCCTCACCGCTGCCCCCGCCTACATGAACAGCCAGCCCCCGGCGGTGACGTGGCTGGACGGCTGGGACGAGAGCTTCCTCTCTGACCGGACATGGAAGCCGTTTTACCATGCCCTGCGGCCCGGCACCGGCGGCCTGTACGGCGACAAGGCCCAGACGTACCCCTGCATCGTGGGGGCGGACTACGCGGTGCAGCGGGATCTGGCGCCGGGTGATACGTTTTCCGTGTGGCTGTCCTGGAGCACCATGAACCGCACCATGGAATCGGTGGTGACGCTGCGCATCGTGGGCACGGTGAACCAGACCGGCATGGCAGAGGACATCTATGTGCCCTTCGGCTTCTGGGGCGATCCGGCGTGGCTGGACGGCCAGGAGGACGTGCTGGCTTCCGGCGAGCGGCCCGACTTCCTGTTCACCGACCGCGTTCAGATGGAGAAGTATTTCTACGGCACCACCAATTACGGCACCTGCGCGTTCACCCTGCGCTCCGCCTACGATTTGGAGCCGTTCCGGCAGTATCTGGCGCAGCAGGGCTTCAGTCAGGTGCGCGCCGCCGGCGCCAACCGTACCACGCTGCTCCTGCTGGATCAGAGCTTCACAGAGACGGTGAGCGCGCTGGGGCGGTACATCACCTTCAGCCGTATCCTGTTCCCGGCGCTGTTTGCCATGGTGGGCCTGCTGGGCTTCCTCATCTCGTGGCTGATGGTCAACGGACGGCGGATGGAGTTCGCCATCATGCGGGGACTGGGTGCATCCCGCAGGCGTGTGTTCGCCTCGTTCTTTCTGGAGCAGGCGCTGCTGTGCCTTACCGGCTGCGTCATCGGCTGCGGGGGACTGCTGTTCCTGTCCGGCGGCGCGGTGAAGTGGCTGGCGGTGCTGGCCTTCCTGCTGTGCTACCTCATCGGCTGCGCCCTGTCGGTGCGGGCCGTGGGCCGCACGAACCTGATGGCCCTGCTGTCGGAGCGGGAATAAAGCGCACTGTGTTTTCGATGATCTAAATAAACAAGGATGTGCTCTCAATGACAAAAAAGAGGAGCGGACGGAAATATCCGTCCGCTCCTCTTTCGCCCTTTCCGCACATTTCCGCGTGTGGGTCAGGGTGTGGGTCAAAGCTGTCCCACACCCTGACCCACAGATCAAAGCGAGCAAAAAACAAAGAAAAAGTCCTGTTTTCTCTCGAAAACAGGACTTTTTGTGATTGCCACGGGTTTTGCTGTCCGCGCACCCTCCGCATACCGCAAGGAAAGGGGAGTGCGAGGGGGAAACCTTTGCGGGTTTCCCCGCTCGTGTTCAGTCACCCGCCCGCAGGCGACCACTTTTGCGCAGCAAAAGTGTAGCTCCAAAAGAAGAAAACCACCCAACAGGGTGGTTTTCTTCTTTTGGAGCTGCTGGGCGGATTCGAACCGCCGACCTCATCCTTACCAAGGATGCGCTCTACCTACTGAGCTACAGCAGCATATATGGCGACCAAGAAGGGGCTCGAACCCTCGACCTCCAGCGTGACAGGCTGGCGTTCTAACCAACTGAACTACTTGGCCATGTGCGCTTTCGTCTTGGAACTCAAGCTTGCTTATTATAGCAAGAACCTCCGCGAATGTCAACACCTTTTTTCGCATTTTTCGCGGGAGGGCCGGACGGCAGGGGGGGGACTGCCGCCCGGCCGGCGCTGTCACAGCTCCCGCGCCTCGAACCACCGCACAGACAGCGCCCAGCTGGCCGCGAACACCGCCAGCGCGATGCCCAGCGTCAGCGGCAGCGGCCACGCCCGCTCCGTGGTGTCGCCGGTCACCATCAGCGCCGCGCAGGCGGCGGCCATGGCGATCACCACCGTGACGTACACCGCCCGGCCCTTGGTGGCGCCGAACCGGAACATGGCCGGGAACATCAGCGACGGCGCCAGCGTGCCTGCCAGCGGCAGCAGAGGCAGCAGTTCACTGTCCCGCAGCATCTCCGCCTGTCCGCAGATCGCGGCCACCAGCAGCACCAGCACCGTGATCACCGCCGTCAGCGCGGCGCTGGTGGCGTACTTCACCGTTACGATCTGCCGCCGCGTCAGCGGCAGCGCCTCGCAGTATACCAGCCACCCGTCCTTCTCATCGGCGCTGAGCAGCGACGCCGGCAGCGACCCAAGGAAGAACACCGGGTACAAAAGCCACAGCAGATAGCCGCCCTGGCCGTCGCTGTTGATCATAGCCAGCCCGAAAAACACAGCCACCAGCAGGATATACGACTTCCCGTACTGCCACAGGCAGCGGGCCTCCTTATAGAATAACCCCTTCATCTCACGCCTCCTTCGCCATGAACACGAACAGCTCCTCGATGCCCACCTGTCCCAGCGGCGTCCCGGCCGGCACGGCGCCGCGCCGCACCAGATACTCCGTGCCGTAGGGCGTGGCGCGCCTTCCGCACACCGCCGCCGGGTCGAGGCCCTCCGCCTCGCCCCGCAGGATGCCGTACTCCTCCGCCAGGCGGTCCTTCTCCTCGCACAGGAGCAGCCGCCCCTGGTGCAGGAACGCGATGTAGTCGCAGATCTTCTCCAGATCGCTGACGATATGGCTGGACAGCAGCACCGCGTGGTTCTCGTCCCGGGTGAAGTCCTCGAAGATGGTGAGGATCTCGTCCCGCACCACCGGGTCCATCCCGGAGGTGGCCTCGTCCAGCAGCAGCAGCTTCGGCTGATGGCTCAGTGCCGCCGCCAGCCCCAGCTTCATCTTCATGCCCCGGGAGTAGTCCTTGAACGGCTTATCCGCCGGCAGCCCGAACTGCCGCAGGTATCCGGCGTAGACCTCCGGCTGCCAGCGGGTGAAGATGCCCGCCATCATGCGGCCGGTCTGGGCCGCGTTCAGGTACTCCGGCAGTCCCACCTCGTCCAGCACCACGCCGATGTCCTCCCGCTCCGTCGCGGTGAGGGCGCGGTTGTCCTTTCCGTAGACAGCGATGGTGCCGCCGTCCCGCCGGAGACTGTCCAGTATCAGCCGGATGGTGGTGGACTTCCCGGCGCCGTTCTCGCCGATGAGCCCCATGATGCACCCCGCCGGCAGCGTCAGCTCCAGCCCCTGCAGGGCAAATGCGCCCCGCCGCTTTGTCAGGCCGTGTATTTCCAGTGCGTTCATTCCGTATCCTCCTTCTGCAGGCGCCACATGTCCGCCAGCTCGCCGTCCGACAGACCGCAGGCCGCGGCCAGCCGCCGAATGTCCTGCATATATGTCTCGATCTTCCTCAGATTTTCCTCCCGCAGCAGCTCCGTGCTGCGTTCCGCCACGAAGCAGCCCTTGCCGGGCAGCGTGTAGAGGAACCCCTCGTTCTCCAGCTCGTCATAGGCGCGCTTCGTGGTGATGACGCTGATGCGCAGATCCTTGGCCAGCGCCCGTATGCTGGGCAGCGCCTCGCCCTCGGCCACCTGTCCGGACAGGATGGCGTCCTTGATCTGGCTGTATATCTGGTCGTAGATGGGCGCGCCGCTGCGGTTGTCGATGTATAGCTGCATAAGAG
>OJPD01000974.1_pt1 | contig 17289 bp, 16 predicted proteins | sample 1598371 | NCBI WGS metagenome assembly OJPD01 (sample SAMN03922478, study PRJEB24848) | human gut metagenome | isolation source: stool sample | host: Homo sapiens | place: Germany | collected 2010-11
ACAACTATCGTCCCCAGTTCTACTTCCGTACCACCGACGTGACCGGCGTCATCACTCTGCCCGAGGGCGTTGAGATGTGCATGCCCGGCGATAACGTCGACATGAACGTGGAGCTGATCACCCCCATCGCTATCGAGAACGGTCTGCGTTTCGCTATCCGTGAGGGTGGCCGTACCGTCGGTTCCGGTGTCGTTATCGGCATCGAGGAGTAATTCCTGCCGAGGGAACGGATCAGATGATCTGAAAAAGGAGACACGCGCAAGCGTGTCTCCTTTTTTGCGCGTTGACAGGAGCAGACCCCGCCGCACATGACAGGGGCCGCGCACAGCATGCGCGGCCCCTGTCATGTGCGGCATCGCTGCGGCCGTGCAGTCCATGCTGTGCAGGATGCCGCCTTTACAGCGGGCGGCATAGCAGGCGGGAGCACCTCAGCCGCGTTCCGGGAAGGTCAGCACGGTCTGGAAACCGTTTTCGCCGGTGGCGATGATGTCGCCGCCCACCAGTCTGTCATCGCAGAGGAACAGGTTGGCCTGCACCCCATCGGGCACCTCCGGATAGTTGGCGACGGTGTAGGTAAAGCGGCGGACGGTCTGGCCGGCGCAGTCGCCGAAGGGCAGGCCCTGCTCCTCCTGCAGCTTCAGGTAGTCGCTCCACTGGGGCTTCAGGTCCTCCGGCAGCTGGAGGTCCAGCGTTTCCACCGGCTCCGGCGATACCTGCCAGCCCAGTTCCTGCAGGTAGGCCACGCGCTGGTCGTTGGTGGCAAGGGAGATCTCTTTACAGGGCGTGCTGCTGTGGAAACAGCCGGCCAGCAGCAGGGTCATGCCGGTGACAAGCACCAGTGCGGCGGCAGTCAGCAGGAGTTTCCGGCGTGTAAAGCGCATATGGATAACGTACAAGTTCATCACCTCTCACCAATTTTATATTTGTATTTCGGCGGGGATATGCTACAATCAGAAAAATGGCGGAGAGGAGGCGGCGGTATGGAGCGTTTGGACAAGGTACTGGCCGGTACGGGCCGGTGGTCGCGGCGGGAGGTGAAGCTGCTGGTGCGGCAGGGACAGGTGCGGGTCAACGGCATGGCGACGTCCTCCGCCGAGGAGAAGGTGGATCCGGAGACGGCGGTCATCCTTGTGGCCGGCGAGCCGGTGCGGCTGCAGAAATTCACCTATGTGATGCTGCACAAGCCGGCGGGGGTGCTGTCCGCCACCGAGGACCGGCGGCAGGAGACGGTGCTGGAGTTGCTGCCCCAGGAGCTGCGGCGGCGGGGACTGTCGCCGGTGGGGCGGCTGGACAAGGACACGGAGGGACTGCTGCTCCTGACGGATGACGGGGAGCTGGCCCACCGGCTGCTGAGTCCGAAGAACCATGTGGATAAGCGGTACTATGCCCGGGTGGATGGGCCGCTGGGGCCGGCGGACGCGGCGGCCTTCGCGGCGGGCATGACACTGGCGGACGGGTTGGAATGCCTGCCGGCGGGACTGGAGCTACTTGGGCCGGGGGAGTGCATCGTGACGCTGCGGGAGGGAAAATTCCACCAGGTGAAGCGGATGCTGGCAGCCCGGGGTGCGCCGGTGCTGTATCTGAAGCGGCTGTCCATGGGGCCGCTGGCGCTGGACGAGACGCTGGCGCCCGGCGCGTTCCGGGAGTTGACGGCGGGGGAGACAGCGGCGCTGCGGGCCGCGGCGAGATTGTGATTATTTCGACAGAACAACAAAAAACGCGACATATTTTTTGTGGAAAAGAGAAAAAAATACTTGCAAAATCGTCATAGTGACGATATAATAGGAGCATCGGCTTGACAGATTGCACAAAATACCTACGCGAGGTTCGCAGGAGGAAGTCGTTATGTCGGGAAGAATTTTTCAGAATGTGGTACTGCAATTCAAGGAGACGACGGATCGCACCATCGGCGTCATTGACGCGGATGGCACGGTGATCGCCTGCAGCGAGCTGACGGGTATCGGTAAGAAGTGGACCAAGTATGTGGAGCCGATCGCCGCGGCGGAGGGCGCCTGCATCACGCTGGAGGGCCGGACCTTCAAGGCGCTGCCCAGCTGGGGCACCCATTTCGACTACGCGGTGTTTGCCAGCGGCGACGACAGCATGAGCCGCACGGTGTGCGCCATGGCCGCCGTGTCCCTCAACGCCGCCAAGAGCTACTACGAGGAGAAGCACGACAAGGGCTCCTTCATCAAGAACATCATTTCGGACAACATCCTCATCAGCGACATCTACATGCGGGCCAAGGAGCTGCATGTGGCGGCGGAGACGGCCCGGGGCGTGTTTGTCATCCGGCCTGTGGACGACCGGCTGGAGACGGTGCCCGTGGACGTGATCCAGGGGCTGTTCCCCGACCGGCAGAACGACTTCGTCATCAGCGTGGGTGAGCAGGACGTGGCACTGATCCACCAGATGGACGAGAACGCCGGCGCCAAGGATCTGGAGGCGGTGGCCCAACGCATCGAGGAGGCCCTGCGGGTGGACGGCGAGAGCTGTGTGTTCGTGGGCATCGGCACGCTGGCGCTGCATCTGCGGGATCTGGCCAAGAGCTACAAGGAGGCGCAGATCGCCATTGAGGTGGGCAAGGTATTTGATACCGAGCGCTACGTCATCAACTACGAAAATCTGGGCATCGGACGCCTGATCTACCAGCTGCCCACCACCCTGTGCGAGATGTTCCTGCAGGAGGTCTTTAAGAAGAACCCCATCGACGCGCTGGATCAGGAGACGCTGTTCACCATCTACAAGTTCTTTGAGAACAATCTGAACGTGTCGGAGACGGCGCGGAAGCTGTTCGTCCACCGGAACACGCTGGTGTACCGGCTGGAGAAGATCAAGAAGCTGACGGGCCTGGACCTGCGGGAGTTCGACGATGCCATCACCTTCAAGGTGGCGCTGATGGTCAAGAAGTACCTGACCAGCCGCGGCATCGACGCATAAAAGCAACAAGTTTACATAAAAACCGGCATTCGATGTATGCGGATGCCGGTTTTTTGGCATTTTCTGCGGAAAATGCGCCGGGCAGGGAACCTCCGGAAGGCGGAAAGCGTCAAAAAAAGGACGGGGCAAATTAAGGAAATATTCATATCTTTCCTGTTGCCATTTTGTAACCATTTATATATAATGGGAATATCGGCCGAAAACGGCCACAAGATGTTGCATTTTGGCGAACAGGAGCAGAGATATGATCCGTTTGATAGACGCAGAAAAGGTGTACGACAACGGGACGCACGCCCTCAAGGGTGTGTCCTTTACCGTGGATGACGGGGAGTTCGTGTTCCTCGTGGGGCCGTCCGGCTCCGGCAAGTCCACCATTATCAAGCTGCTGACCGGCGAGGTGGTGCCCACGGCGGGCCGCGTTATGGTCAACGGCTTCTCCATGAGCCGCATCTCCGAGCGGCAGATCCCCTACATGCGCCGCACCATCGGCGTCATTTTTCAGGATTTCCGACTCATCGGCAACAAGACCGTGTACGACAATCTGGCGCTGGCCATGCGGGCGGTGGGCGCCTCCCCCAGGGAGCTGCGCAGCCGCATCCCCTATGTGCTGGAGCTGGTGGGGCTGGCGGATAAGGAGAACCGCTATCCCGATGAGCTGTCCGGCGGCGAACAGCAGCGCGTGGCCATCGCCCGGGCGCTGGTGAACAACCCCAGCACCATCGTGGCCGACGAGCCTACCGGCAACCTGGATCCGGGCCGTTCGCTGGAGATCATGACCCTGCTGGAGCGCATCAACGCGCTGGGCACCACCGTGATCGTGGTGACCCACGAGCGGGGGCTGGTGAACCATTTCAACAAGCGGATCATCCTGCTCAACGAGGGCCGCGTCATCGGCGACGGCATGGGCAGCTACGAGGTGTAAGGCATGCGGCACGATTTTAAATTTTTTATCCGGGAAGGCGCGGGGAACATGTTCTCCCACGGGTTCATGTCCTTTGCCGCCATCGGCATCACCGTGGCGTGTCTGCTGATCATGGGCACATTTACGCTGGTAGCGTACAACGCCAACGTGAATCTGGCGGATCTTCAGCAGGAGAACGCGGTGCTGGCCTTTGTGGACGATGCGCTGACGGAGTCGGAGGCGCGGGCGCTCCAGACAAGGATTGAGAATGTGGACAACGTGGCGGACTGCACGTTTATGTCGCGGAATGAGGCCAAGGAGAACTACATCGCCAGGTACGACGGCGACGAGCTGTACGGCGATCTGCCGGCGGACGTGTTCCGGCACCGGTACGTCATCCATGTGACGGACCCCGACCGCATCATGGAGACAAAGGCCGCGGTGGAGCAGGTGGAGGGCGTTGCCAAGGCCCGGGCCGACCAGGCGGTGGCCGAGGGCTTTACCACCGCGCGGAACGTGGCGGGCATCATCAGCATCGCGCTGATCGCCATTCTGCTGCTGGTGTCGGTGTTCATCATCAGCAACACCATCAAGCTGACCACGTTTGACCGGCGGGATGAGATCGCCATTATGAAAATGGTGGGCGCCACCAACGGATTCATCCGGTGGCCCTTTGTGTACGAGGGCATGCTGCTGGGCCTGTTCAGCGCCGTCATCGCCTTCGGACTGCAGTGGCTGCTGTACACCGCCGTTGCCCGGGGCATCGGGACCTCCGATACCCTGCAGATCCTGACGGTGGTGCCGTTCGTGAAGATATGGAAGCCGGTGGCGCTGGTATTTCTGGGCGCCGGCATTCTGGTGGGCGTGGGCGGCAGCCTGACGGCCATCCGCCGGTTCCTGCGGGTATGACAACGGGAGGAGCGTGACCATGAGGAGAGGAAAACGCCTTTTGTGCGGCGTGCTGGCGCTGCTGATGGGACTGTCGCTGCTGGCGGCGGGCACCGTGCAGCGGGCCTATGCCATCAAGACAGATGAGGAAAAGACCGCCGAGGAGCAGAAGAAGGCCGAGGAACAGGCACAGCGTCAGGCGGAGATGAATGAGCTGGAAAAAAGAAAGCAGGAGACAAAGGAGCGTATCGCTGAGCTGCAGAAGCAGATCGCGGAGGCCAAGTCCAAGAAAGAGGACGTGATGGGCACCAAGACCCTGCTGGATCAGCGGAACCAGCTGCTGATGGATCAGATCGGCGACACCCAGGAGCAGATCGACCTGTACGCCCAGCAGATCACGGAATACGAGGACATGGAGGCGGAGCAGTACGCCCTGTTCTGCCAGCAGGTGCGCAGCGAGGAGGAGCGGGGCAGTCTGTCCTACTGGTCGGTGCTGTTCAAGGCCACCAGCATCTCCGACCTGCTGAACCGGCTGGAGTTCGTCAACGAGGTGGCGGAGTACGACCGGAACCTCATTGAGGCCATCCGCCAGACACGGGAGAACATCAAGACAGAAAAGGCCGCCATGGAGGAGCAGGAGCAGCTGCTGGCCAAGCAGCAGGATGAGCTGCAGCAGCAGGTGGACGAGGCGGCAGCGCTGATCGCCGAGTACGCCGCCACCCAGAAGGGCTATGAGGAGCTGGCGGCTGCGGAGGAGAAGGAGGCCCAGGAGATCGAGTCCCAGATCAAGAAGCTGCTGGAGACCTCCGACGTGACCCCCAGCCCCGGCGGCTTCATCTGGCCGGTGAGCACCAGCAAGATCATCACGTCGCCCATGGGCGGACGTGTGTCCCCCGGCGGTATCGGCAGCACCAATCACCGGGGCGTGGATATCGGCGGCGTGGGCACCACCAGCGCGGCCATGGCCACCAAGGCGGGCAAGGTCATTCTGGCCAAGACCGTGGTGTACGGCTCCTATGGCGGCAGCGGCTACGGCAACTATGTGGTGGTGGATCACGGCGGCGGCTATACCACGCTGTACGCCCATCTGACATCTGTCTCCGTCAGCGTGGGACAGATGGTGGGACAGGGCGACACGGTGGGCATCACCGGCTCCACCGGCAACTCCACCGGCCCCCACCTGCACTACGAGGTGATGATCAACGGCGTGAACCAGAACCCGCTGGACTACCTGCCGGGCTACATCGCACGGTGGTAACCTTCGACATACCGAAAAGCTCTGCATCATACCATGATGCAGAGCTTTTTTGCGTGGAGGCGGCGTATGTACGGATATATCCGGCAGGGGCGGCGGACGGCGCTGACCCGGGAGGTCATCGGGGGCGTGCCGTTTCAGGTGCTGACGGTGGGGACGGGCCTGCTGCGGCGGCTGCGGGTGCGCCGCCTGCTGCGGCGCATGGCGCGGCAGGGCGTGGGCACGGCGGTGTTTGAGGACGGCGCGTGGCGGGAGACGGCGGCGCGGTACGGTATCCGGCCGGTGGCGGTGGGCCCGCTGCGGCTGGCCAAGCTGGGAGAGCTGCTGGACGCCGTATGTCCGGCGCTCAGCGGAAAGACCGTGCGGCTCTGCACCGGGGAGGACGGCAGCGCCGCACGGCGGGCGGCACGGGTGCTGGTAAAGCGCGCCCGGTATGTGGCGGTGGAGCCGCCGGGACAGGCATCACTGGAGCAGTGGCTGCTGGAGCGGTACGGGCTGGCGGCAGGTAGCGGCGGCCAGCAGCCGGCGGTGACGGTGTGGTGCGGCGCGGCGGGAGAGGAGCAGAGCGGCGCGGCGGTGTATCTGGGAGCGGACTGCGCGGCGCGGCAGGAGGTGCGGTACGCGGCGGAGGGACTGGGGCCGGCAGCGGAGCAGCTGCTGGCGGCGCTGTTTGCGGCGGGCAGATGGGAGCCATCGGAAATTCATGTGGTATCGGTGACGTCCCGCGCTTGACAGGCGGGGGGAAACTTACTATAATGCAACGTGATATATTGTGCGTATTTTGCCTGTTCAGGGGCATCTTACCAATAGAAAGGATCGTGCAGCATGGCAAAAGAGTTTAAAATGAGTCAGGCCCGCTATGACGAGCTGAAAAGGGAGCTGGATTACAGCAAGACCACCCGCGCCGATGAAGTGGCGGAGCTGATCAAGGAGGCTCGCGGCTTCGGCGACCTCAGCGAGAACAGCGAGTACGACGAGGCGAAAAACGAGCAGGGCAAGCTGTATTCCCGCATCGCGGAGCTGGAGGATATCCTGCTGCACGCGGTGATCGTGGACGAGAGCGAGGAGTCCGACAAGATCACCATCGGCAGCGTCGTCACCGTGACGGAGCTGGCCAGCGGCAAACAGCTGCCGGTGTACCGCATCGTGGGCTCCCAGGAGGCGGATGTCATGTCCCGCGCCGTCAGCGAGGATTCCCCCTTCGGCAAGGCGCTGATGGGACACAAGGCCGGCGACGAGGTATCCGTGGAGGCACCCAGGGGCGTTATCCACTACCGCGTGGACAAGATCGAACGCTGAGTGCGGGGGCGCTTCGCGCCCGCATTGGCAATATACAAAGGAGGGCTGCAAAATGGCAGACGAAACCAACCGCAACGACACCCAGCAGCAGGATCTCGGCGAACTGCTGCGCATCCGCCGTGAGAAGCTCAAGGCCCTGCAGGACGAGGGCCGCGACCCCTTCCAGATCACGAAATTTGACGTGACACACCACACCCAGGACATCAAAGACAACTTCGACGCTATGGAGGGCAGCGAGGTGTCCGTGGCTGGCCGCCTTATGAGCAAGCGCGGCATGGGCAAGGTGTCCTTCTGCGACATGCAGGATAAAACGGGACGCATCCAGATCTACGCCCGCAAGGACGAGATGGATGAGGACAACTATGACCGCTTCAAGAAATACGACATCGGCGACATCGTGGGCGTCAAGGGTGAGGTGTTCCGCACCCAGCGGGGCGAGATGTCTGTCCGCGCCCGGGAGATCACGCTGCTGAGCAAGTCCCTGCGGCCCCTGCCGGAGAAGTTCCACGGCCTGACCGACAAGGAGATCCGCTACCGCCAGCGGTATGTGGATCTGATCATGAACCCGGAGAGCAAGCGGAATTTCGAGATCCGCAGCAAGTTCGTCTCCTACCTGCGCCGCTATCTGGACGGCCTGGGCTTTATGGAGGTGGAGACGCCCGTTCTCAGCCCCATTGCCGGCGGCGCCAACGCCCGCCCGTTCATCACCCACCACAACGCCCAGGACATCGACATGTACATGCGCATCGCCACGGAGCTGCACCTGAAGCGGCTGATCGTGGGCGGTATGGAGCGCGTGTACGAGGTGGGCCGCATCTTCCGCAACGAGGGCATGGACACCAAACACAACCCGGAGTTCACCACCTGCGAGCTGTATCAGGCCTACACCAATCTGGACGGCATGATGGACATTCTGGAGGGCATCCTCTCCGGCGCGTGCAAGGAGATCCACGGCGGCTATCAGGTCCAGTGGCTGGGTCACGACATCGACCTGACCCCCGGCTGGCCGCGGGTGACCATGGCGGACGCCGTGAAGAACGTCACCGGCGCGGACTTCATGGCCTGCATCGGCGACAACGACAAGGGCGTGGAGCTGGCCAAGAGCGTGGGCGTGGACATGGACGGTGTGCCCCACACCTGGGGCAACGCCCTGTATGAGGCCTTTGACCAGAAGGTGGAGGAGACGCTGGTGCAGCCCACCTTCATCACCATGTATCCCGTGGAGGTCAGCCCGCTGGCCAAGCGCAGCCCCGTCCAGCCGGCGCTGACGGAGCGCTATGAGGCGTTCATCTGCGGCTGCGAGATGGGCAATGCCTTCAGTGAACTGAACGACCCCATCGACCAGTACGAGCGCTTCAAGGCCCAGGCGGAGAAGCGGGCCAACGGCGATGAGGAGGCCGACATGATGGACGAGGACTTCGTCATGGCGCTGGAGTACGGCATGCCCCCCACGGGCGGCCTGGGCTTCGGCATCGACCGGTGCAGCATGATGCTGTGCGGCGCGGATTCCATCCGAGATGTCATCCTGTTCCCCACCATGAAGCCGCTGGATAAGTAAAGACGCAAGGCAGGCAGTCCTTTAGGCTGCCTGCCTTTTTGTATCAGAAAGGAGCTTTTTATGCGGGCTTATGCGGTCATCATGCTGCTGATCGCCGTGCTGCTGGCGGCGCTGGGCATCGCGGTATACAGAGGAAGAACAGAGCTGATCCACCGATACCACCAGACGAAGGTGACGGACAAGGCGGCCTACGGCAAGGCGTTCGGCAGGGCGCTGCTGGCCGTGGCGGCGGCGCCGCTGCTCAGCGGCATCATCGGCCTGCTGGGCGGCTCAGACGGCATGGCACTGCTGTCGGCGGCGGTACTGGCCGTCGGCACCGGTATCGGCATCGGCTGCATCGCCGCTGTGCAGAAAAAGTATAATAATGGGATGTTTTAGTGGTATACCGCTTTTTTCGCGGAAGGCTCTTGTCAGAGCGTGTCGAAGCATAGTATAATACTTCTATCTGCGCCGTGCATGCGTAGCATAGACAGAGGGCGTGGAGAAGGGGGAAATTCTATGGAAACGATTCGGGACTTATTTGATCTGTCCCACACCCGGGCGGGGGCGTATCTGGCGGGCTTTACCTACCCGTGGGAGGCGCTGGCCGGCATCAGCGATCTGATCCGGCAGCTGGGCCCTGCGCTGGGGGAGGAGTTTGAGCAGCGGGCGCCGGAGGTGTGGGTGCATAAGACGGCTGCGGTGGCGCCCACGGCCTATCTGGGCGCGCCGTGCATCATCGGCGCCGGCACGGAGGTGCGCCACGGCGCGTTCATCCGGGGCAGCGCCCTGGTGGGCGACGGCTGCGTGGTGGGCAACTCCGTGGAGCTGAAGAACGTTATCCTGTTCGACGGCGTGCAGACGCCCCACTACAACTATGTGGGCGACAGCATTCTGGGCTACAAGGCCCACATGGGTGCAGGCTCCATCACATCCAACGTCAAGTCCGACAAGACGCTGGTGGTGGTGCGCTGCGGCGGCGAACGCATGGAGACGGGACGCAAGAAGGTGGGCGCCATGCTGGGCGACCATGTGGAGATCGGCTGCAACAGCGTGCTGAATCCGGGCACGGTGGTGGGCCGGAACAGCCGGGTCTACCCGCTGTCTTCCGTGCGGGGGACGGTGCCGGCGGACAGCATCTACAAGCGCGGCGGCGACATCACCGCCCAGCGCGGCGAATAAGGGGGAGAGAAGCAATGGGAAGATATTTCGGAACCGACGGCTTCCGGGGTGAGGCCAACGTGGACCTGACGGCGGACCACGCCTATCAGGTGGGCCGCTTTCTGGGCTGGTATTACGGTGAACTGAAGCGTCGGGCCGGGGAGGAGCTGCCGGTGCGTGTGGTCATCGGAAAGGATACCCGCCGCAGCAGCTACATGTTCGAGTACGCGCTGGCCTCCGGACTGGTGGCCTCCGGGGCGGACGCCTATCTGCTGCATGTGACCACCACGCCCTCCGTGTCCTATGTGGCGCGGACGGAGACGTTCGACTGCGGCATTATGATCTCCGCCAGCCATAACCCTTACTACGACAACGGCATCAAGCTCATCAGCGGCACCGGCGAGAAGATGGACGAGGGCACCATTGCCCTCATCGAGGACTATCTGGACGGCAAGCTGGAGGTGTTCGGCCAGACGTGGCAGCAGATCCCGCTGGCCAAGCGGGAGCATATCGGCCGCACGGTGGACTACACCGCCGGGCGCAACCGGTATGTGGGATACCTCATCTCGCTGGGAATGTTCTCCTTCAAGGGGATGAAGGTGGGTCTGGACTGCGCCAACGGCAGCGCCTGGACCATTGCCAAGAGCGTGTTTGACGCGCTGGGCGCCAGGACCTATGTCATGGGCGACGAACCGGACGGCTTCAACATCAACAACGGCGTGGGCTCCACTCACATCGACGCCCTGCGGCGGTTCGTGGTGGCCAACGGGCTGGACATCGGCTTTGCCTACGACGGCGACGCCGACCGGTGCCTTGCCGTGGATGAGCGGGGCACCGTCATTACCGGCGACCACATCCTCTACGTCTGCGGCAGGCACCTGAAGCAGGAGGGCGAGCTGCCCCACAATACGGTGGTGACCACCATCATGTCCAACTTCGGGCTGTACCGCGCCTTTGACCGGGAGGGCATCGCCTACGCCAAGACCGCCGTGGGCGACAAGTATGTGTATGAGTACATGGCCAAAAACGGCTGTGCCCTGGGCGGCGAGCAGTCGGGCCACATCATTTTCTCCAAGTACGCCTCCACCGGCGACGGCGTGCTGACCAGCCTGAAGCTGATGGAGGTCATGCTGGAGCGGAAAGTACCCATGAGCAAGCTGCTGGAGGGCCTGACCATCTATCCGCAGGTGCTGGAGAACGTGCGGGTCAAGGACAAAAAGACCGCCCGGGAGGACAGCGACGTGCAGGCCGCCATCGAGGCGGCGGCAGCGCGGCTGGGCGACACGGGCCGCATTCTGGTGCGGGAATCCGGCACGGAGCCGGTGCTGCGGGTCATGGCGGAGGCACCGGAGGATGCCGTCTGCCGGGAGTGCGTGGCGCAGGTGGTGGACGTTATCCGCCGGAAAGGCCACTGTGTTTCGTAAAAATATGGGAAAAATCAGGGAACGCCTGCCGGCGTTCCCTGATTTTCTGTTGACAACGGCAAAACACACCTATATTATAGAGAATATTCGAGAACGGGGGGAGGCCAGGCGTATGGAACGCATCACCAGCCGAAAAAATCCGCTGCTGGAGCACATGCGCCGGCTGGACGGCGCCGCCTACCGGCGGGAGCGGGGGGAGTTCCTCTGCGACAGTCCCAAGCTGGTGGAGGAGGCGCTGCGCCACGGGGCGCAGGTGCTGACCGTGGCTGTCAGCGACGGCATGGAGCCGCCGCGGGGGCTTGCATCGGACGTGCGGTGCGTGACGGTGCCGCCGGACGTGATGGCATCCATCTCACCGGTGCGGACGCCCCAGGGTATGCTGGCGGTGTGCCGGACGCCGGGCACCGTCCTGCCGGAGAAGCTCACCGGGCGGCGCTATGCGGTGCTGGACGGCGTGCAGGATCCGGGCAACGTGGGCACGGTGATCCGGACGGCGGACGCCTTCGGCTGCGACGGCGTGGTGCTGCTGACCGGGTGCGCCGACCCGTACAGCGTCAAGACGCTGCGCGCGTCCATGGGCGCGGTGTTCCGGGTGCCGGTATGGTGTACCGACGCGGAGACGCTGCACCTGCGGCTGCGCGAGGCGGGCCTGCCGCTGTACGGCGCGGCCCTGCGGGACGATACGGAGGACGCCCGGGCGCTGGATCTGCGGCGCTGTGCCATTGCCATCGGCAGCGAGGGCCGGGGGCTGACGGAGCAGGTGCTGGACCTGTGCGACAAAACGGTGCGCATCCCCATGGAGGCGCACTGCGAGTCACTGAATGCGGCTATGGCGGCGGCGGTGTTGCTGTGGGAGGCGTACCGCTGAACAAAAAAGAGGAGATGAGGGGATGGCTGCGCTGAAATACTGGCTGTGGCTGACCACGGCGCCGGGACTGAGCAACCGGACGAAGCTCCTTCTGTTGGAGCATTTTTCCTCGCCCGAGGACGTATACTATGCCCAGACGGACGAGCTGTGTCTGGTGGAGGGCATCACAAAGCAGCAGGCGGAGAGCCTGTCGGACAAGTCGCTGGCCCGGGCTGAGAGGGTGCTGGCGGACTGCGCCAGGGACGGGCAGTTCATCGTCACCATGGACGATGCGGCCTATCCCGCCCGGCTGCGGGACATGTACGACCCGCCGGTGCTGCTGTACGGCAAGGGCTCCATGCCGCTTTTCGACGAGGAGGCTGCCATCGCGGTGGTGGGCACGCGGAAGTGCACGCCCTACGGCACCGGGACAGCCTCCCAGCTGGGCTATGAGCTGGCGCGGCAGGGCGGACTTGTGATCTCGGGACTGGCCAGAGGCATCGACGGCGCGGCGCTGCAGGGCGCCCTGCGGGCCGGCGGGTTCACCGCGGCCGTGCTGGGCGGCGGGGCGGACGTTATCTATCCGCCGGAGAACCGGCGGATCTATGAGGACATCGCCGCCACCGGCGTGCTGCTGTCGGAGTATCCGCCGGGCACCGAGCCTAAGGGCGGCCACTTTCCGGTGCGCAACCGCATCATCAGCGGCCTGAGTCTGGGCGTGCTGGTGGTGGAGGCGCCGGAGAAAAGCGGCGCGCTGATCACCGCCAATACCGCGCTGGAGCAGGGACGGGACGTATTCGCCGTGCCGGGCCCCATCAACGCCGACACCAGCCGGGGCTGCAACCAGCTGATCCGGGACGGCGCGGGACTGGTCATGGAGGCGTGGGACGTGCTGGGCACCTACCAGCAGCGGTTCCCGCAGAAGCTGCGGCCCATCCGGGCGGCCATGCCGGAAACACCGAGGGGCGCGGAGGAGGAAAACGCGCAGGCGCCGGTAAGAGCGGAAGTACAACAGGAAAAACCACCGGCCATGCCGGTTTTGGATCTGGCAAAGGAGGGCGCGGCACTGACCGACGACCAGAAGCGCATCCTGCGGGTGCTGCAGGCGGATCGTCCGCTGCTGGCCGATGAGACGGCGGTGATGACGGAGCTGCCGGTGCGGCGGGTGCTGTCGGCGCTGACCATGCTGGAGATCGACGGATATGTACGCCGGCAGGGAGCGGGGAGCTTTCTGCGGACGGTGGAACTCAGGGAGGAATAAAAAAAGTTATGGCAAAAGCAAAGAATCTGGTGATCGTGGAGTCCCCCGCCAAGGCCAAGACCATCGGCAAGTATCTGGGGCCCGATTATCAGGTGAAGGCCAGCATGGGCCACCTGCGTGACCTGCCCAAGAGCACGCTGGGCGTGGATGTGGACGGGGATTTTACCCCCAACTACCGGCCCATCAAGGGAAAAGAGGACATTATCAAGGATCTGAAAACGGCAGCCAAGGGCAGCAAAACCGTCTATCTCGCCACCGACCCGGACCGGGAGGGCGAGGCCATCAGCTGGCACCTGAAGCACCTTTTGGAGCTGCCGGATGAGAAGGCCCGGCGCGTGACGTTCAACGAGATCACCAAAAAGGTGGTGACGGACAGCATCCAGCATCCCAGGGACATCGATCAGGATCTGGTGGATGCCCAGCAGGCCCGGCGTGTGCTGGACCGCATCGTGGGCTATCAGCTGTCGCCCCTGCTGTGGAAGAAGATCCGGCGGGGCCTGTCGGCGGGCCGTGTGCAGTCCGTGGCTATGCGTCTGGTGGCCGAGCGGGAGAAGGAGATCGCGGACTTTGTGCCCCAGGAGTACTGGACGCTGGACGCCAGCCTGAAAAACCACGCCGGCGCCCTGTTCACCGCCCACTACTACGGGAAGGACGGCAAAAAGTACGAGCCGTCCAGTCAGGCGGATACCCAGGCGGTAATGGACGAGCTGCAGGGCCTGCCCTTTGCGGTAAGCTCCGTGAAGCGGGCGGACAAGCAGCGCTCTCCCGCACCGCCGTTCACCACATCGACTTTACAGCAGGAGGCATCCCGCAAGCTGAACATGACCCCCCGCCGCACCATGGCCATCGCCCAGCAGCTGTATGAGGGCGTGGACATCACCGGCGAGGGCACCGTGGGCCTGATCACCTACATGCGTACCGACTCGCTGCGTATCTCCGTGGAGGCGCAGGCGCAGGCCAGGGACGTGATCTGCTCCCGCTACGGGCAGAGCTACTATCCCGCCTCCGCGCGGGTCTATAAGACCAAGGCCGGGGCGCAGGACGCCCACGAGGCCATCCGTCCCTCCGACCCGGCGCTGACGCCGGAGCAGGTGAAGGGCGACCTTACCGGCGAGCAGTACCGGCTGTACCGTCTGATCTGGAGCCGTTTTCTGGCCAGCCAGATGGCCAACGCCGTCTATGACAGCATCAGCGTGGAGATCGGCGCGGGGGCACACAGCTTCCGCTGTTCCGCCAGCAACCTGAAATTCGCAGGCTACACCGCCGTGTACGAGGAGAGCCGGGACGACGACAAGGAGGAGAAGGAATCCCCCCTGCCGGAGCTGACCGAGGGCGAGCGCGTGACGCTGGAGAGCTTCACGCCGGCACAGCACTTCACCCAGCCGCCGGCGCGGTACACCGATGCCACCCTCATCCGCACCATGGAGGAGAACGGCATCGGACGGCCCTCCACCTACGCCCCCACGGTGTCCACCATTCTGGACCGCGAGTACGTCATCAAGGAGGGCAAGTATCTGCGCATCACACCGCTGGGGCAGGTGGTCAACGACCTGATGTGCCAGCGTTTCCCCAACATCGTGGATGTGAAGTTCACCGCCCGTATGGAGAAGAAGCTGGACGATGTGGAGTCCGGCGAGGTCCAGTGGAAGGATCTGATCCGCCAGTTCTATGTGCCGTTCCACGAGAATCTGGAGAAGGTGGAGCAGGACATGGAGGGCGTGTACCTGAAGGTGCCCGACGAGGTGACGGAGGAGAAGTGCGACCTGTGCGGCCGGAACATGGTCATCAAGTCCGGGCGGTTCGGCCGGTTCCTGGCCTGCCCCGGCTATCCGGAGTGTAAGTTCACCAAGCCGCTGGTGGTGGAGATGCCGGGCCGCTGCCCCAAGTGCGGCGGACGCATCCTGAAAAAGACCAGCCGCAACGGTTATACCTACTACGGCTGCGACAAGTTCCCCGCCTGCGATTTCATGACGTGGGACGTGCCGGTGAAGGACGACTGCCCCGTGTGCGGCCAGACCATGTTCAAGAAGGCGGGGCGCGGGTTCAATAAGCCCTTCTGCGCCAACCCGGCGTGCAGCAATTTCCTGCCGGAGGACAAGCGGGGCTACCGCCGCCGTAAACCCGCTGAGGAGGGGGAAGGCACTGCCGAGAGCAAGGCGGAGGCGGCGGAGAGCGCCGCTGAAAAGCCCGCGAAGGAGGCGAAAACCACCGCTAAGACCACAAAGACCGCCGCTGCGAAGAAAACGGCGGCCAAGACCACCAAAACGGCGGCCAAGACCACCAAAACGGCGGCCGGTACCGCCGCAAAGAAGCCTGCCGCCAAAAAGACGGCGGCCAAGACCACCGCGGCCGGAAAGACCAGGAAGAAGGCCGGGGAGAAAACGGAGTAAGACATGAACCATGTGACCGTCATCGGCGCGGGACTGGCCGGTTCCGAGTGCGCGTGGCAGCTGGCCCAGCGGGGCGTGGCTGTGACGCTGCGGGAGATGAAGCCGGAGAAAAGGACCCCCGCCCATGTGACCGATTATTTTGCGGAGCTGTGCTGCTCCAACTCCCTGCGGGGCGCGGGGCTGGAAAACGCCGTGGGTCTGCTGAAGGAGGAGCTGCGGCAGATGAACAGTCTCATCATGCGGTGCGCCGACGCCACGGCGGTGCCTGCCGGCGGCGCGCTGGCGGTGGACCGCGAGGGCTTTGCCCGCATGGTGACGGAGTCCGTTCTGGGGCACCCCAACATCACCATGATCCCCGGAGAGGTCACGGACATTCCGGAGGGGGATGTGGTCATCGCCTCCGGCCCGCTGACCTCCGACCCGCTGGCGGACGCCATCGCCGCCAAGCTGGGCGGCGGCAATACCCTGAACTTTTTCGACGCTGCCGCGCCGCTGGTGGCCTACGACAGCGTGGATATGGACAGCGCCTACTTTGCCAGCCGCTACGACAAGGGGACGCCGGACTACATCAACTGCCCCATGACGAAGGAGGAGTATCTGGCCTTCTGGCAGGCGCTGACCGCCGCCGAGGAGGCGGAGGTACACGGTTTTGAGGACAAGAACGTGTTCGAGGGCTGCATGCCCGTGGAGGTCATGGCCCGCCGGGGCGAGGACACCCTGCGGTTCGGGCCGCTGAAGCCCCGGGGGCTGGTGGATCCCAAGACCGGGAAGGAGCCCTACGCCGTGGTGCAGCTGCGGCGGGACAACGCCGACGGCACCATCTACAACCTGGTGGGCTTCCAGACCCACCTGAAGTGGCCGGAGCAGCGGCGTGTGTTCACCATGATCCCGGCGCTGCACGGCGCCCAGTTCCTGCGCTACGGCGTGATGCACCGCAACACCTATCTGGATTCCCCGCGGCTGCTGGACCGGTACTACCGGCTGAAGGCCGACCCGCGCATCGCCTTTGCCGGGCAGATGACCGGCGTGGAGGGCTATGTGGAGTCCTGCGCCAGCGGCTTTCTGGTGGGGGTGGAGCTGGCCCGCCGTCTCAACGGGCAGACACCCATCGACTTCCCGGCGGAGACGGCCATCGGCGCGCTGGGGCTGTACGTCAGCAACGGCTCTGTGGGGGACTTCCAGCCCATGAACATCAATTTCGGCATCATCCCGCCGCTGGATCACCGCGTCAAAGGCAAGCGCAACAAAAACGCGGAGCTGAGCCGCCGTGCGCTGGAGATCCTGGAGCCTATCAAGCAGGAGGTACTGTGGACATGAAGATCATCGTAGACGCCATGGGCGGCGACAACGCCCCGCTGGAGATCGTCAAGGGCGCCCTGCAGGCGC
>OJPD01000975.1_pt1 | contig 17284 bp, 12 predicted proteins | sample 1598371 | NCBI WGS metagenome assembly OJPD01 (sample SAMN03922478, study PRJEB24848) | human gut metagenome | isolation source: stool sample | host: Homo sapiens | place: Germany | collected 2010-11
CAGGATTCCTTCCGAACCGCCGATGCCCGTCAGGCGGTTGTCGATGGCATCGTCCAGAATGCGGGTGACGGGGCTTTTTCCCGTGTCAAAGGCTGTAGCATACAGGAAAGGGAGGATGGAGGTGCCGGTGGGGCGGGCTCCGTCCCTGATGGCGTCATACTGGCGCTTGGTGTAATCCCTGCCTCCGTGGTAGGCCAGGACGGCGCCTGATTTGTTGTCCACCACCAGCAGCGCTCCTTCCAGATAGCGCGGCTTGTTCGCGGAACCGCTGTGGTAGTCTGCAGCCTTCTGATGACGGTAACTGGGTTGTTTTTCAATGTTTTCCAGAGCCTGTTCCAGGGCTTTTCCTGTAACTTCCTGGAGCTGCCTGTCAATGGTGGTGTAAATTTTAAGCCCGGCGGCATTGACGCGCTCCTCTCCCAGGTATGCGGTGATTTCTGAGGAAATGCGGTCGTAAATGTGGGAGACGCCGCGTTTCAGCGGCTTGGGATTCAGCCCCAGCTCCATGGCGGAGAGGCGTTCCGCTTCATCCGGCGTAATGTATTTCTCCTTGGCCATGCGGTTGAGCACGTGGTTGCGCCATTTCAGATTGCTCGCCGGATTATTCAGGGGGGAAAGTCCGTTCGGGTTTTTGATCAGGGCGGCGATGGAGGCGGCCTCCCGGGTGGTCAGGTCCGCCGGCTCTTTGCCGAAGTAGCCCAGGGAAGCGGCGCGGATGCCGTAAAACCCGCTGCCGAAGTAAACGCGGTTCAGGTAAAATTCCAGAACTTGGTCCTTGCTGTACCGTTCCGTAATGCGGCGCGCCAGCGCTATTTCCACGAATTTGCGGCCAAAGCTGCCCTCATTCCTGGCTTTGGCACGGTTTTTCAGGTCATACGCATTTCTGGCAAGCTGCTGGGTGATGGAGGAGGCGCCCTGGTTGGCGTCCCCGCTGTTGTGGATATACTCCCGGCCTGCCCGCAGAATCCCCAGGAAGTCATAGCCCGGATGTTCCCGGAAGCGGGAATCTTCCTGGGCGATCAGCGCATTAATCATGGCGGGGGAGATTTTGTCCAGAGTGACGTAGCTGCGGTTCTCCACATAAATACGGCCTATTTCCTCCCCGTTCCGGTCATAAATAATGCTGGGTTTTTCCAGGTCATTGATGCGTTCCAGATCAAATTCCGCCGCCCAGTTGTCATAACGTTTCCAGGCCATCATGAATCCGAAGTATCCCACGGCCGCGCCGATAGCCGCCATCACCAGGCACCACAGGACCAGCTTTCGGATAAAGCTCCAGAATCGTTTCCTGGGCTTTGCCTTGGGATGCCGCCTTTTGTTGGCCTGCATGTGCCTGCGGGGAGCTTGTGAACTTAATTCAGCCATGAAGATGAAGCAGGATTGGTCCTGAGGAGAGGGGAAAAGGTGCAAAAATCCTAACGGATTCCCGTTTGTTTAGCAATACCGTACATGGCGGACGGGCGAAAAAAGAAGGCATGCGCGCCCCCTGAGTATTCCTGGACGCCGCCGGGCGCCTGAGGCAGCCGTATCATCCTGCAGCCCGGGCTGCTCCGTCTTCAGGAAAAACGCTCTCCGGCCCGTCCAGGGATGCGTCATGGTGCAAATGGGACGGCCTTTCATGCGGCTGTCAGCCTGGAACAGCGTTGAAAATATTGCCTGCCCTGGTAATGCCGTGTTCCATGGTGTACAGCACGGCGTCCTCCGCCTTGCCAAGCATCACGTCCAGAAGCTCGCGTTCCTCCGGGCGGAATTTGCCCAGCACGTGCCCTATCATTTCCCCTTTGCCACGGGGCTGGCCGATGCCGAAGCGGAGGCGCGGGAATTCCTGGGTGCCCATGTGGGCGATGAGGGATTTAATGCCGTTGTGGCCGCCTGCGGAGCCTTTTTCCCGCAGCTTGATCACGCCCAGGGGGAAATCCACTTCATCATGAATGACGAACACGCTGCGGGGATCCAGTTTGAAAAACCGTATCATGGGGCCCACGCACAGACCGGATTCATTCATGAACGTGGAGGGTTTCACCAGCAGGACGCCGGGGCCGGCGGCCACCTCGCACTTGCGCTGCCTGTCCGCCTTGAATACGGCCCCCCACCGGGCGGCCAGGCGGTCAAGCACCATGAACCCCGCGTTATGGCGGGTGTCTTCATAGGTTCTGCCCGGGTTGCCCAGGCCCACGATCATTTTAACGGGTGCATCCACAATGGAAAAAAGGGAAAGAGATGAAAAACAGACGCTTTCTGTAATCCAGGGAGCGTCTGGGTGCATCCTGCATCCGTTCCGCGGAGCAATCAACCGTTCCGTGAGACAGCCGGGCATTTATCCGGCCGCCTTCTTTTTCTGACGTCCCATCAGGAAGCCGGTTAGCACGTCTTCCAGGGAATCTCCGGTTCTGACCAGGCGGTAGTCCGCATTGATATCCGTACAGATCCGGCGCGTTTCTTCCAGATAGCTGGCCACGATAGCCCGGTACTCGTCCGCGATAAGATCCGGCTCCGTAATCAGGGAACTGCCGCCTTCCATGTCCACGAAGCGGATGGGGCGGTCAAAGTCAAAATCTATTTCCAGCTGGTCCACCAGATGGAATACGGCTACGTCATGCTTGCGGAAATGGAGGTGGCGGAGGGCGTTTTTAAGCTCCGCCGTATCTGTGAACAGGTCTGAGAAAATTAACACCAGGGCGCGGCGGCCGACACGTTCCGCCAGTTCATGCAGGGTATCGGGAAGGACGGTCTCCCCCTGCGGGGAATGCGTGTCCATCTGGCTGATGAGCACGTTCAGGTGGGCGGGGCGGCGGGAGGCGGGGATGTGCAGCGCGGTGCCGTCCTTCGTCTGTCGGGCAAAACTCAGTCCCACCGCGTCTCCCTGCCGGATGGCGATGTAAGCCAGGTTGGCCGCCAGCCTGCACGCGCGCATATACTTGGTCTCCACCTGTTCCGGATGATAATTCATGGAGCCGGAAAGATCCATGACGATGTAGGCGCGCAGGTTGGTATCCGCTTCAAACTCCTTGATGTAATACCTGTCCGACCGTGCATACGCTTTCCAGTCCAGACGGCGCGTATCGTCTCCGGCCACGTATTTGCGGTATTCCGCAAACTCCACGGAGGAGCCGCGGCTGGCGCTTCTGTGGCGGCCGGATACGTTCCCCGTCATGCTGTGGCGCGCTTCCAGGGGAAGGTTCCCCAGGCGGCTGAGCAGGTTGTGATTCAGGTATTTCATAGGGCAGGGAAAGGGGATTGATGATGCCGGGACGGCGGTCAGATTTCCGCCGCCAGGCGCGCCACGGCCTTACGGGGCGTGATGCCCTGGGATTCCGCGGCGAAGTTGGTGACCACGCGGTGCATCAGCACAGGTTCCACAATGGCGTCTATGTCTTCCCTGCGGACGATGTAGCTGCCCTGGAGAGCGGCGCGGGTCTTGGCCCCAAGAATCAGGAACTGGACGGCGCGGGGGCCTGCGCCCCAGGCTACATACTGCTTTACCCATTCCGGGGAAGTTTCCAGGGTGGGGCGGGTGGCGCGCACCAGTTTCACGGCATACTCGTAAATATGTTCCGGAACGGGAACGCGGCGCACCAGATCCTGGTAAAAGATGATTTCCTCCCCGGAGAGGATGTGCTTGAGTTCCTCGCTCCGGGTTCCGGTGGTTTCCCGGGCGATGCGCATTTCCTCCTCCTCCGTGGGGTAGTCCACTTCAATCAGGAACATGAAGCGGTCCAGCTGGGCTTCCGGCAGGGGGTAGGTGCCTTCCTGTTCAATGGGGTTTTGGGTGGCAAGCACGAAAAAGGGGGGGAGCAGGGTGAAGGTGCGGCCCATGACGGTGACGCGGCGCTCCTGCATGGCCTCCAGCAGGGCGGACTGGGTTTTGGCGGGGGCGCGGTTGATTTCGTCCGCCAGCACGATGTTGGCGAACACGGGCCCCTTGATGAACTCGAACTGGCGCTTGCCGCCGGCGGAATCATCCTGGATGATGTCCGTGCCGGTAATGTCCGCGGGCATCAGGTCCGGCGTGAACTGGATGCGGTTGAAACTAAGGTCCAGCGTTTTTGCCACGGAACTGACCAGCAGCGTCTTCGCCAGGCCCGGAACTCCCATCAGGAGGGCATGCCCGCGGGAAAACAGGGCGATGCTCAGCAGCTCCACGACGCGCTGCTGGCCAATGATCATTTTGCTCAATTCCGAGGAAAGCTCCTTGTAAATGGCGCCGAGCCGGTCAATGGCGGCTACGTCGTCGTCGGGCAGAGTGGGGGTGACGGGTTCCATATTGCAATTTCATAGCACTTTCCGGGCCGTTTTCCACCAAATAATCGCGCCGCGTTCATTTTCCCTGCTTGGAATGGGAAGGGAAACGGGGTAAGGAAGGGGCATGCCGAAAATTGCACTCATTCAACTGTCCGCAGATGCCCGGCCTTCCGTGAACAAGGAAAAGACGGAATCCGCCATCCGTGAAGCCGCCGCCAACGGCGCGCAGATTGTCTGTACCCAGGAACTTTTTACCACGGAATATTTTTGCAGGACGGAGGAATGCGATTTATTCGACCTGGCGGAACCTGTTCCCGGGGAATTGACGGAAGCCCACAGGAAACTGGCGGCGGAACTGGGCGTGGTGATTGTTGCCTCCGGCTTTGAAAAGCGTGCCACCGGGCTTTACCACAATACCGCCTGGGTGGTGGATGCGGACGGTTCGTTCCTGGGCATGTACCGCAAGATGCATATTCCGCAGGATCCCGGGTTTGAAGAAAAATTCTACTTTACCCCCGGCGACCTGGGCTATAAGGCGTTCGACACCAAATTCGGCCGCATCGGCGTGCTCATCTGCTGGGACCAGTGGTACCCGGAAGCCGCGCGCCTGACGGCCATGCAGGGGGCGGAAATCATTTTTTACCCCACGGCCATCGGCTGGCTGCCGGAGGAAAAGTCCCTGCTGGGGGAACAGCAGCACTGCGCGTGGGAAACCGTGCAGCGCGGCCATGCCGTAGCCAACGGCTGCTATGTCTGCGCCGTCAACCGGGTGGGGACGGAAGGGGAAAGCGAATTCTGGGGGCAGTCCTTTGTGGCGGACTACTATGGCCAGATTGTGGCGAAGGCTCCCGTCAGCGATGAAGCCATCCTGTACGCGGACCTTGACCTGGACGCATTGGAAGACCACCGCCGCATCTGGCCCTTTTTCCGTGACCGCCGCATTGACTCCTACGGCGGCATTACGGAACGCTGGGGCAGGTGAACCTTCCCCCTTTGCCCGGTTTATGTATTCCGAGGAACCATTGGAGCGGCAGTGGGCGCAGGTCCGGGAAGTTCTCCTTGCCATGGAAGAACAGTGTGATGATTTGGTCATCGACTGCCTTCAGGGCATGGTTGGGGAGCAGGGATGCCAGGTAACCGTGCGGAGGCGTGAGCATATTCTGACCCTGTTGCGGGAACTCAATCATCTGTATGATGACGGAATTCCTGCCAGGGAAATGATTTGTGAAGAGGACGAAGAATACTGTTTTTCCTGGATTTATGAGTTTGATTTTTACCTTGGAGATGCTGATTATCTGCTGCATTTCGTCGTTGACGCCGCCCTGAATTCCAATGGCATCGTCAATAAATATCTGACGTTGGAAAGGCAGGTGTACCGGAAAGGTTTGTGCCTTAAAGCGAGCGAACCCATGGTTCTTGACCCTGATGCACTGGAGCGGTTGAAGGAAAAAATCGCTTCCGCTATGGCCTGTCCTCCCAATACGGGCCGTTTTCTGGATTGGGATGATGATTAATCTTTGGGAGGCTGAGTGGTTTTTTACGGGGAAAGATGGCGTAAAAAAGCCGCCGTTTTTGAAAAACGGCGGCATGGGAAGAAATGAAGAGTTTTCCGGCTAGCCGCAGATGACGGCAATCTTGATGCCTTTCATCTGGACGTTGGTTTCCAGGGCTTCCGCGATTTCATCCAGCTTGAAGCGGTGGGAGATCAGCTTGGTCAGCGGCAGGCCGATGCCGTAGGCTCGCTTCAGAAAGTCGAATGTGGTCGGGTAGTCCTGCGGGGAGTACACCCAGGAGCCTACGGCGGTCACCTCCTTGTTGCAGAGGTCGTAATGGTGGTTGATAACGCTTTCCCCTCCATCCATGAAAAAGCCCACTTCGCACAGGCCGCCGCCGCGCTTCACGAACTTCCAGGCGTTGGCCCCGGCCTTGCCTACGCCCGTGCACTGAAAGACGAAGTCCGCCAGGCGGCCGCCGTTGTCCTTTTTCACGGCATCCAGCAGTTCGTTCAGATCCGCGTACCGGGTGAAGTTATACGTGCGGGAGGCTCCCATTTCCCTGGCCAGTTCCAGGCGGGAGTCATTGCCGTCCACAGCGATGATGGTTTCAATGCCCAGCGTGCGCAGCGTGGCGATTTGAAGAAGGCCGATGGGGCCGCAGCCCTGCACGAGAACCACGGAATTGAACTTGAGGAGCCCGGTTGACTTGGCGCGTTCCAGGGAATGGACCACCACTGCGGCGGGTTCCACCAGAATGCGCTGGTCCAGCGTCATGCCGGAAACATTGAAAAATGTGGAGCCCTTGCGGATGACGAGGTACTCCCCGAAGTAGCCGTTCAGATGCACGTCGTCGTCAGGCATCAGGCCATACACGCCCACATTTTCGCACAGGTTGGTGCGGGCCGGAGTATTCAGGCAGGCGTCACAGGTGCCGCAGGGAATGATGCAAGTGACGATTTTGTCCCCCAGCGCTACGGGATTTCCCGCGGTGTCTTTAGTGATATTCCTGCCCATGGCGACGATTTCCCCGGTGCCTTCATGGCCCAGGACCACGGGGCAGAGGCCGAAGGGGTCCCGGTTGTATTCGTGGCCGTCCGTTCCGCAAACGCCGCAGGCTTCCACCTTGATCAGCATTTCATCGTCTCCGATGGCGGGAATGGGATATTCACGGATTTCAAATGTCTTTGATGCTGTCAGGACAGCGGCGCGTGCGGTTTGTTGCATGATGCCCTTACACTATCCTTTGCCGCCCGGATTCTTCAAGAACAAATAGTGATGAAAGGAACTCCGCCTGTTGGAACCGGGGGGAAGTTTCTTCCCGGTCCTTCCTGCAATGCACCCTGGCGCCGGATGTTCATGATTCCCGGAAACATGGAGAGTCCGGTCCTCCTGCTGTACGGTTTTCCTGAGAAGGAAAAAAATCATTGTCTGACACGGGAAAAACGGCAGTTTCCGGAAAGGGGCGGCATTCGGGAAAGCATGCCTCTGCGCGCAGCGTTTTTCCGTGAAAGGGTAACGTTTTTCCATGGAAGGCCGTTCATTTGGCTTGCGTGGCGGGGGGATGGAGTGCAAGCTGTGCGCGTTATGCTCGACATCCGTGTAATACGAGAAAATCCGGAAGAAGTGAAAGCGCGGCTGAAGCCCCGCAGCGGCGACGCGTGGAAGCTTGTTGATGACGTTCTGGCCTGCGATGAAGCGCGCCGCAATGCCGAGACGGAAAAGCAGGCCCTGCAGTCCGAGCGCAATGCCACCTCCAAGCAGATCGGCATGCTCAAGAAGAAAGGGGAAGACACTTCCTCCATTGAAGCGCGCGTGCGCGAAATCGGGGACCGCATCCGGGAACTGGACCGTGTCGCGGAGGAAAATGCAGCCCAGCTCACCTCCCTGCTGATGAACATTCCCAACCTGCCGCACCTGGAATGCCCCGTGGGTGCGGATGAAACGGCCAACCCGGAAATCAAGCTTTGGGGAGAAAAGCCCGCTATTGAAAACCCGAAGGACCATGTGGAACTGGCCGCGAATCTGGGCATGATTTCCTTTGAAGACGGAGCGCGGATTACGGGCTCCGGTTTTGTGGTGTACCGTGGGGCGGGTGCCCGTCTGGAACGTGCCCTGATCAACTTCCTGCTGAATACGCAGACTGTGGAAAACGGTTATCAGGAAGTGGGCGTTCCTTTTGTGGTGAAAAGGGAGTGCATGGAAGGCACCGGCCAGCTTCCTAAATTTGAGGAAGACATGTACGGCACGGAAGACCAGCAGATGTTCCTGATTCCCACGGCGGAAGTGCCGGTCACCAACCTGTACCGGGATACCATTTTACAGGAAAGCGACCTGCCCATCAAGATGGCTGCGTATACGCCCTGCTTCCGCCGGGAAGCCGGAAGCGCCGGCCGCATCAACCGCGGTATGATCCGCGTCCACCAGTTTGACAAGGTGGAACTGGTGCAGATTTTAAAGCCGGAAGACTCCTTCCGGGAGCTGGAAGTGCTCCGCAGCCATGCGGAATCCATCCTTCAAAAACTGGGGCTGCATTACCGGGTGATTGAGCTCTGCACGGGAGACCTCGGTTTTTCCTCCGCCAAGACGTATGATATTGAAGTATGGGCTCCGGGACAGGGGCAGTATCTGGAAGTTTCTTCCTGTTCCTGCTTTACGGACTACCAGGCGCGCCGCATGCGCCTGCGTTACAAGGATGCCGACGGCAAGAACCAGTTCTGCCACACCCTGAACGGTTCCGGCACGGCTCTGCCGCGGCTGTATGTGGCCCTTCTGGAAACTTACCAGCAGCCGGACGGCTCCATCCGGATTCCGGAGGCGCTTGTGCCGTATTTCGGCGCGGACTGCATCCGTCCTGAACAGGCTTGAACCTGCGTTTTTCCCGTCCCAACCCTGAATCAGCCCATGCCTGACGAGGGCCCCCTGGAACATTACCTGACTGTTTCCCATGAGCCGGAACCGGACATTCCGGAACCGGCTCCGGAACGCAGTCCTGGACCGTGGCGGGAAAGGGGCATCATGCTGGGCCTGGGCTTTCTGCTGGGGTGCATCGGGGCTTATGCGCTGGTTTACTCGGAAATGTCCGGCGGCATGCGGTCGCTGAAGCAGTCGCTTTCAGAAGAACGCGACTTGAACGCGTCCCTGCAGAAAGAACGTGCCCATCTGCGGGAAACGTTGGAACAGGCACGCATGGACGCTCTGCTGGAGGAACGCTCCCCCCTTTCCGTGACGGTCGGCGGTGTTTCCAGGACAAGCCGCAGGCCCGTTCCCCAGCCTCCGCCGCTTACGCCATTATCCTCCGGAGGGCTGGCATCCCCGTCTTCCGCGCCGGTTCCCGGTTCTCTGGATGACCGTCTGGTCAATCCGGGGCCGGAGGACTGGAAGGAGCGTTACCAGTACGCCGCTTTGAAATATAATCAGGTGGTGGAGGATTACAACAGGCTGAAGAAACTTTACATGAACCTGGTGGGCCGGAGCGGTGCAGCCGGCGGGTTGGTGACGGGGGCCCAGTTTTACAAAGCTCTGCGAAAAGATACCCGTGCGGAGGCGCGCAAGCTGGATGAACGCTACATGAAGGGAGGGATGCGGGGCAGCGAGCTTCGGGAACTGGAACGCAGCCGGGACGAGATGAGGCACCGGGACTGGTGGTTGAAAAAAATGGCACGCCAGTTCCAGATTGATTAGATACGTGGGTGTTGTCGGCGTGAAGGATTGTTTTTGTGAAACGCCCCTTGCTGAAATTCCTGTTGCATGGAATCTTTTTGCAGAGAGCCGCACGGTCACAAAAAGAAATCCCTTTCCCAAGAGCCGGGATGAAAAAACAACATCCGAATACGCAGATACCGGTATCTTTTTTTTGCGGGATGTTCCTTGGATATTGAAAATCAGGGAACAAAATAGCCCATGCCCGCTTATTCCAGTATCCGGTTCGCACCGGATTCCGCAGACTGCTGATCTCTGAGGCGGAAAAACTATCCGTCAGCACAGTTCCGCTGCGATGGCGTCCACGAGCAGGCGTCCGCGGCCTTTCAGGATGAGCCTTTGTTCCGGGGAAATGTCCGCCAGGCCCAGTTCCCGGTATTGTTCCAGCAGAGGACGGGATTCCGGCAGAATGTATTTCAGCGGCAATCCTTCATCCGTCCGGAGCATCAGGGCAATGCGTTCCAGGCGGTAGTCTTCCTCGGTGACGGGTTCCTGTTCGGAAAGGGGGAGGCCGTTTTCCAGCGTGCTGCGTATGTAGGCGTCCGTATCCCGCGTGTTGGAGTACCGTATGCCGTTGATGGTGCTGACCGCGCCAGGCCCTATGCCCACATAGTCCTCTCCCTTCCAGTAGGCCATGTTGTGGGGGGAGATGCAGCCCTCCCGGGCGTAGTTGGAGGTTTCATAGTGGCGCAAGCCTGCCGCCTCCAGCATGTGTTCCGCCAGTTCAAAAAAGGCGGCGTCTTCGTCTGGATCCTGCCTTTTCTCCCCCCGCAGCAGGCTCCGGAAGAATTCCGTGTCTTCTTCATAGGTGAGGTTGTAGGCGGAGATATGGTCCGTTCCGGCGCGGACAGCTTCCTTCAGGGTGGTTTCCCATATGGAGAGGGTTTGCCCCGGAATGGCGAACATGAGATCCATGTTGATATGGGGCATTCCCGCATTTTTCAGCATTTCCACGGAGTGCAGAGCCTGGGCCGGGGTATGTTCGCGCCCCAGCAGATGCAGGATGCCGGAATCCAGGGACTGCACGCCCAGGGAGACGCGTGTCATGCCCAGGCTGCGCCAGAAGCGCACTTTTTTTTCCGTAAAGGTGGCGGGGTTGGCCTCAAAGGAGAATTCGTCCAGTTTGTCCACGGGCACGAGACGGTCCAGGGTTTCCATGAGACGCCCCAGATGCGTGTCCGAGAGCATGGAGGGCGTTCCCCCGCCAAAGTAAAGCGTGGCCGTTTCCCCTCCGCGGTTCGCGGCCAGAGCGGCTGCGCGGGATTCCGCCTCCCTGCCCAGAGCACGGATGAATGATTTCATGTCCGTGGAGGCCGGCGTGTGCTTGAAGAAAGCGCAGTACGGGCAAATACGGTGGCAGAAGGGAATGTGGACGTAGAGGTGCACGGAAGCGGGGAATCAGCGTCTCCGGCGGCGTCCGGAGGATCCATTTCCATCGCCTTTCTTGTCCTGGGAAAGCTCCAGAATTCTGTCGGAAGCCTCTTTCATTTCCGACTTGACGCGGGATTTTTCCGAATCGTCAGCCAGAGAGATGTAGTTTTTCGTCAGGGCGTCGTAGAAGGGGTGGATTTTCGTTTCCTTCTTGTTTTTGGGCTTGTATTTGAACCCGTCCGGACAGGTGTCCAGCATGTTTTTCATCCAGGGGACCAGTTCTTCCTTGGGCAGGGCCTGGCACAGGGCGGCCAGGGAAAAGGACATTTCCTCCTGATCCACATCCTTGGGCTCCTTCAGGGCGTTGCTGTCGTCCCGGTAGAAATTGAGGGCTTTCTTGAATCCCCTGTCTACGGTTCTTTTGAGCCTGTCCGTGCCCTGGGCCTTGGCATACGCTATCTGATAGGCGGCCTGAGGCTCCGGGTAGGAGTTGCGCTTGGATTCAGACTTGAGCCAGGACATGAGTTCGGCCCACTGGAAGGTCTTATAGTCATATTCCTGTTTCAGGGCATTTTCCAGAATCACGGAGCAGAGCACATTGACGTATTCCCTGGCATGGTTGGCAAGCATTTCCTTGCCGTTCTTGTCGCCGCGGCCTACGGAGGAAACGTATTTGCGCGTTTTCCAAAGCTTTCTGATGCCCATGCCGTCCGGCAGGGCCTCCCTCACTTCATCCACCATCTTGGTGGCTCCCATGAGGTCCTGGGGTTCCTGCTTGAAGAGCGTGTACCAGGCTTCCGTGTAGAACGGGTTGGCCTTGAGCACGGTCCTCATGGCGGTCTGCGTGAATTCCTTGGGGAGCGTGGTGGAAGGGGCGGCCGTCTCTTCCGTGGAGGAGCCGGTGGCCGCCAGTTTGTAAATGTTCATGGCGAATCGGCTGTCGATGAACTTTTCATAGTCGATATTCATGGACAGGGCCAGTCCGGACTGGTATTCCGCATTGCCGGTGCGCGGTGCGTCGGAATCCCGGAAGTACCAGAACCCCGTGGTGGCTTTCAGGGTGTCCACGCTTTGCCCCACACTCAGCCAGCAGCCGTTGCCGGTGAAATGGGTGGTCATCAGATTGCCGTGGCCGGGCTGCCCGGCGGGGGCGGCGGGAATGCCGCGCGCAATCTGGGAATTGCGGGATATAAGGGACATGGTGCCGCACACGCCGCCTTCATGGAGCTTGCGTTCATTGGATTCCCTGGACCATTCCGGATCCGGGTCAAAGCTGAACAGGATGGGCGGTTCCTTGTCGTCATCCGCCCGGTAGGGGCCGTATAGCCACAGGCGGGTCGGGCCCCGCTGGCCCATGTAGCGTTCCCACACGCTGTCGCACTCACGCAGAGGGCGTGTTTCCGAAAGGGCCATCATGGCCGGCCAGGGCGTTCCTTCCAGGGAAACGCCGGTCCATTCCACACGCTTGCGGTCCACGTCGCGCAAATCACCGCAATGTTCATATTTATCCACCAGGTAGGAAAAGAATTCCACCGGAGTGGGGAAGGGATCCCTCTTGCGCCTCAGCTGGCCGTGGCGGTACATGTATTCGTGCAGAAAGCCGGCCAGGTTGTCTTCCGTAATGGCGGAGTCCCCAATTTCCGAGATGGTGGGGTATTTCCTGAGCCAAGCCTGCTTTGGGGTGATTTTTTTGCGGTCCAGATAGGCTTCCACCTTTTTGTAGCATTCCTCATCCACGGTGCGGGGGGCGTTCCCATACCAGTTGACGGGCGGTTTCCCGGCGCAGTACAGGTCCGCTGGCGGAGGCATGACTCCGGAGGATCTCAGGTCATTCAGCTTGCCCAGGGCATCAACGTAACGGCCCTGATGGGTAAGGTCGAAGGCTCCCATGCCGAATTCGCGGCGTCCTACTGCGAACGCCAGAACGAGCTGGTCATATTTTTCCGTCGTTTCCAGCCCCAGTTCATCAATCATGAAAGCCACATTGGTGGCGACGCTGGGGTCCGGCGGGAAGAACATGGCGAAGACTTCACGATTGTTTTTCGTGTTTTTCAGCCATTTTTCAAAATCCGGAGAAAAACTGCCTCCGCGTTTTTTCACGTAATCCCGTACGTAGGCTTCCGCGTAATGGGGATATTTATTCAACAGTTTTTCAGAAAATTTCCCCTTGGACGCGATAGCTTCCTCCCGTAAAGCCTTTTCCATGGCAATGACTTCCGGGGAGGGGGAAAGGTCGGGAGCAGGCGGCTCCGGTTCAGGCTCCGGTTCAGGTTCGGGAGCGACCACCACGGGTTCCGGTTCAGGAGTGACCACCACGGGCTCCGGTTTTGGCGGAGCGGGCTTGGGTTTGGGCTTGGGCGGAGCCGGTACGGGCACGGTAACAGCTTTAGCGACGGGTTCTTCTTTATCCTTGAGTATCTGGTAGCCCAGAAATCCGAAGAGGGCGAGCATCCCGGTCACAATGACCGTGATGACCGGAAATCCTCCGGAGTGCTTTACCCGCGGCAGCGGCGTTCCGGGGATGGCGGCGCCGACTACGGGCTTCCGCAGTTGCGGTTGCTGCGGTTTTTTTGCGGGGTGGAGAGCCTGGGCATGCGCTACAGCCGGCTGGGGTTGCGCCGGAGAAAGCGGGTAAAGGAAGAGCACGGTGCCGAATCCCCTCAGCTTGCCTTCTGCATTGGCTGCGTATTGGGTTTCAAAAGCTTCCCGGGCCTGGGCGAATTGGGATTCATTTTCCGGAGAGACAGCCAGTTCTCCGCTGGCCAGGTCGCGCGTAACGAGGCCCCGGGGGCAGAATTCGCGTATCAGGACGGCATGGCCTTCCGGGGAAAGAGCCTGGTACAGATGATAGTCCGGACCGCTTTCTACAAGCGCCGTGATTTTGTAGCCGCCTATGTTGAAATGGGGCGGCAGGGCAGGGGGAGGAGGGATTGTCATGACGAATCAAGAGGTCAAAGATCCCGTATATTCAAAAAGGTTCGGAGCCGTTTGTCAATGCCGGAGTGAGGAAGCTGCGCCATGAAACGGGAGCAGTTATCAGCACGGAACGCTTCCGGACGGCGGGAATAAGAAACACGCCGGTTTCCGGAAAGTGTGGCATTTCTGCGGCGCGAGACCGCGCAGGAAGCGGCTAACGGATGGTGACCTTGGTGCCGATGGGGGTGTGTTCAAAGAATATCTTGGCCATGTCCTCCGGCAGGCGTACGCAGCCGTGGCTGACCGGATATCCGGTGACAAAACCCACATGCATGCCGTAGCCTCCCGTAATCCGCATCCAGTAGGGCATGGGGGCGGGGTCAAAGTAAGTTCCTGCCGGCACTCCGCCAGCCTTGGCGTTGTAATCCCCGTTGACGACGGCTCCGGTGGATTTGCTGCGCAGAACGCCGTATGTGCCGGATTTGTAGTTGGCGTCTTTCTGGATGATTTTGTATGTTCCCCTGGGAGTGCCGTAGCCTTCCTTGCCGGAAGACATGGGGGAAACGCCCACGAGCGTGGTTCCCACGTAGTAGAAGACTTTCTGCTGCTTGAGGTCAATGATGATGTGCTTTTCCCCCTGGGTGCCCGCCGGCAGGTCCCAATATCCCTGGCCCAGACGGGCTTCCGGAGGCAGGTCCGTGTTGACGCCTGAGGTGGCGCCCACCCCGGACAGATAATCGTCCCGTCCGGACATTCCCTGAATTTTTCCGGTGATTTGGTCAAACAGCGGGGGCCTCTCGTACGATGTGCAGGAAACAAGAGCGGAACTGATAGAAACTAACGCCAGTATGCCGGATTTCATGGGAACGGGAAAATGTCAGGCAGGTTATGGGGCCTGTCCTCCTTTTTGTCAAGATTTGCATGCTGTTATCCGTTGCTTATTCCGGGGGTATCTGTTATACACGGCGAACCATTTCATTCATCCCTATTTTCATGAGCGAACAATACGATCTTCTTAAAAGCATTCTTTTGGAAAAATCCGTGCGTACGGGAACTTTTATCCTGGCTTCCGGCAAGGTGTCCGATTTGTATGTGGACTGCCGCATGACAGCCCTGGACCCCGTAGGAGCCACCCTGGTGGGCGCTCTGGGCTGGAAGCTGGTGAAGGAGGATATTTTGCCCCGTTTCCCGGAGGTGGCGGCCATCGGCGGCATGACCATGGGGGCGGACCCTATTTCCCTGGCCGTCGGCATGACCAGCGCTTTGGAAGGGGCGGAAAAGACGCTTCAGGTGTTCACCGTGCGCAAAGAACCGAAGGATCATGGACGCGGCCGCCGCATTGAAGGCAATTTCCAGGCCGGGGATACCGTGGTCGTGGTGGATGACGTTATCACGACGGGAGGCTCCACGCTGAAGGCTATTGATGCCATTGAGGCGGAAGGGGGCAGGGTTGCCGCCGCCCTGGTGCTGCTGGACCGAGAGGAAGGCGGACGCCAGGCGATTGAGGAACGCGGCATTCCCGTTTACCCGCTGTACACCAGGACTTCCTTGTTGGGCCATTAATCTTTTTCCGTTCATGCTCCCTGCCCTGATCGGCATAAGCGGCCATGAAGTGGGCGCGGAGGAGGAGGCTGCCATCCGGCGTTTGCAGCCGGCCGGGTTCATTCTGTTTTCCAGGAATATTGATTCCGTGGAGCAGGTGCGCGGCCTGACGGAGTCGCTGCGGAAACTTTGCCTCCACCATCCTGTCATTGCCGTGGATCAGGAGGGGGGGCGGGTGGTTCGCACCGCTTCCCTGGGCTTGAATTTGCCCTCCCCGGCTTCGCTGGCCCGGCTCGGTTCGGTTGGCGGCATCGTGGAACTGGGCGCGGTGACGGCTCTGGCTCTCCGCTACCTGGGGGTGAACCTTAATTTTGCCCCGGTGCTGGATATTTGCCATGATCCGTCCGCAGCCAACGCGCTTCCCGGCCGCTGCTGGGGAGACAATGCGCAGGACGTTATTTCACGCGGCGGCGTTTATGCCTCCAACCTGCGCCGGGGAGGCGTGCAGAGCTGCGGCAAACATTTTCCCGGCATGGGGCGTGCCCTGGCGGATCCCCATTTCAGCCTTCCCGTGATCGGCTTGGATGAACGGGAGCTGTTCAAGACGGATCTGCTGCCTTTTCTGGCTCTGTGTCCGGCATTGTCCTCCATCATGTCCGCCCATATCATGCTGCCTCAGATTGATCCCGATTATCCCGCCACCTTGTCTGAACGGGTGATCAGGGGGCTTCTGCGTGACCGCCTCGGTTTCCGGGGCGTGGTGTTTACGGATGATTTGTGCATGGGGGCGATTACGACGCAGTATTCACCGGATGACGCCGCCTTCCTGTCCCTGAAGGCCGGATGCGATCTTCCCCTGATTTGCCATGACCCTCTTCCCTGGCTAGATGGGCTGGCTTCCCGCCTGGAAAGTTTGAACGCCTATGACCGGTGGGATTCTTTCAAACGGGTGGAAAAGCTGAGCGACTCCCTGTGTTTCCCGTTTCCGGAAAAGGCTTCCCTGTGGGATTCCTGCCTCCGCCGTGCGGAGGCTCTATGCCGCCTGGAAGAGGACGGAGGAGAAAAACTGCCTTCATCCCCAGTCCAGAAATATTGAGGCAGGTGCCAATGACGGTTTTTGCCTGAGAATATGCCGGGAATGTCCCGGAAGATTTATTCCCGCGGCAGGGAGGAACAAAAGGAAAAGGTGTGTGGGCAATCAGCTTCTTTTGCGGCGAGCCGCCAGCAAGGCCGCTCCCAACAGGCCCAGCGAAGCCACAGCGGGTTCCGGAACGAGGTGGTTGTAGATGCTTGAGGAATAGACTTTGACATAATCGATGTCGAATGCGGCTCCGGAATTGGCCAGCGTATTTTGGTCGATTCCCTTATTAACTCCTGCGTTTTCCACCCAGTTGCCTCCAATCTGCTGGTCGATGATCAGGTAGAATTCGTTTCCGTCCTTGTCAAAGGGCCAGTTTGCGTTATTGGGCTTTTTGAATGAACCGGTTGCTTTTCCATCCACATAAAAGGTGATGCCTTCTTCCGTCCATTCCATCCCGTAGGTATGCCAGTTTGCTTTTTCGGCACCATCGTTCCAACCGGGGGTGACCCCCTGGGAGTTATCCTGGTTGGGAACGCCGTTTTGCGACCAGTGGATTGTCTGGTAAACACGGCCTTCGTAATTCAGGTGTTCCATGATGTCAATTTCCCCTCCGACAGGCCAGCCGATGCTGTCGGATTTGGGCATCATCCAGATGGCCGGCCAGACGCCCTGCACGCAGTCGAATCTGGCGCGGACTTCTACGTAGCCATATTGGAAGGAGAAGGTTTTCAGGGAATATACCCCTCCGCAGGCGTATGTCTTGGCTGGGGCGGTCTGGTTGGTTTGGGTGGTGTAGTCCCCGTATTTTCCCCACAGGGTCATGGCGGAGTTGCCGTCCTTTTCCCGGAATTCCACAAGGCTTTCGTCCCGGGATTGGTACTTGCGCCAGTCCGGGGCATTATAGCCCTGTCTCTTATACACATCTGACGCTGCCGAC